>Ga0207426_1000585_pt1 | contig 48529 bp, 44 predicted proteins | sample AraplaMF_Cvi_mMS_FD_184265 | JGI IMG/M metagenome (GOLD analysis project Ga0207426, IMG submission 184265) | Arabidopsis root microbial communities from the University of North Carolina, USA - plate scrape MF_Cvi_mMS (SPAdes) (version 2) | ecosystem: Host-associated > Plants > Roots > Endosphere... | reverse complement strand
ACGCTGTGGGTGCTGCGCGATCGGCCGCGCGAGGAATACAAGGGCGTGGCGCGCTTCTTCGCCTATCTGTCGCAGCCCGGCGTGCAGGCCGCCTGGCACCAGAACACCGGCTATCTGCCGATCACGCGCGCCGCCTTCGAGCTGACGCGCGCGCAGGGTTTTTACGAGCGCAATCCGGGCTCGGCGATCTCGTTCGAGGAGATCACGCTGCATACGCCGACGGAGAATTCGAAGGGCATCCGGCTCGGCTCCTTCGTGCTGATCCGCGGCACCATCGAGGACGAGCTCGAGCAGGCCTTCGCCGGGCAGAAGAGTGCGCAGGCAGCGCTCGATTCCGCGGTCGAGCGCGGCAACAAGCTGCTGCGCCAGTTCGAGCGCGCAAGTCCCGACCGGTAGAAGCAGCGCGCATCGCCGCACCGCTCTCGCGCGGGCGCGGCCCCCGTCCACCGGTCAGCCCCAACTCCCATCACGCAACCCGGAAGTGTGTGCAATCTCACACGCAACGGATCGCGCGCCTGCGATAATCGCCCCATGCGTGACGCCAGAATGGCGCCGACGCTTGCCGCCCGCGGCAGGAATTTCCCGAGATCGTTTCAGCAGTCCATTTTCGCAAAAACGTGCAATGGAGATTCATCGATGCCCTGCACATGTTGCATCATCCCGAACGACGTTCTGACCCGGCTGTCCCAGGACAAGAAGCTGTCTGCCAAGCTGCGCAAGCAACTGGTCGACACCGTCCAGGTCAGTCATGAGCTGCGTGAATTGCGTAACCAGGCCGCGAAACTGACCAGCGTCACCGCGGCCCGTAGCGCGGGGCTCGTCACCCTGGCGGCGGCGCCCTCCGTCACCGCCTATGATTGCAAGCACACGCAATCGCTGCCGGGCACGCCCGTGTCGAAGCCGAAGACGTCCTCGGACGGCTCCATCAAGCGCGCCTTCAACCAGACCGGCAAGGTCGCGAAATTCTACCAGCAGGTCTTCAACCGCAATTCGATCGACGATCACGGCATGACCATGATGTCGTCGGTCCATTTCGGCGAGAACTACAACAACGCGATGTGGAACGGCTCGCAGATGATCTATGGCGACGGCGACGGCAGCATCTTCGTTGACTTCACCAGGGGCGCCGACGTCATCGGCCACGAGCTCACCCATGGCGTGACCCAGCACAGCCTCCAGCTCGCCTATAGCGGCGACGCCGGCGGCCTCAACGAGAGCGTCTCCGACTGCTTCGGCTCGATGTTCCGGCAGTGGGAGTCCAAGCAGGACGCCAAGAAGGCGGACTGGTTGATCGGGCGCGACATCATGGGGGCGGCCGCCAAGAAGAAGGGGTTCACCTGCCTGCGCGACATGGCCGATCCCGCCGCCAAGCACTGCCTGGCGCCGCAGCCGACCAGATATTCGCAAATCACGCCGGGCATGGACCCGCATTATTCCAGCGGCCCGCCGAACCTCGCCTTCTACACGGCCTGCACCACGCTCGGCGGATACAGTTGGGCCAGGATCGGCCAGGTGTGGTATCACTCGCTCACCGGCTTCGGACCGACGCCGAACATGACGATGAAGGCGTTCGCGGCCAGGACCCGGCAGGGAGCCCACACGTTGTATCCCGGCGAGGCCGCGGTGTTCGCGGCCGTCGATGCCGGATGGAAGAAGGTCGGGCTGTAACCTTCGCGTTACGGAACAGCGCGTCACGAAAGGAAGCGAGCGTGGATCGCTTGAAGATCGAGCGCGTCGGAGGGGTCGCCGGCTTCGGCGGCCCTCACCTCAAGAGCCGCGGTGAAGTAACTCTGTCGGATCTGTCCGCCGCCGACCAGAAGACGGTGGAGCAGTTGTTTGCCGAGCCGGGCAAGGTCCCTGCCGCGCGCCGGGGCCAGGCCGACGCGTTCAGCTACCGGATCACGCGTGGCGCGCAGACGATCGAAGTCCCCGAACATGCGGTGCCCCCGGCCATCAGGAACAGCGTCAAGGACGTGTTGGAATAGGTTGACGCCGTGATGGAGGAAGCGCTGCCGGATTCCGCGGACGTTTGGGGGCTGTCCGCGTCGACAAACCTCGAAGCCTACCGTGCCTTGCGCGCCGACCGGGCGCGATGGCTGCCGGTCGCGCTCGACATTGCGCGCAGCCACGGTCTCGACGTCGGGGCGCCGCACATCTTCGCAACGGGCACCAATCTCGTGGTCGGCCTCGGTGAGCGCTTGATCCTGAAGATCTTCCCGCCGCTGCTTCGCGCGCAGTTCGTCTCCGAACGCGGCTCGCTGGCGCAACTCGCGGGCCGGCTGTCCCTGCCTATCCCTGAGATCGTCGCGGAAGGGGTGCGCGACGGCTGGCCCTATCTCGTCATCACGCGGCTATCAGGCACGCTCGGCTCGGAGGCCTGGCCGCACCTGCCCGAACATCAGAAGGAGCGCGTGCTGCGCCAGATCGGCGAGACCATCGCATCGGTACAGCGCGCCCCGCTCGGACCGCTCGCACAGATCGAGCCGCGCTGGGACGACTTCATGCGCGCCCAGATGCAGGGATGCCGCGCGCGGCACGAACGCATGGGTCTGGCGCCGAAATTCCTCGAAGGCCTCGACGATCTCCTGCGCGATGCGGCCGCGCTCATCCCGATGGACGCCCCGCCGGTGATCCTGACCGGCGAATACATTCCGGAAAATTTCCTGCTCGCCTGCGATGACGGCACATGGTCGGTCGCCGGCCTGTTCGATTTCGGCGACGTGCGCGCCGGCTGGCGCGACTACGATTTGCTCGGCCCCAGCGCCTTCATGGCGGCGGGCCGGCCGGGCAGGGTGCGCAGCCTGCTCGAAGGCTTCGGCTATGCGAAGCCGCATTACGCCCTCAAGCGCCGCCTGATGGCCCTGATGCTGCTGCACCATGCCAGCGACCTCAACAGCCACATCTGCATCGAAGGCTGGCAGGAGAGGGCGAAGGATCTGGTCGAGCTGCAGGAGCTGATCTGGGCGGAGTGACCACCTGTGCCGTCCTGGCTATCGCCGGGACGACCGCAATGAGTTTGGAAGTGCCGCTCATAACAAAAGCGTCGTCCCGGCGACGGCCGGGACCCATACCCCCAGGAAGGAGTTTGGCGGAGACGAGTAGTTGCTCATCCTTTCCGTGGGACGGCCACCTCCTTGACCGATAGATCACCCGGTATGGGTCCCGGCCGTCGCCGGGACGACGGCGGAGCCCGCAAAATGGGCCGTGCTAAGCACGAGCTTATTTTATGAGCAAATGCGCCTCTTTGTATGCAATTTGCTACCACGGTCGCGTGCGGTCCAAAATCATATTTTTACAAATCAATTCAGTCGCTTAATTCAAAAGTAAACGCCCGTTAAGCCTTGGCACGAACCTTGCGAATCCAGTTCCAACCAGAAACTTTGTGTTGGAGCGATTTCATGAAGCGCCGCGATTTCCTCAAGTCCGTTTCCGGATTGGCCGCTGGCGCGGCGCTTCCGGCCATGCCGTCCGTGATCTCCACCGCCTATGCCGATGCGCGCTCGGAGACGCTGCTGATCGTCTCGGAAGGCGGGCCCAACAATCTCGACATCCACGGCGTCGGCACCAACGTGCCCGGCTATGAGGTGTCCTGGAATTGCTACGACCGCCTGATCAGCCACGAGATGAAGAGCGGTCCCGGCGGCGTGCCCTATTACGACCGCGACAAGTTCAAGGGCGAACTCGCCGAGGAGTTCAAGATCGACGACATGTCGGTCACCTTCAAGCTGCGCAAGAACGCCAAATTCCACGACGGCACGCCTGTCACCGCGAAGGACGTGAAGTGGTCGCTCGATCGCGCCGTCAGCGTCGGCGGCTTCCCGACCTTCCAGATGAGCGCGGGCTCGCTCACGAAACCCGAGCAGTTCGTCGTGATCGACGACTACACGGTCCGCGTCGACTTCGTGAAGAAGGACAGGCTGACGGTTCCCGATCTCGCCGTCATCGTGCCCTGCATCGTCAATTCCGAGTTGGTGAAGAAGAACGCCAGCGAGAAGGATCCCTGGGGTCTCGAATTCACCAAGCAGCAGACTGCGGGCTCCGGCGCCTACAAGGTGACGAAGTGGACCGCCGGCACCGAAGTGATCATGGAGCGCAACGACGATTGGGTCTGCGGTCCGCTGCCGAAGATCAAGCGCGTGATCTGGCGCATGGTGCCGCAAGCCGGCAACCGCCGCGCGCTGCTGGAGCGCGGCGACGCCGACATCTCCTACGAGCTGCCGAACAAGGACTTTCAGGAGATGAAGGCGAACGGCAAGCTCAACGTCGTCTCGCTGCCGTTCTCCAACGGCATCCAGTATATCGGCATGAACGTCACCAAGCCGCCGTTCGACAATCCCAAGGTGCGCCAAGCGGTCGCCTACGCGCTGCCCTACCAGAAGATCATCGACGCCGTGATGTTCGGTCTCGCCAACCCGATGTTCGGCGCCGCGAAAGACAAGCCGACCGAGGTCGCCTGGCCGCAGCCGCACAAATACAACACGGACATGGACAAGGCGAAGGCGCTGCTGGCCGAAGCCGGCTACGCCAACGGCTTCGAGACCACGATCTCGTTCGATCTCAATTTTGCCGGCGTCAACGAGCCGCTCTGCGTGCTCGTTCAGGAGAGCCTGGCGCAGATCGGCATCAAGACCACCATCAACAAGGTGCCCGGCGCCAACTGGCGCACCGAGCTGAACAAGAAGGAGATGCCGCTCTTCACCAACGTGTTCTCGGGCTGGCTCGATTACCCCGAGTACTTCTTCTACTGGTGCTATCACGGCAACAATTCCGTCTTCAACACCATGAGCTACAAGTCGGCGGAGATGGACAAGCTGATCGACGGCGCGCGCACCGCCGCCGCCACCGGCGACAAGGCGACCTACGACGCCGACGTGAAGGGCTTCGTAGATCTCGCCTTCACCGACATCCCGCGCATCCCGCTGTACCAGCCCTTCGTCAACGTCGCGATGCAGAAGAACATCAGCGGCTACCAATACTGGTTCCACCGCAGGCTCGACTATCGCGCGCTGGCGAAGGGGTGAGGTCAGGCGAATAGGGAGTGGCCAGTAGCGAATAGGGAAGCAGGGATCATGACCGTCAGCCGCGAACGTCCATTCGCCACTCGCCATTCGCCACTCGCAAGCGCGGAGCGCGCCCCATGCTGACCATGATCGGCAAGCGCCTGATGTTCGCGATTCCCTCGCTGATCGGCGTCGTCATCGTCACCTTCCTGCTGACGCGCGCGCTGCCGGGCGACCCCGCCGCCTACTTCGCCGGCCCCGCCGCGACCAAGGAAGCCGTCGAGCAGATCCGGAAAAAACTCGGTCTCGACAGGCCGCTGATCGAGCAGTTCTTCCGCTACACCAACGATCTCGCCCACGGCGATTTCGGCAACTCGCTCACCACGGGCCAGCCCGTCGCGGCCGAGATCCGCAATCGCCTGCCGGCCTCCGCCGAGCTGACGCTGCTCGGCCTCATCGTCTCCGTCGTCATCGCCATTCCGCTCGGTGTGCTCGCGGCAACGCGACCGGGATCATGGGTCGATCATCTATGTCGCGTAACGACGACGGCCGGCGTGTCGCTGCCGGTGTTCTTCACCGGCCTCGTGCTGGTCTATTTCTTCTACTTCCGGCTCGGCTGGTCGCCGGCGCCGCTCGGCCGTCTCGACGTGTTCTACAGCGCGCCGCCGACGCTGACCGGCTTCTACCTGATCGACACCCTGATCGCGCGCGACTTCGAGGCGTTCCGCTCGGCGCTTAGTCAGTTGATCCTGCCCGCGACGACGCTCGCGATCTTCTCGCTGGCGCCGATCGCGCGCATGACGCGCGCCTCGATGCTGGCGGTGCTGGCCTCCGAATTCGTCCGCACCGCGCGCGCCAGCGGCCTGTCGCCCGCGACCGTCATCGTCACCTACGCTTTCCGCAATGCCATGCTGCCCGTCATCACCACGCTCAGCATGGTGTTCTCGTTCCTGCTCGGCGCCAACGTGCTGGTCGAGAAAGTGTTCGCCTGGCCGGGCATCGGCTCCTATGCCGTGGAGGCGCTGATCTCGTCGGACTTCGCGCCGGTGCAGGGTTTTGTCCTCACCATGGCGGTGATGTACGTGCTGCTCAATCTCGTGATCGACATTCTCTACGGCGTGATCGATCCGCGCGTCAGGTTGGAGGGCTAACATGAGCTCCGTTGCGCCTGCTGTTGAACCCGTTGGTCCCGCGCGGACGTCGGGACTCACCGCGATCCTCGAGCAGACCCGTTACGTTCTCAGCGAGAACAAGGTCACCGGCTTCGCCTTCGCGCTGCTGATCCTGATCCTGGTCGCCGCGATCTTCGGTCCGTATGTCGTGCCATACGATCCGCTCGCCTCCGACACGGCTGCGGCGCTGAAGCCGCCGTCGGCAGCGCACTGGTTCGGAACCGACCAACTCGGCCGCGACATTTTCAGCCGGGTCATCGTCGCAACGAGGCTCGACACCTTCATCGCGGTCGCCTCTGTCGTGCTGGTGTTCCTGATGGGCGGCCTCGCCGGCATCGCGGCGGGCTATTTCGGCGGCTGGACCGATCGCATCGTCGGCCGCATCGCCGACACCATCATGGCCTTCCCGCTGTTCGTGCTCGCCATGGGCATCGTCGCCGCGCTCGGCAACACCGTGCAGAACATCATCCTCGCCACCGCCATCGTGAACTTCCCGCTCTACGCCCGCGTCGCGCGCGCCGAGGCCAATGTCCGCCGCAACGCCGGTTTCGTGCAGGCCGCGCGGCTCTCCGGCAACGGCGAGTTTCGCATCCTGCTGGTGCACATCCTGCCGAACATCATGCCGATCATGATCGTGCAGATGTCGCTGACCATGGGTTACGCCATCCTCAATGCCGCAGGCCTCTCCTTCATCGGCCTCGGCGTCCGCCCGCCGACAGCGGAGTGGGGCATCATGGTCGCCGAAGGCGCGGGCTTCATGGTGTCAGGCGAATGGTGGATCGCGCTGTTCCCCGGCCTTGCCCTGATGATCGCGGTGTTCTGCTTCAATCTCCTCGGCGACGGCCTGCGCGACATCGTCGATCCCCAGCGGAGGACGTGATGATGGTTTCCAAGCACGCAGGTGCGCTCCCTCCCCCCTTGCGGGGGAGGGTGGGGGAGAGGGGTAGCCCCAAGCGAGGTCCGAGTTCGTGGCTACCCCTCTCCCTGCCCCTCCCCCGCAAGGGGGGAGGGAATGAGAGAGTGGTGCCTCCCTCACAGCTGCAAAAATTCTCCAATGATTTCAGAGCGGCTTCTACTGTGCATGGGGTTGTTTTCGACCTTTTGATTGACGGAACGCCCGCATGACCGCCCAACCCCTGCTCGACGTCCAGGACCTCACGGTCGAATTCACCACCCGCCGCGGCATCGTGAAGGCGGTGCAGCACGTCAACATCTCCGTCGCCAAGGGCGAGACGCTGGCCATCGTCGGCGAGTCCGGCTCCGGCAAGTCGGTGACGTCCTACGCGGTGATGCGCATCCTCGACCGCGCCGGCAGGATCGCCGAAGGCTCGGTGATGTTCTCCGGCATCGACGTCAAGGCCGCGACCGAAGACCAGATGCGCGACCTGCGCGGCCGCGAAGTCTCGATGATCTTCCAGAACCCGCGCGCGGCGCTGAACCCGATCCGCAAGGTCGGCGACCAGATCGAGGACGTCTTGCGCACCCATGTGCAGCAGGCACAGGTCGCCGATCACGGCGAGAAGGCCATCGAGGCGCTGGAGCAGGTCAAGATCGCCCGCCCGCGCGAGCGCTACCATGCCTATCCGTTCGAGCTGTCGGGCGGCATGTGCCAGCGCGTCGTCATCGCGCTCGCGCTCGCCTGCAATCCGCAGCTCCTGATCGCGGACGAGCCGACCACAGGTCTCGACGTCACCACGCAAAAGGCGGTGATGGACCTGATCGTCGAGCTGACCAAACGCAAGGCGATGTCGACCATCCTGATCACCCATGATCTCGGCCTCGCCGCAGCCTATTGCGACCGCGTCGTGGTGATGGAGAAGGGTCGCGTCGTCGAGACGGCGAAAGCCGCCGACATCTTTGCCAACCCGCAGCACCCCTACACCAAGAAGCTGATGCGCGCGACGCCGCGGCTTGGTGTGAGCTTGCGGGATCTGTTGCCGGAGGAGGAGAGTTCAGCCGTCATGGCCGGGCTTGACCCGGCCATCCATCACGCTTCGCCAAATTCATCTCAGTCGATGGACCCCCGGGTCAAGCCCGGGGGTGACGAGAATTCAAAGTGTCTCCTCCTCATCGAAAAGCTGGTCAAGGAGTACCCCCGCCAGGGCGCCACCGCCACGCTCGGAAAGCTGTTCGGCCGCAAGCCGCCGGTCGAGCCTGACGTGTTCCGTGCCGTCGACGGCATCAGCTTCTCGATCGGTCATGGCGAGAGCGTCGGCCTCGTCGGTGAGTCCGGCTGCGGCAAATCGACCACGTCGATGATGGTGATGCGGCTGCTCGACCAGACCTCCGGCCTGATCCAGTTCGACGGCGAGGACATCGGCGGCATCCAGCCTGCCGCCTTCGCCCGGCTGCCGCAGCGCAGCCGCATCCAGATGGTGTTCCAGGATCCGACCGACAGCCTCAACCCGCGCTTCACCGCCGCGCGCGCTATCGCCGACCCCATCATGCAGCTCGGCGACATCAAGGGGCGCGACGCGCTCCGCGCCCGCTGCGAGGAACTGGCGACCATGGTCGGCCTGCCGCACAATCTGCTGGATCGCTTTCCACACCAGCTCTCCGGCGGCCAGAAGGCCCGCGTCGGCATTGCCAGGGCGATCGCGCTGCATCCCAAGCTCGTCATCCTGGACGAGCCGACCGCGGCGCTGGACGTCTCGGTGCAGGCCGTCGTGCTGAACCTGCTGCAGGATCTCAAGGCGCGGCTAGGTATGAGCTACCTGTTTGTCTCTCATGATTTGAATGTAGTGCGCTTGTTGTGCGATCGTGTCATTGTGATGCGGACGGGACGGATCGTCGAGGAAGGCTCTTCCGAGAAGGTCCTGAGCGATCCGCAGGACGACTACACCAAGGAGCTGCTGACGGCGATCCCGCATCCGCCGTTGCAGGTCCACTGAGAGTGCACTGAGATTAGCTTGAGAGAGTGATGGCCGAACCTCTGGACGATTATATCGACGCCGTGTCGAAAGCGCTGGCGCTGCCGATCGAGGAGGCCTGGCGGCCCGCGGTGCGCGCCAATCTCGAAGTCTCGCTGCGGCTCGCCCGCCTCGTCGACGAATTCGCGCTGCCGGACGAGACCGAGCCGGCGCCGATCTTCACGGCCTGATGCTGCTATGACCACCAAGCCAGAGATGACGGCCGCCGAGATCGCGAGTGCGGTCGCCGGCCGCAAGATGTCCGCGCTCGATGCCACCGAAGCTGCGCTCGCGCGCATCAAGCAGCACGACGGCATCCTCAACTCCTTCACTGATGTCACCGCCGACCGCGCGCGTGCGAAAGCCCGTGCGATCGATGCGGACATCGCCGCCGGTAAAGACGTCGGTCCGCTCGCGGGTGTGCCCTTCGCGGTGAAGAATCTGTTCGACGTCGCTGGCCTGCCCACGCGCGCCGGCTCGAAGATCAACCGCGATCTCGCGCCGTCCAAGCGTGACGCCACGCTGATCGAGCGCATGGAAGCGTCCGGTGCCGTGCTCGTCGGCGCGCTCAACATGGGCGAATACGCCTATGATTTCACGGGCGAGAATGTTCACGATGGTCCCTCGCGCAATCCGCACGACACGACGCGGATGACGGGCGGCTCGTCGGGCGGTTCGGGCAGCGCCGTCGGCGGCGCGCTGGTGCCGATCGCGCTCGGCTCGGACACCAACGGCTCGATCCGCGTGCCCTCGTCGTTCTGCGGCATCTTTGGCTTGAAGCCGACCTATGGCCGGCTGTCGCGGGCGCGTTCGTTCCCGTTCGTGGCGAGCCTCGATCATCTCGGCCCGTTCGCGCGCTCGGTCACCGATCTCGCGCTCGCCTACGACGCGATGCAGGGACCGGATGCCGACGACGGCGCCTGCACCACACGCGGGCTGGAGCCGACGCTGCCGCTGCTCGCCAACCCGGTCACGGATTTGCGCATCGCGATCGCCGGCGGTTACTTCCAGAAGAACGTGTTTCCGGAAGCCGTCGAAGCCGTCAGCCGCGTCGCCAAGGCCCTCGGCGCGACCAAGGTCGTCGATGTTCCCGAAGCCGCGCGCGCCCGCGCCGCGGCCTATGTCATCACCACCACCGAAGGCGCCTCGCTGCATCTCGATCGCCTGCGCAAGCGGCCGAACGATTTCGATCCCGCCGTGCGCGACCGGCTGATCGCCGGCGCGATGGTGCCGGCGGCGCTGGTCGACCGCGCGCAGAAATTCCGCCGCTGGTATCGCGCGCAGCTCGCCGAGATCTTCAAGACGGTCGACGTGCTGATCGCGCCGGCGACGCCCTGCACCGCGCCGAAACTCGGCCAGGTCAATTTCAATCTCGACGGCGTCGAGCTGCCGGTGCGTGCCAATATCGGCATCCACACCCAGCCGATCTCCTTCATCGGCCTGCCCGTGGTTGCGGTTCCGGTGCCGCTCGAGCCGCTGCCGATCGGTGTGCAGATCATCTGCGCGCCCTGGCGCGAGGACATCGCGCTCCGCGTCGCCTATGCATTGGAACAAATGGGCGTCGCGTCCGCGCCTGCTCCGAGAGGACTTTGAAATGGAGATCGATCTCCCCGAGGTGATCGCGGAAGTCAAAGCCGCGTTCGAGCGCTATGAGCAGGCCCTCGTCACCAATGACGTCGCCGTGCTCGGCGAGCTGTTCCGCAACGATCCCCGCACCCTGCGCTACGGCATCGGCGAGAATCTCTACGGCTATGAGGTCATCTCCGGCTTCCGTGCCGGCCGCTCGCCGGTCGGGCTGAACCGGCGCACTGCCAAGACCGTCATCAGCAGCTATGGCCGCGACACCGCGGTGGCCTCCACCTTGTTCTATCGCGACACGGCGCCCGGCAAGGTCGGCCGGCAGATGCAGACGTGGATTCGTTTCCCGGAGGGCTGGCGCGTCGTCGCCGCCCATGTCAGCATCATCGACGAGCCGAAAGAGACCGTATGACGCTTGACGATCTTCCGCCCGGGACACTGCCGGCCGAGCCGGTGGTGCCACGGGTCGACCGGGCGCAGCCCAGCGTGCACAAGGTCACGCGCGCCGAGGAGCTGCGGCTTCAGCTTGCCGACGAGATCGTGCGCGGAACCCTGGCGCCGGGCGCGCCGCTGGACGAGACTGACATCGCACGCCGCTTCAGCGTGTCGCGGACCCCGGTGCGCGAGGCGCTGCGCCAGCTGGTGGCGAGCGGCCTGGTCGAGGCGCGGCCCCACCGCGGCGCGGTGGTGGCGCAGCCTTCGATCGAGCGACTCAAGAGCATGTTCGAGGCGATGGCGGAACTCGAGGCGCTGTGCGCCGGCCTTGCCGCCGAGCGCATGTCGGCCGCCGAGCGCCATGCGCTCGAAGCCATCCATGAAGAGCTGCGGGTGCTGAGCTACACCGGCAATCCCGATCGCTTCCACGAGGTCAACGAGCGCTTCCACAACGCCATCTATGCGGGATCGCAGAATGGCTACATCGCCGAGATCACGCTCGCGACGCGCGTGCGCGTGCAGCCGTTCCGCCGTGCCCAGTTCCGCAACCTCGGGCGTCTTGCCAAGTCGCAAGCCGAGCACGACCGCGTCGTCGTCGCCATCATGCGCGGCGACAAGCAGGGTGCCGCGGCAGCGATGCGCGCGCATATCGAGCTGGTGCGCGGGGAGTATGAGATTTACGCGGTGTCGGTGTAGCGCGATCTGTTTCCCCGGTGTCGTCCCGGCGAAGGCCAGGACCCATAACCACCGGGAGCGGAGGTCGCGCGAAGCTGGCAACTCCGAGTCTTCGCCAAACCCAATCCTGTGGGTATGGGTCCCGGCCTCCGCCGGGACGACGATCACCATGAGTGCCGTAGGGTGGGCAAAGGCGCAAAGCGCCGTGCCCACGATCTTTTCCAATTGATGGTGATGGTGGGCACGCTTCGCTTTGCCCACCCTACGAGACCGGCTATCCCTTCGCGCCTTCCGCCATATACTTCCGCCAGCCGCCATACGCCGTGATCTCCCGCGCCTCGCCCAGCACCTCAGGCTCGACGAGAAAGCCTTTCACGCTACGCCCGTCGGCAAGCCGGATCGTGCCGATCGCCATCGGCGCGGGAATGGCATTGACGAACTTGCCGAATGCGGCCGCCGACAGCGACCAGATCTCCAGCTCGATCGACGCGCCCTTGCCGGCCGCCACGCGCAGCAGGCCCGGCTTCGGCGGCGTGGTGTTGAGCGCATAGAGCTTGTAGTCAGGCGCGGTCTTGGTCGCCTCGACAAGCTTTGCGTTTAGTGCGGTCAGCTCGCCGTTCAGCGCCATGCCGGAGAGATGCGCGCCGACAACGGCGATCGGAATCTGATCATCGCTGCTCGCAAGCAGCGGCATGAGCGCAGGCTGCGCCACGCCCTTGGCGCCGACGCTCAGCTTCGTGTCTGCATGGAAGATCCGGCCGATGCTCGCGAGCATCGCGTCACGGCCAGCAGGCGCCAGCAGCGTGATGCCGAAGGGAATCCCGTCATTGCGGATCGACGCCGGCACTGCGAGTCCACTAAGGTCGAGCAGATTCACAAAATTGGTGTAGGTGCCGAGCCGGCTGTTGAGCTCGATCGGGTTGGCCAGCACCTGCGCGGTGGTATAGGCCGTCGGCGCGGTCGGCAATATCAGTGCGTCGATGTTCGCGAACGTGCGCTCGGCGATCTTGCGCAGGCCCTGCAGGCGGTAGAGCGCCGAGAACGTGTCCGCCGCGGTCAGCCGCGCGCCGGCCGCGGTGATCTCGCGCGTCACCGGATGAATCGAATCCGGTGCCGAGGCCAGCAGGTTCTTGATCACGAGATAGCGCTCGGCGACCCACGGTCCCTCGTAGAGCAGCCGCGCCGTCTCGTAGAACGGCTCGAGGTCGAACTCGACCAGCTCTGCGCCGAGCGCGGTCCAGCGCTTCAGCGCATCGGCGTAAGCTGTTTCCGCCTTCTTGTCGCCGAAGAAGATCAGCTGCCCGTTGCGCGGTACGCCCAGGCGCAGGTTTGCGGGGAGCGGCGTGATCGCGCCAAGCGGCCGGTCGCGCGAGAACGGATCGGCCTGGTCGGGGCCGGCCATCACCGAGAGCGCGAGTGCGGCATCATCCACCGTCAGCGCGAACACCGAGATGCAGTCGAGCGTGCGGCAGGCCGGCACGAGGCCCGCGGTCGAGATCATGCCGAGGCTCGGCTTCAGCCCGACAATGTTGTTGAGCATCGCCGGCACGCGGCCGCTGCCGGCGGTATCGGTGCCGAGCGACAGCGGCACCAGGCCGGCGCCGACCGCGACCGCCGAGCCCGAGCTCGATCCGCCGGGGATGAGGTCCTCGCGGATAGAGTTCTTCGGGATGCCATAGGGCGAGCGCACGCCGACGAGGCCGGTTGCGAACTGGTCGAGATTGGTCTTGCCGATGATGATCGCACCGGCCGCGCGCAGGCGTTGCACCGCGGTCGAGTCATGTGCGGGCGTGTAGGAGAAGGCCGGGCAGGCCGCGGTGGTCGGAAAACCCAGCGCGTCGATATTGTCCTTCACCGCGACGGGCACGCCGTAGAGCGGCAGGCTCGCGGCGTCCTTCGCGGCCAGCTTCTCGGCCTCTGCGATGGCGTCCTTCTCGTCGCGCAGGCTGATGAACACGGCGGGGTCGTTGTGGTCGCGGATGCGCTGATAAGTCCGCGCGATCGTCTCGGCCGGCGTCATCGTTCCCGCGCGATGCGCGGCCACAATCGCGGCGATCGTTTCAGGCTGCTCAGCCCCCATGGTCACAAAACTCCGGCAACAGGTCTCACCCGGATTGAAGCAAGCGATGTGCCATTGTGTACATTATCCGGGCAGCGCGGTCGCTCCGGATATTATCGTGAGATCATGGGCTTGAGCGATGCGTCGAGCCGCGAGCAGGCTATTGGGGCGGCGCCCGGTTCGGGGCATCTGCACAAATCGTAGGCAGGGGGGGTCAGTTGAAGCCCGCGAGGATGCGAAGCAGCTGCTCCCGGTTGTCCTTGCCGATCTTGTCCTCGACATGCCGCTCGTGCTCGGCGGCCAGCCGCTTGAACTTGGCCAGCGCCGTCTCGCCCTGGCTGGTGAGGTGCAGCGCGTGCGACCGCCGGTCCGCCTTCGACTTGACCCGCTTCACATATTTGCGCTGCTCGAGGCTGTCGAGCAGATGCACCAGGCGGGCGCGCTCGATGCCGAGGCGTTTCGCCACCGCCATCTGCGACAGGCCCGGATTGGCGCCGATCACCGTCAGCACCGAATATTGCGTCGGCCGGATGTCGACGTCGCCCAGCGTCCTGATGAAGTCCTGGAAGATCCAGATCTGGAAGCGCCGCACCGCATAGCCGGCGTGGCCGACCAGGGCGTCGAGGCCGATCTCGTCGGCGTCGATCCGCGGCGCGGCGCCGTTTCCGGATCGTTTGCGCGGTCGCGTCTGGGCTGCGATGGCTGTCAATTTGTCTCTCCTGCCGCGCAACCCTAGCGCCTCGACGGCCCGAGTGGAAGATTGTTGTTGACGACAACAATTGCGGTGGACGACATTATGGCCAAGGCAGCCCGGAACGAGGCTGCGTCCGATCCGAAACGTCCGGGCGAGGAGGAAACCATGACGTCAGCCCCACGCGGCGATGCGTCGGATCTGTTCGCGGCGCCGAAAACCGTGGCCGAGCATCGCGCTGACGGCAGCATCGTGCTGCGCTCGCCCGAACCCTTGCGCGAGAGCGCGCGTTGCATCGGAGACTGGCTGGAGCAATGGGCGAGGCAGGCGCCCGACAGGATCTTCCTCGCCGAGCGTGACGGCGCCGATGCGCCCTGGGCCACCATGACCTACGCGGGTGCCTTGCGGCGGGTCCGTGCGGCCGCGTCGTGGATTCTGGCGCAGGGGCTCAGTGCGGAGCGTCCGGTCGTCATTCTCTCCGACAACAGCATCGATCACGCGCTGCTTGCACTCGCCGCCCAGCATGTCTGCGTGCCCTCGGCGGCGATCTCGCCGGCCTATTCGTTGATGTCCAGGGATTTCGACAAGCTGAAAAGCATGATCGCGCTGCTTCAGCCCGGCGCGATCTATGTCTCTGCGACGAAGCCGTTTGCGGCCGCGCTGGCCGCGATCAAGCCACTGCACAACGCGCAGATCATCAGCGGCAATGCCGGCGATGCCGATGCGCTCGCATTCCGCACCATCGCGGCGACGCCGGAGACTCCCGACGTCGCAACAGCCTTCGCCGCTGTGACGCCTGATACGATCGCAAAATTCCTGTTCACCTCGGGCTCGACCGGCACGCCGAAGGCGGTCATCAACACCCAGCGCATGCTGACCTCGAGCCAGCAGGCCAAGGCGCAGACCTGGACCTTCCTCGCGCAGAGCCGCGACCTCGTCATTCTCGACTGGCTGCCCTGGAGCCATACCTTCGGCGCCAACCACAATTTCAACCTCGTGCTGCGCAACGGCGGCTCGCTCTACATCGACGGCGGCAAGCCTGCGCCCGGTCTGTTTGCGACATCGCTCGCCAATCTCAAAAGCGTGATGCCGACGGTCTATTTCAACGTGCCGCGCGGTTTCGACATGCTGATCGCGGCATTGCGCGGCGACGAGGAGTTGCGTCGCCGTTTCTTCTCCGAGGTGAAATTCGCTTTCTATGCCGGCGCAGCGCTGCCGCAGAACCTCTGGGATGCGCTCGAGCAGCTTTCGATCGAGACCGTCGGCCGTCCGCTGCTGATGGTCTCGGCCTGGGGCTCGACCGAAACCTCGCCGCTCGCGACCGACTGCCATTTCCTCGCCGAACGCTCCGGCAATATCGGCGTGCCGATTCCCGGCACGGAGCTGAAGCTGGTGGCGTCTGGCGACAAGCTGGAGGTGCGCGTGCGCGGCCCCAACGTCACGCCGGGCTATTGGAAGGCGCCCGAGCTGACGAAGCAGGCGTTCGACGAGGAGGGGTTTTATCTCATCGGCGATGCCGTGAAGCTTGCAGATAGCGCGCGGCCGGAGCGCGGGCTGTTCTTCGACGGCCGCGTCGCGGAGGACTTCAAGCTCAATTCCGGCACCTGGGTCAGCGTCGGCACGTTGCGCGTCGCCGGCATCGCCGCGCTGGCGCCGCTCGCGCAGGACATCGTCGTGGCGGGTCATGGCGGCGACGAGGTGCGCTTCCTGGTGTTTCCGAACATTGCCGCCTGCCGCGCCCATGCCGGTCTGCCCGAGACTGCGGCTGTGGGTGATGTGCTGGCCCACGCCAAGGTCCGCAACGCCATCGCGCAGGGCCTCGCAAAGCTGAAGCAGCAGGGCGCGAATTCCTCCGGCCACGCCACGCGCGCGCTGCTGCTCGCCGAGCCGCCATCGGTCGATGGCGGCGAGATCACCGACAAGGGCTACATCAACCAGCGCGCCGTGTTGACACGGCGTGCCGATGCGGTAGCGCGGCTGAACGATGACGCGTCGGGGGAGTGGATCGGGCTGTAGCGAGTGACGCAATAGCAGCTCTCTTGCCCCGGACGCAGCGCAGCACGCAGTGATGCGCTGCAGAGCCGGGGCCCATCTCTCCCAGTGAGCGCGGCCGCCTGGGTCCCGGCTCTGCGCAGCAGCGTTTCACGCTGCAGCGCGTCCGGGACACGAGAGCTCATTGGTTGGGCGCATCTGTTTCCATATCGTCATTGCGAGCGCAGCGAAGCAATCCAGCCCTTTTCTGCGAAAGGATTCTGGATTGCTTCGTCGCTTTGCTCCTCGCAATGACGGGGCTCCCCAATAAGCCAGCCATCCTGTCGCAATATCCTGCCGATTCTTTTGTTGCCTAAGCAACTAATTTGTGCGAACCGTTCCAGACAAGGATGACTGCGGGAGGAACCGCCGCGCCTGATCTCGGAGGAAACGATGCTCGGCAGGAAGGGTGCCGCTGGCAAATGCCGGCGTATGCCTGAACATGGCGACAGGGCGCGCCCGTGGCGCGGCGCGTCAGGTGTAGCTGCTGTCCGTCACGGCGCCGAGATTCTCGTGCAGCCGGCGGAGCAGGTCGATCAGCACCTCGCGCTCGTCCTTGCTGAGGCAGGACAGCAGCCGCCGCTCGCGTTCGAACGCGGCCACGATCACCTTGTCATGCGTGGCGCGGCCCCTCGCGGTCAGCGAGATCGAATGGGTGCGGCCATCGTTGGGATCGGTCCGGATCGAGATCAGCCCGCGCTTCTCCAGGCCCGCAAGCGTGCGGCTTACCGGGCCCTTGTCGAAGCCGATGACGTGGCAGATGCGCGAGGCGGGAATGCCGGGCTCGATCGCCAGCAGCGACATGATCCGCCATTCCGTGACGTTGACGCCGAACTGCTTCTGATAGAACGCGGTGGCGCTGTTCGACAGCTTATTGGCGATGAAGGTGACGAACGCCGGGACGTAACGGTCGAGATCGAGCGTCGGTCCCGCATCCGTGGGCGCGGGCTTTTGGCGGGCTCTGGTCGAAGACGGCGGCATATCGGGTTTCTGACTCGCGGCGTGCCCGCAGACCTAAGGGCATGCGCCGCCCTTTCACAAGATCAAAATGAGGGAGGACTTCAATGAGCGCACCCGGCTCCGCCGTATCGGGCGTCCCGCATCTCGACGTCGATCCCTTCGACATGAAGTTTTTCGCCGACCCCTATCCCACGCATGAGCGGCTGCGCGAGGCGGGGCCGGTGGTCTATCTCGATAAATGGAAGGTCTACGGCGTGGCGCGCTATGCCGAGGTCCATGCCGTGCTGAACGATCCCGCCACCTTCTGCTCCAGCCGCGGCGTCGGGTTGTCCGATTTCAAGAAGGAGACGCCGTGGCGGCCACCGAGCCTGATCCTGGAGGCCGATCCCCCCGCGCACACCCGCACCCGTGCCGTGCTGTCGAAGGTGCTGTCGCCGACCGTGATGAAGCAGGTGCGCGACCGCTTTGCGGCAGCGGCCGAGGAGCGGGTGGATGCGCTGATCGACAAGCGCAGTTTCGATGCGATCACCGACCTTGCCGAGGCCTATCCGCTGTCGATCTTCCCGGATGCGCTTGGTCTGAAAGCCGAAGGCCGCGAGCATCTCATTCCCTATGCGAGCGTCGTGTTCAACGCGTTCGGTCCGCCCAACCAGCTCCGCCAGGAGGCGATCGAACGTTCGATGCCGCACCAGGCCTATGTCGCCGCGCAATGCCAGCGCGAGAATCTCGCGCCCGGCGGTTTTGGCGCCTGCATTCACGCGCAGGTCGACGAGGGTGCCATCACGGCCACCGAGGCGCCGCTATTGGTCCGCTCGCTGCTGTCGGCGGGTCTCGACACCACCGTCAACGGCATCGGCGCGGCGGTCTATTGTCTCGCCCGCTTTCCCGATCAATGGCAGCGCCTGCGCAACGATCTCTCGCTGGCGCGCGGCGCCTTCGAGGAGGCGGTGCGCTTCGAGAGCCCGGTGCAGACCTTTTTCCGCACCACCACGCGCGAGGTCGAGCTGTCGGGCGCGCGGATCGGCGAGGGCGAGAAGGTGCTGATGTTCCTCGCCGCCGCCAATCGCGATCCGCGGCGGTGGGACAGCCCCGACAGCTACGACATCACCCGCCGGACCTCCGGCCATGTCGGTTTCGGCTCCGGCATCCACATGTGCGTCGGCCAACTCGTCGCCCGCCTCGAAGGCGAGGTGATGCTGACGGCGCTGGCGCGCCGAATCGCGAAGATCGAGATCGCGGGCGAGCCGAAGCGCCGCTTCAACAACACGCTGCGCGGGCTCGACAGCCTGCCTGTCACCATCACCCCGGCCTGACGAGGAGCCTTGATGCCCGCCATCACCTTCATTCATCCCGACGGCAAGTCCGACCGTGTCGAGACCTCGGGCGGCGAGAGCGCCATGCAGGCTGCGACCCGTTACGGCCTCGACGGCATTTTGGCCGAATGCGGCGGCAACGCCATGTGCGCGACCTGCCACGTCTATGTCGACGAGAGCTGGCTCGCGCGCCTGCCCGCGGTCGCCGATGACGAGGACGCGCTGCTCGATGGCACCGCCGCCGAGCGGCTGCCGAACAGCCGGCTGTCCTGCCAGATTCACATCACGTCCGAACTCGACGGGCTGGTGCTGAAGCTGCCGGAGCGGCAGATCTGAATTTCGATCTGCCGGCAACGACCGGCAACCAACAAACAGGGGAGGGAATGATGAAGCATCTGAAGTGGACGCTCGCGCTGGCCGCGAGCCTGGCAACCGGCGCGGCGAGCGCCGAGATCTCAGATAACGTCGTGCGCGTCGGCGTGCTCAACGACATTTCCGGGATCTTCCAGGACACCAACGGCATGGGCTCGGTCGAGGCCGCGCGCATGGCGGCGGAGGATTTCAACGGCGGGGCTAAGGGCATCAAGGTCGAGATCGTCTATGCCGACCACCAGAACAAGGCCGATGTCGGCAACGCCATCGCGCGCAAATGGCTCGACGTCGAGGGCGTCGACGCCATCGTCGACGTGCCGAACTCGGCGGTCGGCTTGTCCATCAATACGCTGCTGCGCGACAGCCGCATGACCTTCCTGGCGTCCTCGACCGCGAGCTCCGATCTCACCGGCAAGGCCTGCTCGCCCAACACCATTCAGTGGGTCAACGACGCCTGGGCGACCGGCAATACCACCGCAGCCGCAATGATGTCGCGCGGCGGCAAGGATTGGTATTTCCTCACGGTCGACTATGCGCTCGGCAAGGGCATCGAGGCGGAAGCGCAGAAGTATATCGAGGGGCATGGCGGCAAGGTGCTGGGCTCCTCGAAGCACCCGCTCGGCACGTCGGACTTCGCCTCCTTCCTGCTGCAGGCCCAGAGCTCGAAGGTGCAGGTGATTGGCCTTGCCAATGCCGGCGGCGACACCATCAACGCGGTGAAGCAGGCCGCCGAGTTCGGCATCCAGCAGAGCGGGCAGAAGCTCGTCGCCTTCCTGCTCTTCATCAACGACGTCCACGGCATGGGCATCAAGGTCGCGCAGGGCCTGCAGCTCATGGAAGCCTTCTACTGGGACATGAACGACGACACCCGCGCCTTCGCCAAGCGTTTTGCCGCGCGGCCCGGCATGAACGGCAAGATGCCGAGCGGCAACCAGGCCGGCGTCTATGCCTCGACGCTCGCCTATCTCAACGCGGTTGCCGCCACCGGCAGCGACAATGCCAAGGATGCCGTGCCCGAGATGAAGAAGTTCAAAGGCAAGGACAAGCTGTTCGGCGACACCACGATCCGCCAGGACGGCCGCGTCGTGCATCCGATGTATCTGTTCGAGGTGAAGAAGCCGGAGGAATCGAAATACCCCTACGACTATTACAAGCTGGTCTCGACGATTCCGGCAGACCAGGCCTTCCGCCCGCTGGCGGAGGGTGGCTGCGAGCTGGTGAAGTAGAGGGAGCTGTTGCGGCGAGCGCTGCTGCACCCTCTCCCCTTGCGGGAGAGGGTGGCTTCGCGAAGCGAAGCCGGGTGAGGGGTTCTCTCCTCATGCACTGTCTTGCGAGTGGAGACATACCCCTCATCCGGCGCTTCGCGCCACCTTCTCCCGCAAGGGGAGAAGGACGAAGACCTACACCACCTCACTGCTTCCTTCGATCAACCTCATCGCCTCGCCGCCATCTCCGCAATTCCTCTCGCCATCGACACGAACTCGCTCGGCATCATCACCAGCGTCATGGTGTTCTGCTCGGCGCCGACCTCGGTGATCATCTGCATCCGGCGCAGCTCGAGGCCCGCGGGGTTCTGCATGATCACCTCGGCGGCCTGACGGAGCTGTTCGGCTGCGTCGAGCTCCGCCTCGGCCTTGATCAGGCGGGCGCGCTTCTCGCGGAGTGCTTCCGCCTCCTGGGCCAGCGCGCGCTGCATGCTTGGCGGAATCTCGACGCTCTTCATCTGCACCAGCTCGACCTTGACACCCCAGGGCTCGGTGGTGGCGTCGATTGCCTTTTGCATGACGTCGGCGATAGTGTCCTGTGCCTTCAGGATCTCATCCAGCGTGTGCTGGCCGAGCACGGCGCGCAACGTCGTCAGCGAGACCTGTACGACGGCGTTGGAAACGGCCTTCACTTCGATCACGGCGCGCTCGGGATCGACGATCCGATACCAGACCACGGCGTCGACCTTGATCGGCACGTTGTCCCGCGTGATGCCTTCCTGCTGTTCGACACTGGCGGTGATGGTGCGAAGGTCGAGCTTGTCCTGCCATTCGATCACGGGCCAGACCAGATAGAGGCCGGGGCCGGCGGTGCGGTTGAACCGGCCGAGCCGGAATACGACGCTACGCTCATACTGGTTGGCGACGCGGATGCTCATCAGCAGAAGGATGAGCGCGGCAAAGCCGGCGATGAACAGGAACGAAAAAGATGCGAGGAAATCGATGACGGACATAGCCGCCTCCAACATTGATTCAATGCGGGGCGGATAAAATGGCGGCTATCGTCAGGTTCAAGCTCGGCGCCTGATGACGTCAGGCAATATATTTTTGATCGGAGGGCTTGACCTTTAACCTATGTCACCTTGCTCGACCCCTGCGTGATCAACCGCGCCGCCCGCTGATCCCGGGAGTAGATCCAGAGCCAGCTGAGCGCCACGCTGAGGCGGTGGCGCAGGCCGATCAGGAAGTAGATGTGGGCGATGCCCCAGATCCACCATGCGATGGTGCCGCGCAGCTTGAACTTGCCGAAGTCGATCACGGCGAGCCGCTTGCCGATTTGCGCGAGGCTGCCGGAGTGCTTGTAGCGGAACGCTCCTTTGGTCTCGCCGCGCAACCGCGCCTTGATCGTTTCGGCGACATGCTTGCCCTGCTGCTTCGCGGCCGGCGCGATGCCGGGCACCGGCTTGCCGTCCCAGGCATTGATGTTGACGGTATCGCCGATTGCAAAAATCTCGGGATGGCCGGGGATGGTGAGATCAGTCTCCACCTGCACGCGACCGGCGCGATCGGCCGGCGCGTCAAGCCATTCGGCGGCGGGCGAGGCGCGAACGCCCGCGGCCCAGATGCGTGTCTTTGCCTCCAGCAGCTGGCCGCCGAACACCACGCCCTCACGGTTGATCTCGGTGACGGCCTGTCCCAGCACCACCTCGACGCCGATCTTTTCCAGCGAGGCCTGCGCATAGGCGGAGAGATCGTCCGGAAAGCCTGCGAGCACGCGCGGACCGGCCTCGATCAGCACGACGCGCGCCTTGTGGGTGTCGATGTTGCGGAAATCGGCGGGCAGGGTGTGATGCGCCATCTCGGCGATGGTGCCCGCGAGCTCGACGCCGGTCGGGCCGGCGCCGACGATGACGAAGGTCAGGCGCGCGGCGCGCCGCTGCGGATCGGTCTCGCGTTCGGCGCGCTCGAAGGCTACCAGGATGTGCCGGCGCAGCGTGGTCGCATCCTCCAGCGTCTTCAGGCCGGGCGCCCATTGCTCCCACTCGTCGTGGCCGAAATAGGCGTGACGCGCGCCGGTGGCCAGCACCAGCGTGTCGTACGGCACCTCGCTGCCGTCGTCGATCAGCACGCAGCGCCTGTCGGCATCGACGCCGCTGACCGTCGCGAACAGCGTCGTCACCTCGCGGCGGTCACGCATGAGATGGCGGATCGGCCAGGCGATCTCGCTGGTCGCGAGCGATGCGGTCGCGACCTGGTAGAGCAGCGGCTGAAACAGATGATGGTTGCGGCGATCGATCAGCGTGATCTCGACCGGGGCGCCCGCGAGACGGTAGGTGGTCTCCAGGCCGCCGAAGCCGGCTCCGACGATGACGACACGGTGGGAATTGGCGGCCATGATGCACCCTCGAATCTCGCTGCTGCTCCACCTTATTTAAGTGCGGATCGGTCGCCCTGGTCCAATAGCCGTCATCAATCGCTGCATAGGCCTGATGTATCGATTGGCGCGAAAAAGCGCCGCAGGCTTGGTCTAAGTAAGTAGAATTATATTTCTTGCCATCCTCGATTGGGGCGAAATATGGTGCAGGGGCGGGCGCTGAGCCATTGGCGGCGCGACAGATTTTGCGTTCAATAGAGACAGGCCCGGGGCGGCGATCACCCCGTTTCCGGGACCAATAATAAGGAGGGGAGTGGTTATGAGGACGTCATTCTGGCTGGCGGGCGCAGCGGCGCTGGTGCTGGCGAGCCCGGCATTCGCCGGCGACACCATCAAGATCGGTTTCGTCTCGACCTTCAGCGGCCCGACCGCCGTGATCGGCAACGACATGCGCAATTCCTTCGAGCTCGCGCTCGACCATCTCGGGCGCAAGATGGGCGGCAAGCCGGTCGAGGTGATCTACGAGGACGACGGCCAGAAGCCCGATGTGGGCAAGCAGAAGACCGAGAAGCTGGTGCAGTCCGACAAGGTCGACTTCATCGTCGGCTATATCTGGTCGAACGTGCTGCTGGCCTCGCTCAAGACCGCGGTGGATTCCAAGACCTTCCTGATCTCGGCCAATGCCGGCCCGTCGCAGCTCGCCGGCGAGCTGTGCAGCCCTTACGTGTTCTCGACCTCCTGGCAGAACGACCAGACGCCCGCCGCCATGGGCCTCTATATGAACCAGAAGGGCGTCAAGAGCGTGTTCCTGATCGGGCCGAACTATGCGGCCGGCAAGGACATGCTCGCGGGCGTGAAGAGCACCTTCAAGGGCGAGATCAAGGGCGAGGAATACACGGTCTGGCCGAGCCAGCTCGACTTCTCCGCCGAGCTCTCCAAGGCCCGCGCCTCGGGCGCCGAGTCGATCTTCGTGTTCTACCCCGGTGCCGCCGGCGTGCAGTTCCTCAATCAATATGCGCAGGCCGGCCTGAAGAGCACGATGCCGCTCTACACCGCCTTCACTGTCGACGAGCTGTCGCTGCCACTGCAAAAGGAGAATGCGTTAGGGGTTCCCGGCGCGCAGGAATGGGTCAACGACCTCCCCAACGAGCAGAACAAGCGCTTCGTCGCCGACTACCGCAAGAAGTACACCAACCTGCGCCCGACCTATTACGGCGCGCAATCCTATGACGCGGCCCAGCTCATCAACAGCGCCGTGGTCGCGGTGAAGGGCGACACCAGCAACAAGGACGCGATGAAGGCCGAGATGGAGAAGGCCAACTTCAAGTCGCTGCGCGGTGCGTTCAAATACGGCAACAACCACATCCCGGTGCAGAGCTTCTACCTGCAGGACGTGGTCAAGGATGCCGAGGGTCAGCTCGCGCTGAAGACCGTCGCGACGATCGTCGAGAACGACCAGGATCGCTTCCACGACAAGTGCGCGATGAAGTGAGGTCTTGCCTCCCCCTCTCCCCACTTGCGGGGAGAGGGGGAATTTCCGCGAGGACGGTTGAAGTTAGGCCCGAAGCTGTTTCCACACCGTCATTGCGAGCGTAGCGAAGCAATCCAGAATCTTTCCGCGGAGAGATCCTGGATTGCTTCGTCGCTTCGCTCCTCGCAATGACGATGTGGATGGAGCTTTCCCCTCTCCCACAGGGGAGAGGGTGATCACACCCTTGGCATGCTCGCCGGCCTTACTTCGCGGGCCTGTGCTGCCAGCCTGATGCCGGCATTGGCCGCACCAAATCCCTGATAGTTCCTGCGCTCGACGATCTCGAAGAAGAAGCGTTCGTCGAAGATGTGGGTGTAGACCTGGAAGAACTCGCCGTCGCCTTCGCGGTCGTAGAGGATGTGGTTGGCGCGCAGCTGCGCCATCAGCTCGGGGGCGAGGTCGTACTTGGCTTCGATGTCGTCGTAATAGTTGTCTGGGATATCCAGGAAGTCCGCGCCGCGCTTGCGCATCTCGGCGACCGTCGCAAAGATGTCCCGGCACGAGAACGCAACGTGCTGCACGCCGGAGCCGAAGAACTCGGAGATGAAGCGCGCCGGCAGGGTGCGGTTGGCGGAGGAGCCGTTCAGCACGAAACGCAGGCTCTGGTCGGCGTTGATGATGGCCTGGCTCTGCACGAGGCCCCGGGGATCGGCGATCTCCATCTGCGGCAGCCGTTTGAGGTCGAGGATGCCGGTGTAGAACAACAGCCAGGACAGCATCTCGTCATAGGGCATCGACTGCGCGATGTGGTCGACGGCGAGCAGGGCATCCGTGCTTGCATCGCTTGCGACGGGCTCGAAATCGGTGTCCCAGTTCTTGCCGGCCTGATCGAGGAAATAAAGCAGGCTGCCGCCGACGCCGTGGATCGCGGGGATCTCGAGCTCGCCCGGCCCGACCGGCTGGTAGAAGGTGCGCGCCTTCAGCGTCTCGGCGCGCTGCATGGCAAGGCCGGCATTGTCGACGTCGAGCGCGATGGCGCAGACGCCGGGTCCGTGGGTGACGTAGTGCGAATGTGCGAAGCCGTCGGTCTCGCAATTGATGACGATCTCGACCTTGCCCTGCGACCAGCGCTCCACCGCCTTGCTGCGGTGCTTGCCGGTCTTGCGAAAGCCGAGCTGCGAGAACAGGCGGGCGAGATCGCCGGCTTTGGTCTCGTTGACGGCGAACTCGATGAATCCGGTGCCGCCGCTCCTGGCCTTCGGCGCCAGCGGCTCGCCGGCAAATTTCGGCCAGTCCGGCGCGAGCTGGTCCTCCAGCAGGATCAGCGAGCGCAGACCGTCGACCGCGGTCTGCGCGGCCGAGCCGGCGCGGAACTGGTCGTTGAAGATCTCCAGCGACAGCGGCCCGGCATAGCCGGTCGCCGCGATCGCCTCCATGAACTCGCCGACCGGCAGGTCGCCCTGGCCGGGGAAGGAGCGGAAGTGCCGGCTCCACGACAGGATGTCGAGCTCGAGCTTTGGTGCGTCCGCGAGCTGCACCAGGAAGATCTTGTCGCCGGGGATCGAGGCCATGGCGCGGACCGGAAAGCCCGGCGCCAGCGCATGAAAGCTGTCGAGGATGACGCCGATGGCGGGGTGGTCGGCGCGGCGCACGATCTCCCAGGCGTCGCGATAGTCGTTGACGTGGCGGCCCCAGGCCAGCGCCTCGTAGCCGACGCGAAGACCCCGTTTGGCCGCGCGATCGCCGAGCTCGCGGAAATCGTCCGCGGCGCGGTCGATGCCGCCGAGCGAGGCGGGCGACACGTTGGAGCAGATCAGCAAGAGGTCGGTGCCGAGCTCCTGCATCAGATCGAACTTGCGCATCGCGCGGGCGAAGTTGCGCGTCCGCTGCGGCTCCGGCATGCCCTCGAAATCGCGGAACGGCTGGAACGCGCAGATCTTCAGGTTGAGATCGCCGCAGAGCTTGGCGATGTCGCGCGGGCCCGCGCCGAACGACAGTAGATCGTTCTCGAAGATCTCGACTTCATCGAAGCCGGCGGCGGCGATGGCGCGGAGCTTTTCGTCCAGCGCTCCCGAGAGAGACACGGTTGCGATCGAGCGCTTGGTCATGCTGCATTGTCCTCCATCGCGCCGCCCAGGAACAATTGTCCGATGCGGGGATCATTCAGAATGCGCTTGGCGTCGTCGACCATCCGGGTCTGGCCGAGCTCGAGCACGATGCCGATGTCGGAGATCTCCAGCGCCGATCGCGCGTTCTGCTCGATCATCAGGATGGTGACGCCGCGGTCGCGCAGGCTCTTGAGGATGTCGAAGGTCTGCTGCACCATCAGCGGCGAGAGGCCGATCGAGGGCTCGTCGATCAGCACGAGCTTGGGTTCGAGCAGCAGCGAGCGGGCGATCTCGAGCTGCTTCTGCTCGCCGCCGGAGAGCGTTGAAGCCTGCTGGGTCGATTTGCGGCGCAGTGCCGGGAACAGGTCGAGGGCCGCCTCGATGCGGCTGGGCAGGTCGAGGCCCTTGCCGGCGGCGACGCCGCCGAGCTCGATGTTGTGCCGCACCGACAGCTCGGGAAAGATGTTGCGGCCCTGCGGCACATAGCAGATGCCGGCATTGAGCAGCGCGCGCTGGCTCAAATTGGTGACGTCGCTGCCCGCAAAGCTGACCTTGCCCTCGCGCAGCCTCAGCAGGCCGAAGATCGCCTTGAACACGGTGGACTTGCCGGCGCCGTTGGGGCCGATGATGGTGGTGATGGTCGCCTGCGGCACGGCGAAACTGGTGCCGTTCAGGATCGTCATCTTGCCGTAGCCGCCGACGAGGTTGTGAACCGAGAGGATCGGATCGCTCATGGTTGCCTCCTCAATGCCCGAGATAGGCTTCGATCACGGCGGGATTCTTGCGGACCTCGTCCGGCCGCCCCATCGCCAGCACCTTGCCTTCCGCCATCACCATCACGCGCGAGCACAGCGACATCACGAACTCCATGTTGTGCTCGATCACGACGAAGGTGGCGTTCTTCTCGCGGTTGATCGCGACCAGGCGCTCCTTCAGGTCCGCGAGCATCGACGGGTTGACGCCGCCGGCGGGCTCGTCGAGCAGCACCAGGCGCGGGCCGCCCATGAAGGCCATGGCGGCGTCGAGCAATTTTTGCTGGCCATAGGACAGGCCACCGGCGGGCTCTTCGGCGAGATGATCGAGCTTGAAGAAGCCGATCATCTGGTTGGCGGTGTCGGTCAGTCCGGCATCGGAGCGGCCGACCAGGCGCGAGGCCATGTTGCCCTGGTGCTCCTGCCCGGCCAGGATCAGGTTCTCGCGCACCGACAGCTTTGGGAAGACCTGCAGGAGCTGGAAGGTGCGGCTGACACCCAGCTTGTTGAGCTCGGAGGGGCGCAAGCCCGTGACGACCTGCCCGTCGAGCTTGACCTCACCGCCGGATGGCGTGAGCTGGCCGAGGATGCAGTTGAACAGCGTGGACTTGCCGCAGCCGTTCGGACCGATCAGGCCGAGGATCTCGCCCTCGCGGACGTCGAACGAGACGCCGTTGACGGCGTGGATGCCGCCGAAGCTCTTCTTGATGTCGGTGACTTCGAGGACCGCGCTCATTGCACCGTCTCCAGGCGCGACTTGGCGACGGCGCGCAACGCGGAGGCCGCCTTGGTGCGCCGCGCGGCCATATAGCGATCGAGGATGCCCAGGATGCCGGTCGGCGACCAGATCAGCAGCAGCATCACCGCGACCGCGTAGAGCATCAGGTAGTAGCCTTCGGTGAAGCGCAGCCATTCCGGCAGCAGCACCGCGATCATCGCGCCAAGGAACGGGCCGAAATAGAAGCCGGCACCGCCGACGATCACCATCATCAGGAGGTCGAGCGAGAGCGACAGGTTGAAGGGAACGGGGTCGATATATTGCGTCAGCGGCGCATAGAGCGCGCCGGCGACGCCGCCGAGCGCCGATCCGATCGCAAACGCCATCAGCGTATAGCGCCGCGTGTCGATGCCGAGCGATTGCGCGCGCAAGGGATTTTCGCGCAGCGCCATGAAGGCGCGGCCCCAGGGCGAGCGGATCAGCCACCACACCGCCAGCGACACGATCGCGAGCGAGCCGAGGCAGACATAGTAGAACGGCAGCGGCCTGTTGGTGGCGAGCCCGAAGATGTGCGGGCGCGGAATGTTGGAGATGCCGTAGATGCCGCCGGTGAGCCAGCTCTCGTTGCGGAAGACGAGGAAGGCGAGGGTGGAGAACGCCAGCGTGACGAAGGCGAGATAGTGGTGCTGCACGCGCAACGCGGGATAGCCGAGCACCCAGCCGACCGCGAAGCTCAGGACGATCGCGACCAGGATCGCGGCGGGCAGCGGCCAGCCATGCGTGGTCATGATCGCTGCGGCGTAGGCACCGATGCCGACGAAGGCACCCTGCGCCAGCGACACCTGGCCGGCATAGCCGAGCGTGAGGTTGAGCCCCATTGCGGCGATGCTCATCACCGCCCACTGGCTCAGGATGAACAGGCCATAGCGGTTGAAATTCATGGGGACGACGATCAGCGCGGCGATGACGGCAAGGCCGAGCGCGATCTTCAGCGGTTTGGCGTAGCTGCTCATACCGTGCGCTCCTCGGCGCGGCCGAGCAGTCCTTGCGGCCGGAACAGGATGACGGCGATCAGGAAGATCATCGGCACGGCGGCGCGGTACTGCGTCGAGATGTAGGCGGCTGCGAGATTGTCGAGCACGCCGATCAGGAGGCCGCCGGCAATCGCGCCGCGCACCTGGTTGAAGCCGCCGACGATCGCCGCGATGAAGGCGGCCTGACCCAGCACTTCGCCGGACGAGAATTTCGCGAGGTAGATCGGCGTGATCAGCAGCGAAGCGAGCGCGACCAGGAAGGCGTTGATCAGGAAGGTCAGCAGGATCATGCGCTCGACCGGGACGCCGATGATGCGCGCCACTGTCGGGTTCTGCGCCGCGGCCTGCATCTGGTGACCGAGCGAGGTGCGGTTGAGCAGCGTGGTCAGGCCGAGAACGGCAAGGATGGCGACGACGAGGACGCCGATGCTTTGCAGCGACACGGCGTGGCCGAGGATAGAGATGTCACCGGTCGGCACGATCGAAGGGAAGGGCGAGGCCTCCGCGCTGAAGAACTGCTTGACGGCTTCCTTGATGCCGATGGCGAGCGCCATGGTCGCGATCGCCAACGGCAGCACGCCATGGCGCATCATCGGATCGACCAGCAGCATCTTGAAGGCAAGGCCCAGCAGGATCATCGACAACAGGATGCCGAGGATGATCGCGAGCCAGAACGGCGCGCCGGCATGCATCGCCGCCAGCATCAGGAATGCCGGCAGCATCACGAACTCGCCTTGCGCGAAATTGATGGTCTGCGAGGTCTGCCACAGCAGCGTGAAGCCGACCGCGACCAGCGCATAGATCGCGCCGGTGGCAAGTCCTGCGACCAGTAGATCGAACAGGTTGGACATGTTCCCCTCGTGTCCCTGGCCCCCGCTCTCTCGTCTCCCTCGCCCCGCACTTGCGGGGAGAGGGCGGGGTGAGGGGCTATCTCCGCGAACTCAACTGTCACCGCCATTGCGGAAGCAGCCGCTCACCCCAACCCTCTCCCCGCGAAGTGCGGGGCGAGGGAGAAGAAGAGCGAGCCCGCCTCACTTCACCTTCGGTAGCACCTGCTTCACGACCTGCTTGCCTTCGACCACCTCGACCAGAAAGCTCTGGCGGTCGATGTCGCCGGTGTCGCTGAAGGTGACGTCCATCAGGATGCCCGGCTCGTCCGCGGCCTTGATGGTCAGGCCGTGCAGCGTGTCGGCAAACTTCTTCGAGTCGACCTTGCCCATCTTCTCGGTGGTCGCCTTCACCATGTAGACGGCGAGGTAGCCCTTCAGGCCGTTATGGTCGGGGACGTAATTGTACTTCTTCGAGAACTTCTCGCGGAACGCCTTGATCAGATCGACCGGCGCGTCGGTCGTGAGGCCGACATGGCCGCGTGCGCCGTTGGCGGCATCGCCGGCGAGCTCGATCACCTTCTGGCCGATCAGCGTGGTCTCGCCCATCAGCGGCGCGGTAACGCCCTGGCGCTTCAGCTCCTTCAGGATGCGCGCGCTCTCCTCCTCATTGAGGTAGACGAACACGGCGTCGGGATTGGCGGCCTTGATCTTGCCGACGTCGGCGGCGAAGTCGGCCTGGCCTGCTTCGGTCGAGAGATCGGCGACGACCTTGGAGCCGAGGCGGTCGAGCTCCTTGACCACGACGTCGCGTCCGCCGCGGCCGAAGTCATTGTTGACCCAGACCACCGCGACCGTCTTCGCCTTCATGTCGTCGTGGATGTACTTTGCGACCTTCGGCATCGAGGATTGCTGGCCGAACGAGGTGCGGAACAGGAACTTGTTGCCGGCCTGCGTCAGCTCGGCGGCTTCGCCGCCCATGATCTGCGCGATGCCGGCTTCGGCCGCCAGCGGCGCGGTGACCTTCACGGACCCGGAATAGCCGGGCCCGAGCAGCACATAGGGCTCGGCGTCGAGCGCCTTCTGCACCTGGGCGCGGGCAACGCCGGGGTTGGATTGCGAGTCGGCGTGGGTCACTTCGAGCTTGCGGCCGAGCACGCCGCCCTTGGCATTGATCTCCTCGATCGCGAGGTCGATGCCGTTCTTCCAGTTGGTGCCGACGGTGGCGCCGCCGCCCGAGAGCTCGGCCACGTCGGCGAGCTTGATGGCCTGGGCGTGGACGCTGGTTGCAGTCGCGAAGGCAAGCAGGGCGCCTGCCAGAATGGTCGATCTCATGGTCTCTCCTCCCATTGTCGTTGATGGTGTCCGCGGCCTTGTGTCCGGCCGCTTCCGTTACGCTGCGTGATAGGTCGAGCTTCGTGCCGCCATCACCTCGTCGAAAGCCTCTCCCATGACTTCGGTCGATGGGGCAAGGCCCGTAAACAGTTCGAACGCATCGGCCGCCTGGTAGATCGCAAGCTCGCGCCCGGTCATGATCCGCGCGCCCTTGGCCTTGGCCGCCGCCAGTAGTGGCGTGATCAGCGGCGAATACACGGCGTCGGCGACCCACAGGTTTTCGCGCAGCAGCGAGGTCGGGACCGGGGTGTCCCGGTTCGGCAGCATGCCCACCGGCGTGCCGTTGACGAGGCCGGTTGCGCCGGCAAGCGCGTCCTCGACGCTTCCAGCCACCCGTGCGCCACCATGCTTTGCCAGCAGCGCGGCGAGCTTTTCGGCGCGGGCCGGCTCGCTGTCGAAGATCCGCAGATCCGTCACCTTCAGGCTCGCCAGCGCAAAGGCGATCGCCTTGCCGACGCCGCCGGTGCCGATCACGGCCACCGCATTTCCGGACGCCGCCAGCAGCGGCGCAACGGCGCGGGCAAACCCCGTCGTGTCGGTGTTGTGGCCGATCAGCCTGTTATCCCTGACGACGACGGTGTTGACCGCCGCCATGGTTGCTGCAGCCGGCGCCAGCTCGTCGAGCAGCGGGACCACCGCCTCCTTGTAGGGGAAGGTGACGTTGACGCCGGCAAAGCCGAGCCGCCGCACGCCCTCGAGCATCAGGCTGAGCCCGGCCGCGTCGGCGCCGGCGACCTCGATGAGCTGGTAATGGCCGCGCAGGCCGAGCGCCTCGGCGGCGCGCTCGTGCATCGCAGGGGAGGCGGAATGCGCGATCGGCGCGCCGATCAGGCCGGTGAGGAGCTTCTTGCTGGCGGCGTATCCGCGCTTCGACATGTGCGTTATCGTCTCGTTGGGAGCGTTCGATCCCGGCCAATAGCGGGGAAATCGACGCAAGTCCAAGGGGCCTCCACCTGCGACGATAGCCTTTCCCCTGCCTAACACAATTACCCTTTTATCGGGCAAACCTAACATAATGTTATTTCTTCCGTCCGCGCGCTGCGGCGGCCTTGCCGTTGCCGCGGGACGGCTCGACCGCGCGCATCTCGGCGCGGAGCTGCTCGATGAAATATTCGACGTGAAGCGACAGCGGAGCGCCGCGCTTCACCGCGATATAGGTGTCGAACCGCGTCGGCTCGGTGATCTTCAGCAGCTCGATGCCGGGATAGCCGCCATGGGCGACCGTGAACTGGTCGATGATGGCGATGCCGAGCCCCGCCTTCACCAGCGCGCAGACCGTGGTGCCGAAACGGGCGCGGATGGTGATGTTGTAGTCGAGCCGGTGCCGCGCGAAGATCTCGGCCATGATCCGGCCGTAGGGGTCGTTGGGATCGATGCCGATCAGCGGATAGCGGGTGATCTCGGCGGCCGAGACCTGCTTGCGGCCGGCGAGTTCATGCCCCGGCGGCACGATGCAGTAGAGCTCGCCCGAGGCGAGCGGCAGGAAGTCGAGCCCGGAATGCTCCAGCCGATAGCTCATCGCGACGCACTCGCCGCGGCCGAGCAGGAGATAGTCGATGGCTTCCTCGATCTTGAGAATGTTGATGTCGATGCCGAGATCGGGATAGCGGCGGCGGACGCGCTCGATCGCGCGCGGCACCATCACCTGCGAGATGCTCGGCACCGAGCCGATGCGCAGCTCCGACAATCCGCCGCGGCCGATCTTGGAGATGATCTCGGAGAGATCGTCCACCTTCTTGTAGACGCCGTTGATCTGCTCGAAGATGTTCTCGGCTTCCGGCGTCGGGAAATAGCGGCCATTCTGGCGCTGGAAGAAACGGATGCCGAGCGAGCGCTCGGTGTATTTGACGAGACGGCTGATCCCCGGCGCCGAGACGTTGAGCAGCTTGGCCGCGCCGCCAATGGTGCCCGTCACCATCACGGCACGGATCACTTCAACCTGGCGCAGCGTCATCATGGTTCCGGTATCCGACATCGATTGCGACGGCGATCATCTCACGAGAGCCGTGAGGTCATCCAGCGGCAAGTGTGCCAGACAATACAAATGAACGAGGTAAGCTACTCTCGTGTCCCGGACGCGCTGCAGCGTGCAACGCTGCGGCGCTGAGCCGGGACCCATGCCACAGCGGTTGTTCTCTGCAATATGGGCCCCGGCTCTGCAGCGCATCGTCGAAGAGACGCTGCGCTGCGTCCGGGGCACGAGGGCGTGGCCGGAGAGAACGAAAAATAAACTCGCTGTCAGATTGTTTCGACTAAAATCAGCGCGTTCGAATTGCAGTGATGCGACGCCGCGCGATGTGCTTCGTCGGCGTTGTGACTGCGCTTTAGCTGGCCGGGCCCTCGGGCGAGACGCTGTCCGCGACGTCCGCGCGCTCGCTCTGCAGCACCTCGCGCGCGAACTCGATGATCTTCTGCTTGTTTGCCGTTTCGCGGACGGCGAAAAACACGCGGTTCAATTCCAGGCCGAGCACGCTGTTGAGGGCGATGTTCTCGTCGTCCATCGTGATTTTCCCGCTTCGTACGCCATAGGTGTAACTGGACGTCACTTCTTCCACAAGTAGATTAAGGCTTCGGAGCAGGCCCTTACCGGCAAACTACGGGAGTAGCGAATTGAGGCCGTCCCCAAATACGTGCTATACCCGATGGCGTGGGTCAGGAAACGCACCGATGTCCGCCGTAGACTATGGCCGGGAGGCGCTCGACTTCATCGAAAGCCTGGGGACCTATCGCAAGGTCCCAGACGCAATGAACGCGCTTGAAACGGCCTTCGGTCGCTTCGGCTTCGAAACCATCATCGTGACGGGCCTGCCCAATCCCGATCAGCGCTTCGCGCAGATGGTGCTCGCCAAACGCTGGCCTGCGGGCTGGTTCAGCCTCTACACTGAGAAGAATTACGACCGCGTCGATCCGGTGGTGCGGCTGTGCCGGCAATCGGTCAACCCGTTCGAGTGGTCGGAAGCCCCCTATGATGCCGAGCTCGAGCCCGATGCGGCAGAGGTGATGAACCGCGCCGGCGATTTTCGCATGTCGCGCGGCTTCATCGTGCCGATCCATGGGCTCACCGGCTACGAAGCCGCTGTGTCGCTCGGCGGCGTCCATCTCGATCTCAATCCCCGCAGCAAGCCGGCGCTGCACCTGATGGCGATGTACGGCTTCGACCACATCCGCCGCCTGCTCCAGCCAACGCCGTATCCGTCGACGCGTCTCACCCCGCGCGAGCGCGAGGTGATCTCGTGGGCCTCGCAAGGCAAGTCGGCCTGGGAGATCGGCGAGATCCTGCACATCACGCAGCGCACCGCCGAAGAGCATCTTGCAACCGCCGCGCGCAAGCTCGGCGCCGTCAACCGCACGCATGCGGTTGCGCTGGCGATACGGAACAAGATCATCAATCCGTAAGCGCCGTACTGGGAAATTTCCCAATATCGAACCTGCCTCTTTTGGCAGATTCTTTCCCCCATTGAGGCTGAATGGGGGTTTTCATGATTCACGCAATTTCCGCGGTCAATCGCCACCTTTACGAGGACGTCCTCGAACAACATTTCAGGCTGCGCCACGACATCTTCGTCGAGGAACGGCGCTGGGAGACGCTGCGCCGGCCGGACGGTCGCGAGATCGATTCCTATGACGACGAGGACACCGTCTATCTGCTCGCGCTGGAGGGCCGGCGCGTCGTGGGCGGTCACCGTCTCTACCCGACCACCAAGCCTTCGATGATGAGCGAGGTGTTTCCGCACCTTGCAGCGGTTCGCGGCTGCCCCGCGGATCCCCTGGTCTGGGAGTGGTCGCGCTACTTCGTCGTTCGCGATCGCCGCGATGGCGCGCTCAACCTGCAACTGATGGCGGCGGTGCAGGAGTTCTGCCTCAATCAGGGAATCGCGCAGGTCAGCGCGATCATGGAAACCTGGTGGCTGCCGCGCTTCCACGAAGCCGGTTTCGTCGTGACGCCGCTCGGCCTGCCGGCTCTGGTGGAGAATGCGTGGACCATGGCGGCCACCATCGACATCCGGCGGGAGACGGTCGACGCCCTGCATCATCGCGTCGGCATGGCTTCCGTCGTGCAACAGGACGGCCCGCGTCTGGACGCCGTCGCCCGTGCCAACCTCTGCGGTCTTGCTGCCGCGCAACGAAAGAGCGCCTGAAATGTCGAACATGATGCGGGACAGCCAGATCATGGCGCAAATCAAGGACGAGAATCTCGGCTACATGTCCGACATGGCGCTCGAGCTCGCACAGATGGCGGACGACTCGGGACTGACGACGCTCGCCTATCTGTTCCGGATGGCCGCACTGGAGGCCTCGACGGCCAACAGCGTGCTCGCCGACCCGGACGAGTTTCCCCAGCAGATGACGTCGCACTAGACGCATCCCTCCTGACATTGCGACGAACTTCACGCCCTCTCCCCGGCAACGGGGGGAGGGTAAACGTCTATGAGCGTTCGCAAGAGGTCGTCATGCCCGGGCTTGTCCCGGGCATCCACGTGCTTTGTACGGCTTGGCCATGACGTCGTGGGGTGTCAGCGCTCAAGCTCTCAGGTCCGAAGCGATCGCCTTGTCGTGGTAGCAGGTGATCGTTTAGGTGCGGCAGGTTGACCCATGCTGCGCGGCAGCCTTCTTGCAAGGCCGATATCGATCGCATGCACTGGCATGCAACAAAGTGCATGTTTGGTGTCGAATCGCTCTTGCCTCGGAACGATACTGCCATTACCCATTTTTCCGCCTTGATGAGGCAGGGGGAGCTCTTTCACTGATGGCGACTGTGTTCGAACATCGGCGCGCGTCCGTATGCGCCTGAAAGAGTCTTGATGCTGCTCGTCGTCGAACAGTTCCTGAACGGATTGCAGTTCGGCCTGCTGCTGTTCCTGCTCGCCGCCGGCCTCACGCTGGTGTTCGGGATCATGGATCTCGTCAACCTCGCGCACGGCTCGCTCTACATGATGGGCGCCTATTTCGCCGCGACCTTCGCCGCCTGGACCGGCAGCTTCCTGCTCGGCGCGCTGATGGCGCTCGGTGCCACGCTGGTGCTCGGCATCGTGCTCGAAATGTCGGCGCTCCGGCATCTCTACGGCCGCGACCATCTCGACCACGTGCTCGCGACGTTCGGCCTGATCCTGTTCTTCAATGAAGCCGTGCGGCTGATCTGGGGTCCGGCGGGCCTTGCGCTGCCGCTGCCGGCCTGGCTCACGGTGCCGGTGCCGATCCTGCCCGGCATTCACTATCCCGCCTATCGCCTCGCCATCATCGTCGTGGCGCTGCTCGTCGCGCTGCTTCTCTATCTCGGCGTGATGCGCACGCGCATCGGCATGCTGATCCGCGCCGGCGCCTCCAACCGCGAGATGATCGGCGCGCTCGGCATCAACATCAAGCTGCTCTACACGCTGGTGTTCGGCCTGGGGGCCGCGCTCGCCGGCCTTGCCGGCCTGATGCAGGCGCCGATCCTCACCGTGCAGATCGGCATGGGCGAGAACATCCTCATCCTCGCCTTCGTCATCATCGTGATCGGCGGCATCGGCTCGATCCGCGGCGCCTTCCTCGCCGCGATCTTCGTCGGCATGATCGACACGCTCGGCCGCGCCTTTCTGCCGAACCTGCTGCGGCAGGTGCTGAGCGGTGCCGCGGCCTCCACCGCCGCGCCCGCGCTGTCCTCCATGCTGATCTACCTCTTGATGGCGATCGTGCTGGTGGTGCGGCCGGAGGGGCTGTTTCCGGCCAACCGTCGATGAAGGCTTTCACGGTGAGCAAGGCCGTCACGGCCCTGATGCTGGCGGGCCTCGTGCTGCTGCCGCTCTATTCGCAGCTGTCAGGCAACGTCTTCATCCTGACGCTGTTCACCCGCATCGTCATCCTGGCGCTGGCGGCCGCGAGCCTCAACCTCATCATGGGCTTCGGCGGCATGATGAGCTTCGGCCACGCCGCCTATCTCGGGATCGGCGGCTATGCGGTCGGTATGCTGGCGCAGGAAGGCGTCGGTTCCGGCTGGATCCAGTTTCCGGTCGCGCTCGCGGCCTCCGCGATCTACGCGCTCGTGATTGGCGCGCTCTCGTTGCGCACCCGCGGCGTCTATTTCATCATGATCACGCTTGCGTTTGCGCAGATGGCCTATTACGTCGCCTCGGGCCTTGCGCGCTATGGCGGCGATGATGGCCTCACCGTCTACAAGCGCAGCGACTTCTCCGGGCTGATCAACCTGTCGAACCGCACGCAGTTCTATTATCTCTGCCTTGCCTGCCTGTTCGGGGTCATGCTGCTGATCTGGCGCATCGTCAATTCGCGCTTCGGCCTCGTGGTGCAGGGCCTGCGTTCCAACGAGCAGCGCATGCAGGCGATCGGCTTCCCTGCCAAGCGCTACCAGCTGGTCTGCTTCGTCATCTCGGGCACCATGTGCGGCCTCGCCGGCGCGCTGCTTGCCAACAACACCGATTTCGTCAGCCCGGCCGTGATGTACTGGACCCGCTCCGGCGACCTCATGGTGATGGTGATCCTGGGCGGCATGGGCACGCTGTTCGGCCCCGTCATGGGCGCGGTGGTGTTTTTGCTGCTGGAAGAATTCCTGTCGCAGATCACTGAATATTGGGCGCTGATCATGGGCCCGCTGCTGCTGCTGATCGTGCTGTTCGGACGCGGCGGCATCATGGGCGTGCTCGGGAGGGCTGGCCGTGGCTGAACCCTTGCTGCGCGTCGAAAAGCTGGTGCGCCGCTTCGGCGGCATCGTCGCGACCGACAACGTCTCGCTCGACGTCGCCAGCGGCGAGTTGCACGCCATCATCGGCCCGAACGGCGCCGGCAAGACCACGCTGATCAGCCAGCTCACCGGGCATCTCGAGCCGCATTCCGGCAGCGTCTCGCTGGCGGGACGCGACATCACGTACCTGCCGGCCTACCGCCGCTGCGCGCTGGGCCTCGCCCGCTCATTCCAGATCACCTCGCTGCTGCTCGACTTCACCGCCGCCGACAATGTCGCGCTGGCGGCGCAGGCGCACGCCGGCACTTCGTTCCGCTTCTTCGCCAATGCGCGCAAGGAAAAGGGCCTGCGCGATGCCGCCCACGCCGCGCTCGACCGCGTCGGTCTCGCTCATCGCGCCGATGTGCCGGTGTCGAAGCTCAGCCATGGCGAGCGGCGCCAGATCGAGCTTGCGGTCGCACTCGCGAGCAAGCCGAAATTGCTGCTGCTCGACGAGCCGATGGCCGGCCTCGGCGTCACCGAATCCCAGGGCATGGTGAAGCTGCTGCAGGAGCTGCGCAAGGAGGTCTCGATCGTGCTGGTCGAGCACGACATGCCCGCGGTGTTCGCGCTCGCCGATCGCATCTCGGTGCTGGTCTATGGCCGCGTCATTGCGTCGGGCGATCCGGCCGCGATCCGCGCCAACGACGAGGTCAAGCGCGCCTATCTCGGCGATCAGCATGTGGTGACGCATCATGGCTGACACCCTGCTCGAGGTCGACGGTATCGAGACCTGCTACGGCCTCTCCCAGGTGCTGTTCGGCCTGTCGCTGTCGATCAGCCCGGGCGAGATGGTCTCGCTGATGGGCCGCAACGGCATGGGCAAGACCACGACCATCCGCTCCATCATGGGTCTGACGCCGGCGCGTGCGGGCACGATCCGTTTCGCGGGCGCAGAGGTACGGCAGCTTCCTTCGTACCGAATTGCAAAACTCGGCGTCGGCCTCGTCCCCGAGGGACGCCAGATCTTCCCGAACCTCACCGTGCGCGAAAATCTCGTTGCCGCCGCGGCCGACCGCTTCGGCAACAGCAATCCCTGGACGCTGGCCGCGATCTATTCCCTGTTTCCGCGGCTTGCCGAGCGCGCGGCCAACATGGGCAACCAGCTCTCGGGCGGCGAGCAGCAGATGCTCGCGATCGGCCGCGCGCTGATGACCAATCCAAAGCTGCTGATCCTGGATGAAGCGACCGAGGGCCTCGCGCCGCTGATCCGCGAAGAGATCTGGAACTGCCTGTCGCTGCTCAAGAGCCGCGGCCAGTCAATTCTCGTCGTCGACAAGAACGTCGACCACCTCGCCCGCATCTGCGACCGCCACTACATCATCGAGCGCGGCAAGACGGTGTGGAGCGGCACCTCCGGCGAGCTGATGGCCGAGCCGGATCTGCAGCACAAATATCTCGGGATTTAGCGGTCCGCAGGGTGAAGCCAGCAGCGGTATGTTGGCGCCTCAAACTCGGTGTCGTCCCGGCCTAGCGCGCAATCGCGCGCGGGAGGCCGGGACCCATACCGCGTGATCCGTCGGTGGCAGTCGGTAGCAGTACCGCGACGAGTCTTCGCCAAAGGTCCGCCAGGGGTTATGGGTCCCGGCCTCCGCCGGGACGACACCGGGGAAGGGCCAGGTGCATTCTCACCAATAGATCCCATGCCGATGCAGCTCGCGGATCACGCGGGCCTCGGTGGAGGGCTGGCGGCGCTTGGCTTTGGTCGTTTCAGTCGTGCTCGTCGTTACCGGCGCGGCCGTTGGCGCAGCCGGAGCGGCGGCTGTCGGGGCTGCTGCGGTTGCGGGAGCAGGCGTTGCGGCCGGGGCCGTTGACGTCGGCACGGTCGTTGCGGTCTGGACATTCGTCGCTTGCGATGCCACCGGGGCCTGCGGCGGGGCAGGTGCTGTCGTGGCCGGCTGCTCCGCCTGCTGGTTCGCACTGCTGGCGGCCAGGCTCAGGCTGCGCGAACCACCGGCATCGGCCTCTGTTGCGAGCAGCGAGATCGCTGCGATCAGGATCAGCTTGCGCATGGCAAACTCCATCGTCTGGTCAATCCGTCTTACCCAATTCGCGGGCTCGGCTAGCGCGCGAGGCGGTGCAGGCCGATCTCGATCAGAGTGGTCCGGCAGGACAGGCGATAGATCAGGCTGACCAATTGACCCCACATGACCGAACTCCATTGTTGATCACTACGCAACTCTAGCCCCGTCGTCTTTCCAGCGGTTTTCGCCGGGCGACGAAAATGGCTTCGTCGAAGGGGGCGGCGTGTCGTCGGAACGGGCGGGACGAAGTCGCCTCACAGGCGTGTGAGCGGGCGGGGCTGCGGGGCGATAGCCGTGTTGAGTGAACCAGACGATGTCCGTTGCGATCAACCCATATCAGAGGTAGTAAGGGCCGGGGGTCTTCGCGGAAGATCATTTGGGAAAATGTCACCGCGCCAGCATGACATCGCAACCTGACGGAAATTCTCATCGTCTGCGCTGGAGAGCCGGCCTGTTGCTGCTCGTCGTCCTGCCTTTCCTTCCGGAATTGGTGATATTGCTCACCTCTCTCTTCGCCGAACTGTGGGGATGTCGGCCCGGCAGCGATACGGGCTGCTCCATCGGCTCTTCTGCCGCTGAGATCATCCGACATGCACTGGATGCCGGTTTCGTGGTCGGCTCTCGTTTTGGCGACGGCCTCGCCGTGTTGTGGCTCGCGGCCTGCTGCTGGCTGATCACGCAGGGGTGGCCCCGCTTATGGTCCCGATTGCTGCTGGCGTTTGCGGTCAGTCTCGTCTGCGCATTCGTCCCCTATTTCGGCCCGATGCTTTCGATCAGCCATCTCGTCAATCCCAAATGCTCACCCAACGAGGGAGGCGTGGGTGACTGCATCGTCTATGGCGGCGATGTCGGCGGCGTGGCGCACCAAGTGGTCGGCCTGGGCTGGAGGATTCTCGAGGGCGCTCCGATCGCGATCGGGATATTCATTGTCTATGCCATCGTGGCGGTCGTCGCCGATCTGCGTGCGAGGAGGCAGGCTCTCCGGCCCCTGGGCTGATTTTCTTGACCGGCCTCCCGCTCAGCCGTCTTCACGCGATATTGCCAAAAAAGCGCGGCTATGGTCTCATGCAGCCATAGATTGTCGTTTATTTATTTGGAGACGTTGCCATGCGGTTTCGTTTCGCAGCATTTCAGGTCATTCTCGCCAGCGCGGGCGCCGCCATCTGGCTTTCGTCAGTTCAAACCGCCGCGGCCCAGTCCAACGATCCCGACATCCTGGCAGCCTACGCCTACAGATATGCGGACTATTACCTGCCTTATGCGATCCAGTCGTCCACGGCCTACAAGCCGGTCGGCACACTGAACACGATGCGTGATGCCGGCCTCGGCGAGGAAGTCGATTACGCGGTACAGAATGCGATTCCCGCCACGCAGGATGATCTCAGGGGATACGCGCGGAAAATATTCAAGCCGTGGCGCTATCAGTTCGGCAGCGATTCTTACCTCACTTGCCTCGATCCGGCTGACGAAGCCTGCAAGGCAGCTTACGCCAGGCGCGGCTGGGATTTTGGCAGCGGCCCGACATACCAGGTATGGGCTCGGACCCGTGCGGCTGCGCGCAGCTCCTGCAGCGAGGTTAGCATTGCGTTCCGCGGTACCGTCGGGCTTTCCGGAGGCGACTGGTATTCCAACCTCAGCCGGTTCGGTTCGCCCTACGACGACTATTATAAGCAGCTCCAGCGCAACGTGGACACGATCATGAAGCAGATCCAGAATCTGGACTGCTACAAGCGGGCGGCCAGGAAGCCGCAGATCGTTTCGACGGGGCACTCGCTCGGTGCCGGCCTCGCGCAGTTCGTCGCGCTTGCGACCAGGTCCGGCGGTCCGCGGATCGCCAAGGTGCTCGCGTTCGACCCGTCCCCGGTGACCGGCGCGCACCTCGTCAACAAGGCGCTCCTGACCGAAAACGTCCAGGGCCTCGTCATCGACCGCGTCTATGAGACCGGAGAGGTCCTGTCATATGCCCGCACGGCCGTTCAGGAATATCCGCAGGCAAGGTCACGCTGCAATCCGCAGGTGCGAACGGTCGAGGTCAAGGCTGCACGAGGCTCGGCCGTCGGACTGCATGGAATCGAGCTGCTCGCAACCAACCTTGCGGACCTCACCTACAACGAAGGCAATTCGTTGGGGTACCGCGCGCCGGCTACGCTGGTCGGCGGCTGCGGCGTCATCTATCGTCCCGATGCCGACGAGCAGTTGATCGCGCGTGGCGGCAACCAGCGTGATGTCGGGCTGCGACGCGTTTACGCGCGAAATGCCGGCCGGCTGGTCGCTACGAATCGGGCCAATCCAGCGCTGCGTACAGGTGTGACACAAGCCGGCTTCCGCCAGCCGAACGGTGAGCCGGGGACCCGTATGGCGGCCGCCCCTGCGGCCAATGCGTTCGCCCTGGCGGCCGGGGGCGTACCCAGCTTCACGCCGCTGCCTCGTGCAGAATAACGGGAACTGATTGCTGACTCAGAACATCTCGAAATATTCGCGATGTTCCCAATCCGTCACCTCCGCCAGGAAGCGGTCGATCTCGGCATTCTTGATGTGGGTGTAGTAGTCGACGAACTCGGGCCCGAACTTCTCGCGGAAGAACGGATCGTCCTTCAGCGCGCTGACGGCATCGCGCAGCGATTTCGGCAGCAGCGGGGACTTGGTCTCGTAGGGCGTGTCGGCGGACGGGCCGGGGTCGAGCTTGCGGTCGACGCCGTCGAGGCCTGAGAGAATCTGCGAGGCCATGTAGAGATAAGGATTGGCGGCGGGCTCGCCGATGCGGTTCTCCAGGCGCGTGGCGGAATCGTTGGCGCCGCCCAGCACGCGGATCATCACGCCGCGATTGTCGCGCCCCCAGATCGCGCGGTCCGGCGCCAGCGAATAGGAGCGGTAGCGCTTGTAGCCGTTGATGGTGGGCGTCGTGAACACGGCCGATGCGCGGGCGTGGTCGAGCAGGCCGGCGAGGTAGGACTTGCCGAACGAGCTGAGCGGCTCCGTGCCGTCCTTCGCCATGAACTGGTTCTCACCGCTCGTGCGCGAGACGATCGACTGATGCAGATGCCAGCCGCTCGCGAACACGTTCGGCAGTTTCGGCCGGCACATGAAGGTGGCGTGGTAGCCGTGGCGGCGCGCGATCTGCTTCACGGCGCTGCGGAACAGCACCATGTTGTCGGCGGGCTCGAGCCCCTTCTTCGGTGCGAAGGTGAATTCGCACTGACTCGGCCCGAACTCGACCTCGACCGAGCGCAGCGGCAGCCCGAGCGCGACGATGTCACGCCGCAAGATCTCCAACACCGGCTCCATCTGATCGAAGCGCTGTTCGGTGAGGTATTGATAGCCGTGGCTGAGCAGGCTCACCGACGGCGGCGTGCCGGGCTGCCCGGCGTCCTCGGGGCGCATATGCGGATCGTCGAGCTTGAAAATGTGGAATTCGACCTCGAGGCCCGCGACGAAATCGTGGCCGCGCGCGCCGAGCTCATCGAGCACGCGCTTGTAGAGCCCGCGCGTCGCGAACGGCACGGGACGGCCGTCATTGAAGTAGAGATCGCACAGCACCCAGCCCGTCGCAGGCGCCCACGGCAGCACCCGAAAGGTGGTGGGATCGGCGACCATCAGCACGTCGGCCGCGCCCTCCATCTCCTTCATGCCGAAGCCGCCGCCTGCGGTGAACACCGGAAACACCGTGCGGTGCGAGGTGTCCTTGGCGAGCATGGTGGTGGTGATGGAGCAGCCGCTCTCCAGCGAGGCGATCGCTTCGGAGGCAATGATGGTCTTGCCGCGCAGAATGCCGTGCTGGTCGGGGAAGGCGAGGCGGATGACTTCGAGGTTCTTGTCCTCGACGATGCGGCGCATGCGCGCCGCCGCGTCCTTCTGCTCATCCGACCACAACGCATGACGCGCGACGAAAGTCACTTTGCTATTCCTCCAGTCGTGAAGCGCGAAGCATGCGCCACATTCTCCGTCATTGCGAGGAGCCCGCGACAAAATTGCAAAGCAATTTTGCGCTGGTGCGACGAAGCAATCCAGAGTCCCTCCGGAGAGGCAGACTGGATTGCTTCGCTGCGCTCGTAATGACGAGGAAAGGCCGTCACTCTTATTCCGCCGCCGTCAGGCGATGCACGTTGTCCGCGAACTCCTTCGGCACCGGTGCGGTCCACGGCGCGCCGCGGCGGCGCTTGACGTCGACCTCCATCCAGTAGGTCTCCCAGCCCCGCGTCGGGCCGATCCCGTCCATGGTCGCCGGACCCTGAATGCTGCGTGCGTTGGCCTCGTCCAGGAACAGCATCGGCTTCTCGCCGCCGCCGACCTTCTCGATCTCCTGCCGCAGCAGGCGGCGATATTGCACGATCGCCTTGTCGCTCGAGCCGAGGTGCTCCTTGGTGCGGTCCTGGATCGCGCCCATCGACTCCACCGCCCACTGGTCGTGAACGTTGATGTCGGTGCCCATGCCGGTATAGGTCGCGGTCTGCTGCTCGTGCGGATCGAAGCCGTAATCGTTGCTGCGGTTCTTGCGCGAGACGTAGTCGGGCAGCTCATAGAGCTCGAGCCGCTGCTCGCGCATCTTCTGCTTGTCGACCGGGTTCGAATAGCTGGTGAAGATCGCGTACCAGTAGCAATTCTCGTCATCGACGGGCACGTGCCACTGCGTGATCGTCATCTCCGTGCTCATGGGGATGACGAAGCCGTGCGGGAAGAGCTGGTTGGTGACGCGCACATGGGTACGCTCCTCGTCGATCTCGCGCAGTGCGATCAGGCGCAGGCCGTATTCGGTGTGCTCGACATTGATGATCGGCCGGTCGTATTCGCGCAGGATCTTCGTCATCGGCAGATCGGAGCCGGCCGAGGCGCCGCGGAACTGCTTGCCGTAGGCGGTGGAGGTGTCCTCGTCCTCGAAGAAGCGGTGCAGATAGGAGGCGTGCGCGGGATCGATGCCGACCTCCAGCGCCTGCAGCCAGTTGCAGGCCATGTGGCCCTTGAATGCGAAGGTGTGAGTGCCAGGCGCGACGAAGCAGTCGAGCTCCGGGAATGCGGGCGGCTCACCTTCGCCGAGATAGGCCCAGAGGATGCCGCTCTTCTCCACCACGGGATAGGAGCGCTGGCGGATGTTCTGGCAGAGCTTGGAATCCTTCGGCTCGGCCGGCGTCTCGATGCACTGGCCGGTGGCGTCGAACAGCCAGCCATGGAAGGCGCAGCGCAGGCCGCCGTGCTCCAGCCGCCCGAAGGCGAGGTCGGCGCCGCGATGCGCGCAGTGGCGGTCGATCAGGCCGTAGCGTCCCGTCTCGTCGCGAAACAGCACCAGGTTTTCGCCAAGCAGCCGAACGGGACGGATCGGCCGCGCGCCCTCCAGCTCATCCACCAGCGCCGCCGGCTGCCAGTAGCTCCGCATCAGCTTGCCGCAGGGATCCTTCGGCCCGGTGCGGGTGATCAGGTCGTTCTGCTCCTGGCTCATCATGGCGGTCGCGTCCTTTTTCTGGAGAGCGTTTTGTTCGCCTATTGAACGAATGGGCGAATTATGACATGCCTAGAACCGGCAGCAAGCACTATTTTGCAGGATTGTCCTGACACCATGCCCAAGCTTAAGCGGAACGAGAGTGATGAGCGCCCGACGGATTTCGTCGAGGCCCTCGATCGCGGCCTGCGGCTGCTGCAGTGCTTCGGCGCGACTACGGGCCCGATGACGCTGAGCGATCTCGCCCGCGCCGCCGATCTGCCGCGCGCCACCACGCGGCGCATGCTGTTCACGCTCCAGCGTGGCGGCTTTGTCAGTGGCGATGGAAAGCTGTTCTCCCTGACGCCGCATGTGCTGACGCTGGCGGCGTCCTATCTGCGATCCAACCAGCTCGTTGCAGTGCTGCAGCCGGTGCTCGATCGCGTCGCGACGGCGGCGAACGAAATCTCCTCGCTCGCGGTGCTCAACGGCGACGACGTCGTGTTCGTCGCGCGCAGCAGTCCGGCGCGCATGTTCTCGGGTGGACTCGAGATCGGCTACCGCCTGCCGGCCTTCTGCACCTCGGTCGGCCGCGCCATGCTCGGCCAGCTCGACGATGCCGATCTGGCCGCGCGCCTCAAGGCCATGAAGCGGGATGCGCTGACGCCGCAGACGGTGACCGACCCCAAGGCGCTGCTCGCGCGCATCGCCGCCGACCGCGCCCAGGGTTATGCCCTGGTCGACCGCGAAGCCGAGCCGCACTTCCGTTCGATCTCGGTTCCCGTCCGGCGCTACGACGACACGATCGTCGCGGCCATCAACATGGGCGCCCATGTCGACCGGGTTCCGGCAGAAGAGCTGGTCGACCGGTTGCTCCCGCTGCTGCGCGAGGGTGCGGAATCCGTCCGGTCGCAGCTGCTTTAGCAACGATCGCTGGCGCCGTGCGTCCGCGGGCCTATAATCGCGTCACGCAAGATAACAGGGAGGATGCCATGCAACACACCATGGTTCCCAGTGATCGCGTGGAGCATGTCGGTGTCTACGGGCGCGATGGCGCCAAGCTCGGCACCATCGAGCGGCTGATGCTCGACAAGGTGACCGGCACGGTCGCCTACGCCGTGATCAAGACCGGCGGGCTGCTCGGCACGCGCCACCATTATCCCATGCAGTGGAGCGCGCTGAATTACGATCCTGCGCGACAGGCCTTCTGCGTCGAGGTGACGCTGGACGAGCTCGCCAGCGGACCGTGCGAGTTCGACGGCGACGAATTCGACTGGGGCGATCGTTCGCGGCCGTATGCGCACGCAAATTACTGGTCGGTCTGATCGCGCGATCGCGGCAAGGCGTCGCGCGTTGACCCGCGCGCACAGGTCGCGGTGCACAGGTGCGCATGCTGTGTCAAAAGGAAAAAATGCCGCATGACACACCTCTCATCGCCACCATCGTCGTTGGACTTGGACTAGCCTTTGTACTCGGAACAATCGCGCAGCGGTTCCGCATTCCGCCGCTGGTCGGATATCTGCTCGCCGGCGTCGCGGTCGGTCCGTTCACGCCCGGTTTCGTCGCCGACCAGGCGCTCGCAACGGAGCTGTCGGAGCTCGGCATTATCCTGCTGATGTTCGGCGTCGGCCTGCACTTCTCGCTGCAGGATCTGCTCAGCGTCCGCAACATCGCCGTTCCCGGCGCCGTCGTGCAGATCGCGGTCGCGACCCTCATGGGCCTCGGTCTTGCGCATGTGATGGGCTGGAGTGCCGGCGCCGGGCTCGTATTCGGCCTCGCTCTGTCGGTTGCGAGCACCGTCGTCCTGCTACGCGCGCTGCAGGAGCGGCGGCTGATGGAGACCGATCGCGGCCGCATCGCCGTCGGCTGGCTGATCGTCGAGGACCTCGCGATGGTGCTCGTGCTGGTGTTGTTCCCCGCGATCGCGAGCCTTCAGGGCGGCGCCGACGGCAAGCCGACCTTCGAGCCGCTGGCCGCACAGCTCGGTCTTGGTCTCGCCGGCGTGGTGATGGTGACGATCGTCAAGATTATCGTGTTCATCGGCCTGATGCTGGTGGTGGGCCGCCGCGTCATTCCGTGGATCCTGCATTATATCGCGCACACCGGCTCGCGCGAATTGTTCCGCCTCGCCGTGCTGGCGATCGCGCTGTGCATCGCGTTCGGGGCGACAAAGCTGTTCGACGTCTCGCTGGCGCTCGGCGCGTTCTTCGCCGGCATGATGCTGCGGGAATCGCCGCTCAGCGCGCGGGCCGCGCAGGAATCGCTGCCGCTGCGCGATGCCTTCGCCGTGCTGTTCTTCGTCTCGGTCGGCATGATGTTCGATCCGATGAGCGTGGTCCGGGAGCCATGGCCGCTGCTGGCGACGCTCGCGATCATCATGCTCGGCAAATCGGTCGCCGCGTTCCTGATCGTGGTGCTGTTCCGGCATCCCGTCGCGACCGCGCTCACGATCTCGGCGAGCCTGTCGCAGATCGGCGAGTTCTCCTTCATCCTCGCCGAGCTCGGCGTCGCCTCGCAGATGCTGCCGAGCGCCGGCCGCGACCTGATCATGGCCGGTGCGATCCTCTCCATCATGCTCAACCCGCTGATGTTCGCGGCGGCGACCTGGCTCGCGCCGCGGCTCGATCCCGGAGACACGCCGAAGGCGGCTGCGGCCGTGCCCGAGCCGATACGCACCACCGATCTCACCGGCCATACCATCGTGATCGGCTATGGCCGCGTCGGTGCGCTGGTTGGCGATGCCCTGAAGCAGCGGCAATTGCCGTTCCTGGTTGCAGAGGTCGGCGAGAGCGCGCTCGCGAAGCTGAAGCAGGGTGGCATCGAGACCATCATGGGCAATGCTGCGCAGCCCGAGATTCTCGGCGCCACCAATCCGTCGCGGGCGCGGCACCTCGTGATCGCGATTCCCGAGGCATTCGAGGCCGGACAGATCGTGCAGCAGGCGCGCGCGGCCAATCCGGATATCCGCATCATCGCGCGGGCCCATGCGGATGCCGAGGTCGATCATCTCAAGGGGCTGGGGGCGGATGTCGTCATCATGGGCGAGCGGGAAATCGCGCGCGGCATGATCGAGGAGCTGGAAAGGAGAGCTCCGGATGCTGCCCAGCAAGATCCCCGCGCGCTCGCGGTTGGTTCGGTCGTATGACCTGATCACACCGGCGGGGCGACCTACCGGTTTCCGCCGCCGACATTGCTGCAGCGGCTGGTGCAATGGGCGGTCGCGCACGCTGAGACGGTGGCGATTTCGGTGGCGATCCTGGCGCTGATCTATGTGGCGGGATTTGTTGGCGAGGCGCTG
>Ga0207426_1000582_pt1 | contig 48598 bp, 38 predicted proteins | sample AraplaMF_Cvi_mMS_FD_184265 | JGI IMG/M metagenome (GOLD analysis project Ga0207426, IMG submission 184265) | Arabidopsis root microbial communities from the University of North Carolina, USA - plate scrape MF_Cvi_mMS (SPAdes) (version 2) | ecosystem: Host-associated > Plants > Roots > Endosphere... | reverse complement strand
GGGCTTGCTGTCTTATATGGGCCGTTTGAACTATAATTTCCGCGGTACTTATTTCCTGACAGCCACCCTTCGCCGTGACGGTTCTTCCAAGTTTGGCTCCAATAACAAATACGGTAATTTCCCTTCCGCATCATTGGGATGGAATATCACCAATGAGCCCTTCTTCCCTAAAAGCAACAAGCTTACCTACCTGAAGGTACGCGGCAGCTGGGGTATTGTGGGTAACCAGGCCAGTGTTGGATATTATGATTACTCAGCCGGCATCAATACCTATTACTATGCAATAGGCGCCCCTGCTACTGCATTTCCGACCGCAGATCCGGCGGGGCTGGCCAACCCTGACCTGAAATGGGAACAGGTGCAGCAATGGAATGCGGGTTTTGACTATAGCTTGTTTGATGACCGGCTTACAGGCTCTTTCGATTATTACCAGAAGAAAACAAAGGATATGCTGCTGAACCTGAATATCCTGTCCGTATCCGGTTTTACCCAGAGCCCGCGTCAGAATGCAGGCACCATGCAGAATTCCGGTATAGAATTTTCTGCAGATTATAAACAAGCTATCAGTAAAGACTTTAACCTGAGCGCAGGAGTACATTTTGCCACCATCCGCAACAGGGTGCTGGACCTGGTCAGGACAGGACAAAAGATCTATAGCGGCAATATTAAACCAGGCCAAACCGAGCTCACACAGGTAGGCCATCCGGTAGCCTCCTTTTATGGTTATGTGACCGATGGTATCTTCCAGACCCAGGAAGAAGTGAATAGCGCTCCCAGACAACAGGCAGGCACCGCGCCCGGTGATTTCCGTTTCAGGGATCTGAACGGTGATAAGGTGATCAATGAGAATGATCAGACCTTCCTTGGATCGCCCATCCCCAAACTTACATACGGGTTTAATCTGCGCGGGAACTACAAAAATTTCGATTTCAGTATGTTCTTCTCCGGTGTATACGGCAATAAGATACTGGCAGCTTATAAATACTATACTGACGGTTTCTTTATTTCCAACTACAATATGGAAACAGAAGCGTTGGGAAGGTGGACCGGTCCGGGAACCAGCAATACCTTACCACGCCTGATAGCCAGCGATCCGAATAATAATTCCCGTGTATCAGACTTTTATCTCGAAAGCGGTGCTTACCTGCGGTTGCAGAACCTCACAATAGGATATACCATCCCTAAATCCGCCATTAAAGGCATTAAATCACTGCGGGTATACGCCGCAGCCCAGAACCTGCTCACATTCACAAAGTATAAAGGTTATGATCCGGAGATCGGGCAGCAGTACAGTGGCTCCAGCGGCACACTTGACATAGGGGTGGACAATGGTACCTATCCCCAGAGCCGTACTTTTTCTGCTGGTGTGAATTTGTCTTTTTAACCGGTGTCATAAAACAATGTGCAAAATGAAATATCAAAATATATTATTGGGTGCAGTACTGATGGCCAGCCTTGGCGCATGCAGCAAATTCCTGGATGAGCAGCCAACGGCCCATCAGTCCACCGCTACTTATTATGTAACTTCTGAAGATGCGGTAAGGGCTGTTACAGACGCTTACCGTATGCTGAAGGACCAGGCTTATGGCGGGTATTCCCCGTCATCCTTCGGAGATATCATGGCAGACGATGCCAATAAAGGAGGCGGAGGCGCCTCTGACCAGGAGCTGATACAACAGCTGAAATTGTTCACTGCAAAATCAGATAACGGTTATGTATACAATGCCTGGCGGGATAACTATAAAGGCGTATACCTGGCTAACCTGGTGTTGCAGAAAGTGCCGCCTATTCAAATGGATGATGCCCTGAAAACGCGTGTGCTGAGTGAAGCCAAATTTCTGCGGGCATATTACTACCTGCACCTGGTAAGGCTGTTTGGACGTATACCGCTTATAAAGCAGCCCATCGATGATGGCAACTACAATGTTCCGCAGTCAGAAGAGCCGGAGGTGCTGGCCGCTATAGAGGAAGATGCCAGGGAGGCGATGGCCGGGCTGCCGGAAAAAAGCCAGCAGGCTGTTTCAGACCGTGGACGCGCCACCAAAGGCGCTGCGCAGGCTTTACTGCTGGAAGTATACATGTGGCAAAAGAAATGGACACAGGCGCAGCAGATCGGCGATTCCATCATCAATTCACAACAGTATGTACTGGCAGCGGATGTAACAAAGATCTGGACGCTGGAAGGTGAGTTTGGCCCTGAATCGATCTTTGAACTGAACTATGAGAACATCCCCGGCAAAAACACAGGAAACCTGCTGAACCTGTTTGATGCCCCCAGGAATACCTGGGGATATGGTTTTGTAGTGCCTTCACAATCCCTGGTGAATGAATTTGAACGCGGCGACCCGAGATTCAGGGCTACGGTTATCTCCGGTAATCAGCTGATGCCGGATGGAACAACCGCCAATACTGCTACCAGTGAAACCGGTTACTGGAACAGGAAATACTGGCTGCCCGTTAACCAGATACCTACCAACAATGGCGGCGGTGCTGGTGACGGACCTACCAATGACAGGATCTTTGGCCTTGCGCAGGTAATGCTCTGGACAGCAGAAGCCGCATTTCATAACGGGAATGTGGGCCATGCAACTGACCTGGTGAACCAGATCAGGACACGGGCAAGAAACAGCGGAGGTAATACGGATATGACTATTTTGCCCAACCGTGCAACGGTTACCCTGAATGATATCTATCATGAAATGAGGGTAGAAACTGCGCTAGGGGAGCATCGCAGGTTCTATGAGCTGGTGAGGACAGGCCGGGCGGCATCCGCTCTACCCAATTTCAAAGCCGGTGTAAATGAGCATGTGCCTATTCCGCTGAATGAAATACAGTTGAGTGGGGGAGTGCTTATACAGAATAAAGGGTATTGATCTGAAGGAGATGGAAGAATAGCCGCAGGGATGAAAGTTCCTGCGGCTATTTTTATTTAGTTACTGTTCGTGATCGTCCCCGAAGGGATGCGTAAGTCGATTATATATTTGGTGATCGGCTTCAGCCGGCGGCCATAAACAATAGGATGCTCCCCACCCGCCGTATAGAATTCAAATTTGTTATCAATTTTAGAATACCAAACCTTCCCTATAGCCAGGTAGGTGATCGTGTCTGGTCTGGTTATTTTCCGGAAGTTTTTCAGCTTCACCGTATCCAATGCAATGATCATCACATTCGGTATTTTCTGATCGCAAGCTATGGGCTTGTAGTGATCTTCACTCCAATACATGCAGCCGCCGCTGAAGCGGGGCTCTGTAATACCCTTCAACAACCACGCGCCACCTGTTGCCAATACCAGCGACAGCATAACGGTGGCCGCCAGCCTTTTCGTAGATCTCCCTTTTTTTATTTGATTATCAGTTTCTTCTACTTTCGTATCCACACTTTCCCTCTCATTTGATCCATACAGCCGCACTGGAATTTCCGGAATTTCCGGAATTCCGCCCTGTGTATCAGGCTCTTTTGCCGGCGGATTGCCCGTGGTATTTTCTACTGTTCCCGGTTCCCCTTCTACTGACTCGCTGTCACTTAACGGCGGATCTGCATCCGGCTCACCGGAATAGCTTTTTCTCAATTCCCAGGGCCTGCCGGGAAAATCAATTAACCAGGAGAGGAGTTCGATATTCTTTAGATCAGTGCTTTCAGACTTCCTTCTCAGATAGTTAACGAGTGGTTTAAACTTATCTGTATCGCACCGTTGAATGATCGTTGGGCAGTTTTTTGATTCATCCAGGTCTCCACAGAACGCCCTGATGATCCTTTCATCCCGTTTGTTTACACCGTTTTTGCATTTCATTATACATGCGTCTTTGAGATTTGCGGGGGTCAGTTGCATCAAACCGTGAGGTAGCTTATCGCTTGCCTGCTTTTGCTCAAAGGTTTTCCGAACCAGTTGCGCGTATTCAATAATAAGTGTCGCCATAAATGAAATTATAAGACTGAATAATAGGAATAGAGCCGGTATTACCGGAATTCTGCGTGGAATATTTAGAATCCACGGAATTATTGGAATTGTTTGTAAATCAACCTGTTAACCCGTTCTATCTTCGTTTCGCAATCAGGTAATGCCTCCATAGCTAAGGGGCTCTCTGTACAGAACCTATTCACATCGGGCAAAGAAAGCGGAAGCCGGTTACCGGCTTGGGAAGCGACGAACAGCTTCCGTGATCCACGCCCACACTACTTCCCAAAAAAAGTAAGAAGCGCTTCTTCACCCGCTTAAAACTCCGCTGCCGGCAGCCCCGGCAACCGGCAGCGTCATTTCTCACTTTTAAAAACTAACAAAATGTACTCTATAATATTGAGCCTTTTCCTGGCATTCTTATGCCCCAGCCATTCCAACAATGGCAATAACCATAACAATGGTGGTCAGGTTACTACTTTGGATGATACCGGCGGCGAAACCGGAACCATCCCTCCAAGGAAACCAAACCCTTGATGTACACTCCCGTGGGGCAAGATCTTTCTTGCCCCACTTTTTTAATACCAATCAATAATACGCTTCTTCAAAATTTGAAAATTCAATACTTTTAAGAGAAATAACCATCCGTGCGGCCCCTATATGCTATCCTGTTAATACTGTTTTCCGGTCTTTGGGCCTGCAAATCAAAGCAGGATGCCCTGCAACCGGTTTCTGCACCAACCCTGGAAAAAGGAGAATCTTTCTTCAACGTCAATAATGACTCAGCCTTCTATTATTTTAATCTTGTCGCAACAAGTGCTACTGACAGTCTGGTAATTGCAATGGCCTACACTTATATGGGAATTATCCAGGCATATGAAGGAGACCATTATGGAGGGCAGGAAAGTTTGTTAAAGTCCCTTACTTACCTCCATGAACACAGGAACAAAGATCAGGAATGCTTAAGCTCAGACTATCATGAGCTGGGCAATATCTGTCTTAATCTCAGAAACTATGAAGCAGCCATCGATTACTATCGTAAAGCGCTCAGATATATAAAAGATCCGGACGATAAGGCCATTGCCTTAAATAGTATAGCCCTGACCTATCAGAAGAAAGGCGACTATGATCAGGCTATCGACCTATACAGGTCCCTGCTGATTAAAAACAAAGAACAGAAAAAAGAATATGCCCGGGCGCTTTCCAACTACGCGAGAACCAAATGGCTTAAAGATCCCGGCTATCCTGCAGCACATGAGCTTAAGCATGCATTGCAGATCCGTAAGGATTCAAATGACAACAGGGGGCTCAATGCCAGCTACGCGCATCTGTCGGATTATTATTCAGCCTCCATGCCTGATTCCGCTCTTTATTATGCGGAGGAGAGGTACAGGATTGCCAGGCAGATGAACAGTCCGGACGACGAAGTAGAAGCGCTTTCAAAAGTTATTACACTCAGCCCCGCTAAATTGTTGAAACCTTATTTTATTCGTTACCAGTACCTGACGGATAGTCTTCAAACGGCGAAGAACGCAGCCAAGAACCAATTCGCATTGATCCGGTATGAAGCGGCGAAGAACAAGGCAGACAATCTTCAGCTGCAAAAGGATAATACACAAAAACAAACCCAGCTTATTGTACAATGGTTTGTATTGGTGCTAACCATCCTGATCTTTATTGCCATCGGCATTTTCATTATTCAACGGCACCGGCGGCGGCAGCAGCAGATAGAGCATGAATCCCGGCAGGCGATACAGGAACATCAGCTTAAAACTTCTCAAAAAGTGCACGATAGGGTGGCAAATGGCCTGTACCGTATCATGACAGGTCTTGAGCATAATGAGTTCTTCGACAAGGAAAAATTGATCGATGATATTGAGATCCTGTACGAGCGATCGCGTGATATCTCGTACGAACAACTTACGGTGTCAAAGCTTCCTTTTCATGAAAAAATTGAAGACCTGTTGAATTCCTTCAGGTCCGGCCATACCAGGGTCCGGATCGTTGGAAACAGCCCCACTTTCTGGAACCATACCAATGCACAGGTGCAGGTTGAAGTTGAACATATCCTGGAGGAATTAATGATCAACATGAAAAAGCACAGCCAGGCACATTCCGTAGAGATAAACTTTGAACATCAAAACGGCCGGCTCAACATACATTACACCGACGATGGCATTGGTCTTTCACCGCAATTTAAGCAGGGAAACGGATTGCGGAATACGGAAAACCGTATTAAAAGAATCGGTGGTGAGCATACATTTGAACATCCCACCAGGGGATTAAAGATGCATATTTCCTTTCCAATAGCTCAATCATCATGATTAAAAAAGTACTCATAGCCGAAGATCACGAAAGTGCTAATATTTCTTTACGGAAAACGCTGGAAGATCTGGCCATCGTTGATACAGCGCATGTTTACTATTGCGACGATGCCCTGAACAAGGTGGCAATAGCCCTTAAAGCCGGCAGCTCATTCGATTTGCTTATTACCGACCTGTATTTTGAACCGGATGCCTGCAAACAGGCCCTCTCCGGAGGGGCAGAGCTGATCACTGCCGCCAGGAAAATACAGCCCGACCTGAAGATCCTCGTTTTTTCAGCGGAAAGCAGACCCGCTTCCATTCGCCTGCTCTACGACCAGTTTGATATCGACGGCTTTGTACGTAAAGCCAGGAACGATGCCAAAGAGCTTAAAGAGGCCATCAGTGAAATAGCCCAGCACCGCCGTTATTTTCCCCGGCATATCAGGCAGCTGATCGAAAAAAGGATGAATGACTATCCCTTTACGGAATTTGATATCAGGATCATTACATTGCTTGCACAGGGAATACTGCAGAAAGAGATCCCCGCGCACCTTAAACGGGACGGAATAAAGCCGGCTGGTTTAAGCACCATCGAGAAAAGGCTTAATCAAATGAAAGAGGCGCTTGGCTTTTTTAAGAATGAGCAACTGGTGCTTCATTGCAAAGAGCTGGGCCATATATAAACATCTTCAAAAAAATCTCACAGCAATCGCCAATTACGGTTTCCCATAAAAAAAGTACTTTTTTGAAATATACTTTTGGTTCATAAAAAACATTACTACTATGAAACAACAGTATTACGTAAACGACCATCCCCAATCCAATGGCGATCATGAGGTGCACGTACCCAACTGCAGATTTTATCATCTTATGCGTAGTAAAACTTACCTGGGGGAATTTGACTCATGCCGGGAAGCTGTTCGCGTAGCAAAAGTTCGGTATCTAACGGCGAATGGCTGTATTGTGTGTTGTACACCCTGTCATACCAGGTGATCAGGAATACCATTTCTTTTTGTTAACCCTTTATCAATTGAATCGATCATCCATGAAACTCTTGTATGCCTGGCTGCTTGTATGCTGTATTAACTGCAACCAGATCACGGTGTATATATGTGACAGCAGGAGCGCCACAAGATACCATTACAGATCCAATTGCCGCGGCCTGAGCAATTGTAAGCATAAGATCGTTAGTGTGCCGCTTGAGAAGGCAATGAAAGACAGGACCCTTTGTAAATGGGAGCAATGATGGCTGCAACTGGATTTACATTTCAATAAGCTCTTACCTGTGTTATTATGAATACTCCAAATGATCTTTCGTACAAGTACCTGCAATTTAAGGAACACGGATCTTACCGCAGGTATATTAAGAAAGAGGTTTCAAAGCAATCTCCTCCTGGAATACCCGTAGAAAATGTTCCGCTGAATGTTCAGTCTCACGGCAGTTATGGTGCGCTTTTATTTCACCCTAACTGGAAGGCTAAACGAAAAGAGATCCTGAGCCGCGACATGGATCGTTGTGTGCATTGCAAAAGCAATAAGGACCTGCAGGTACATCACCGGCAATACCACTTCATCGCAAGTCAGCAAAAATTCCGCCTTCCCTGGGACTACCCGGACCACTTACTCATTACGCTTTGCGAATCCTGTCATAACAAGGGACATAATAAATATAAAGTACCAACAATCACCCTCTAATAAAATGTCTATGGGATTATTTGATATTTTCAACCGGCAACGCCAAAATGGGCACGACCATGTTATGGCTGTTGAAACCGCTATACCGGATATTCCGGAAGCTACTTTCATAGAAAAAGAAAAACCGGAACAGCCGGAAGAAAAGGCTGTTCCGGCGATCAATGGCGGAATACATCTCTTATACGATTTTCTCGACAAAAATTATGAATCCAAAGGTTATAATGATGCATTAATGAATCCGGACATAACCCATCTGGATCAAAATGTGATCGCTTTGAAAAATGACCTGGAGAGATCAATCCGGAAGGTAAAAACGTTTTATGAAGACTTTATCCGGCAGATCAATTTCCATATAACCAGCAGAAGCAGGAGCGGAATGATAGATACCGTGGAAGAGCTCACCGTCAAGAAAGAAACTGCCGAGAGCCACATTAAGCAGGTCATAGAAATTGAGGAGCAGGCAAAGCTTAACGAGGGCGTGGGGCATGGCATCATCATCAGCTATACCCGGGGATTCAGGAATGGTCTTGCTGCAATTTCCGGTCACATCATCCTGAATAAGAACTTTTAAAATCGGGTAATATGAAACATTTATGGATCCGTTTCGGCTGCTTCATGACCGGTTACAACTACAACATTTTAAGGAATTGCAGCGAAGCCGCTTTCAAATCAGTGAAAAAATTCACTGCGGCCATGCTGATCGTTTGCATTCTTTGGTTTTTTATCGGGTTTGCCTTTGCGCAGCGTTACCTGGGGCTCAGTCTTCCGGGGTGTATGCTGGCCGGCATACTGGCAACATTGATCATTGTGCAGGTTGAAAAGCAGATCGTTTTATCCATCAATCCAGGCAAGCTGCTGCTTATATTTAGGGGATGCTTAGCTTTAATGATGTCTGTTTTAGGTGCGGTGATCATCGACCAGATCTTGTTTGAGAAGGATATTGAGATCGAAAAGATCTCTTACATCTCAGAGAAAGTGGATGCGATATTGCCCTCGAAAACTGAAGAATTAAGAAGGCAGATCGCTGCGCTGGATACGGTTATTGCAAAGAAGGAAGAAGAAAAAGGGGGGTATGTGGCCGATGTTAGTAAGCGGCCAACGATAACTGTCACCACTACTCAAACAACATCAAGAAGGGTGCCTGTACAAACTTCAACATCTTCAGGAAGAGATACGACTATTTTTAAGCCGGTAAATGATGTTACTGTTGGAACTACCCTGGTGCCAAATCCTAAGATCGCATTAATATCATCCCTTGATTCTACCATCGGCGCCTTGCGCCAACAAAAGACCGTAAAGGAGAATGAATTACTCCACATGAAACCTGCGCTTGAGAAAGAAATGAAAGCGAACGCAGGATTTCTGGATGAGCTGAAAGTAATGACACGATTGATATCGACCTCCCGGGTTGCATTAAGCTTCTGGCTCCTTTGGATCCTGTTCTTCCTGTTTATAGAAATGCTGGTATTATTCAGTAAGATGGGAGACCAGTCTAATGATTACGAGAAGGCGGTGTTGCACCATATGAACTTACAGATCCGGCGGTTGAATGCCCTGGAAAAGAGGTTTGAATAAATTCTGATAAGATAAATACTGAAAAAAATTTCACATGGATTTTAAAGACGAAATTAAACTCTTCGGTGATAAGGTCGAAAAACTTAAAAGCCAGATCCAAACCGAAGAAGCTACAAAAAATGCTTTTATCATGCCTTTTATTAAGGCCCTGGGGTACGATGTATTTGACCCGTTTGAGGTAATGCCGGAATTCATTGCAGATATCGGGATCAAGAAAGGTGAAAAGGTAGACTATGCGATCCTGAAGGAAGGACAGCCTGCCATACTGATCGAATGTAAGCATTGGGGGGAGAGCCTGGATCCGCACAACTCCCAGCTTTTCCGGTACTTTCATACTACAGCCGCTAAGTTCGGCCTATTGTCCAATGGAATAATTTACCGGTTTTATACGGATCTTGTTGAACCGAATAAAATGGATGAAAAGCCTTTTTTTGAATTCAATGTTACGGATATAAAAGACAACCAGATAGAAGAATTAAAGAAGTTTCATAAGTCATATTTCAACATAGAAGACATTCAAACCACTGCGAGCGAGCTAAAATATATGAATGAGCTCAAAACGCTGATAAATGTCGAATTTCAAAATCCCTCAGAGGGCTTCGTTAAACTCTTTGCCAAACAGATCTACCGGGGAATGCTAACTTCAAAGGTCGTTGAGCAATTTGGTGCGCTTATAAAGAAGTCAATACAACAATACATAAATGATCTGATCACTGAAAGGCTTAAATCTGCACTGAAAAAGGAGAGTGATGCGGGACAATCTGATGCTGAAAAGGATTTAGCAGCAACAAAGGCCGAAGAAAAGGGCTCATTGATCGAAACTACAGAAGAAGAAAAAGAGGGCTATATGATCGTAAAAACAATCCTCCGTAAAAAGATAAAGCCGGCAAGAATAGTATACCGGGATGCTCAATCTTATTTTGCAATATTGCTGGATGACAATAACCGGAAAACGATATGCCGGTTATATTTGAACGGTTCACGAAGATATATTGGCACTTTTGATGAGCAGAAAAAAGAGACGAGAACGGAGATCCTGACTGTTGACGACATCTTTAAATTTGAAGAGGTGCTTCATAAGACGGTTGATTGGTATGATGCGGAGAAGGTTCCGGCGGGTTAATTGGTATACGACAACAAAAAGCCGCATAGATCGTATGGTCCATGCGGCTTTTAATTGGTAGGCAGATCTCAAAGCTACAGATTACGTTACTTTCAACCTTATTGCACAAGTATAGATTGCCGCAGTTTATTGCTGCCGTTAGTCCACACCACTTCGTAAACTCCCAGCGCAAGCCCCTCTACACTCACTTCTGTTCTTTCTGTATTGGCCGGTACCTCAATCACCTTCGCTGTTCTTCCCATCCTGTCGGTTAAAGTAATATGCGATGCCACCGTGCTAGCCGGATGCTTTACATAGAATTTATCGTGCACAGGGTTAGGGTATACCATCAGTTGTGCAGACGGCAGATAAACGAACCCGTTGCCGGATATACTTCCTGCAGGGGTGGTTATCGTAAGTGCGCCGGAAGCGCCGGTTCCCACTACAGCAATAATTGTATCTGATGATACTACTGTAAAGGATAGTGCCGGAACACCGCCAAACAACACTTGCGTGGCGCCTGTAAAATTTGCACCCGTAATAGTGATGTTCATACCCGTACCTGCCTTGGCAGGCGTAAAAGCAGCAATTACAGGAGCGGGCGGTAGGTAAATAAAGCCCGCTGCGGAGTCGGTACCGCCCTTGCCGGTAACGCTTACATATCCAGTAGCTCCCTCGTCTACTACAGCTGTAATTGTGGTAGGAGATAACCAGGTATATGACCTGGCAGGTATGCCGCCAAACGTTACGTTCCTGATATCGGCAAAATTGCTGCCTGTGATGGTAACAGTAGCACCTGCAGCAGCAGAAGAAGGCGTAAAGGAGCTGACAGCTGTTGGTTCCGCATACTCAAAAAAATCCATGGTACCAATGCCGCCCGGCCCTTCCACCTCCGTTGCGCCGGAAGCGCCATTGCCGACAACAGTAGTGATCAATTGGTCTGATACTACTGTAAAGGATTGTGCCGGAACGCCTCCGAAGCGTACGGCCGTAGCGTTACTGAAGTTGCTGCCATTAAGGTTGATAGTCGTTCCCCTGGTACCTCCTGCAGGAGACCTGCCTGTTATAACCGGTGCCGGTATAAATGTAAAACCGGCCAGCGTGGCTGTACCTCCGGGTGTAATAACACTTACTTCGCCGGATGCCGCTGTTTTTATAACAGCGGTGATGCGGGAGTCGGAGTGAACGGTGAATGATTCCGCCGCAATACCGCCAAAGGTAACCGCTGTAGCGCCGGTGAAATGTGTACCCGTGATCGTCACCTCATTACCCGCTATAGCGGTATCAGGAGTGAAACCAGTAATAACAGGACGCTGGTAGTAAGTAAATCCGGCCAGTTTTACGGTGTCTTTGGCCGTCATGATCACTACATCCCCTGAAGCGCCGGTGCCTACTACAGCTGCAATAGATGACAGAACGTATCCCTCAATAGAGGCAACCGGTACGCCGCCTATGGTAATGCCCGTGATGTTCCGGAAGCCGTTGCCCGTAATAGTAAGTGGGGTACCGGCTCCGCCACTTACAGGCGAAAAAGAAGTAATACTTAATGGCGGAATAAATGTAAAACCATCCTTACTGCCGTTGCCGCATGCACACGTAACCGTTATACTGCCCGATGCTCCGTTGCCCACTACGGCTATGATGCTGGTATCTCCGCTAACAGTAAAGGAAGCGGCCGCTTTACCGCCGAATTGTATACCGGTAATTCCGGTCAGGTTTGCACCGGTTATAACAACTGTATCGCCCTGGGCAGCTTCGGCAGGTGAGAAATACCGGATATAGGGTGCATCCGCCTGGTTATGCAGCGCAGCAATCAGATTACGGTCTACATGGCCGGAAAGAATATCTGTTTTGCCGTCTGCATCCATATCTGCCAGCAACACCTTAAACAGGGATGAGCTGCTGCCAAAGGCAACAGGGGAGGCTATTGTAATAGCGCCGCCACTGCTGGTATTTTCGTATACAGATATCGTGGCATCGTTACTTGTTACAATATCCGGCTTGCCATCCAGATTTACATCGGCTACATTCATATCCGGCAAAAAGGCTAACGGTAACGAATGTGCTGCAACATAGGAAAATGAAACTGTGCCGGGCTGACCGGTGTTTTTATAAACACCCAGGGTAGTAGCCGACGATGCCACCAGGTCAAGCTTGTTATCGTTGTCCAGATCGGCCATTACCACTTTTGAATTGCCGGGAACATCCCGGAGATCAATCTGGGTATGGAATGAAATATTGCCGGCAGTGCTGGTGTTTTTAAATACCGCAATATTGTTTTCACAGCCCGCCACAACATCGGCCAATCCATCATTATCAATATCTCCTATCGCAATACGGCTGGCAGCAGAACCGGTAGCAATGCGTATTGGACTGGCAAAGGAAATGGCGCCTGGTATACTGGTATTTCTTAGGATGGATATACTACCGGGGTAGTAGTATTCAGCCACTACGATATCCGGTCTGCCATCTCCGTCAATATCACCTATAGCAGCATCCTGCAGATCGCCGAACTGGCTTACAGTCAGCGTAGTATTAAATGAACAGCTGGTGGCTGTACCTGTATTGCGGTACACATACAAGGTGCTGGTATTTGAAGCGCCAACAATATCCGTCAGCCCATCGCCATCCAGGTCGCCTGAAGTTAGTCTGGTATTAATGTTGGCAGCTACGTTGCTATACTCGCCGGTGCTGCCGATAGTAATGGCAGGATTTACACTTGCATTATATAAAATATTGAGAACGTTCAGGCTGCTGGTAAGCAGATCGGGTTTGCCGTCACCATTCATATCTTTGGCCAGCAGATTGGTGGGGCCAGTAGGTGTACCCACATTACTGGATCCCGCAAAGGTATTTTCTGTAACAGGGTACCCTACGGTATCTGCTATAATAAATGGTTTGCGGGAGAATGCGGTCAGGTGGTTGCCGCTATGCAGCACGCTGATAGGCTCAAACGTTGCTCCGGACGGTACTTTCACCGTTAATTGTGTAGCAGATGCAGTTAATACTGTTGCCCGGGTGGCGCCAAAATAAACGATGTTGCCGGCGGGGGTAGTATTAAAATGATTGCCTGTTAAAGTAACGGTAGTACCGGCTTTTCCTTTCTCAGGGCTAAAAGCGGTAATAACCGGCGGCGGGGCATAATTAAACGTAAACCCGTCAACCGTATCTGTACCGGCGGGTGTGGTTATGGTTACCGCACCGCTGGATCCACCGCCCACATATGCAGTAACCGTTGTAGCAGATATCACTGTAAAAGAAGCAGCGGGGGCTCCGCCAAAATTTACTGCAGTTGCGCCGGTTAGATCAGTACCGGTGATAGTGACCATTGTTCCCGTGCCCCCACTGGCAGGTGAAAAAGCCGTGATGGTGGGAGGCGGCACAAACATAAAACCATGAGCGGTATCACTGCCATACGATGTGGTAACAACAACATCGCCGGAAGCGCCATTGCCTACTATAGCCTGTATGAGGGTATCTTCCAATCTATAGACCGTGGCAGGAACGCCGCCAAAGCTCACTGTACTGAGTGTGTTGTATCCCAGGTTCGTGCCCCTTATAGTTACCATGGTGCCTGCTAAACCGGCAGTAGGACTAAAACTCTCAATAACGGGAGGAGGCTGCCAGGTGAAACCGTTGATTAAAGTGGCCTTCCCATTCGCAGCTGTTACTACCACATCGCCGGTTGCGCCGGCTCCTATCACGGCAGTGATCTCATTGGCCGACTTAACGGTAAAAGAAGCCGCGGGCACCCCGCCGAAACTTACACCCGTTATCCCGCTAAACCGGTAACCGTAAATAGTGATGGTGGCGCCACTGGTGCCCTCGCTGGCACTAAGGCCGCTAATATTGGGCTCACCTATATGGTTCCTGAATACCTGTAAATAATCATTGATAAAAGAGGGTACCACCAGATCGGTCTTTCCATCGCCGTCCAGATCCCCCAGGGCCGCATTATACGGGTTTGTGCTGGGGATATTGTAAGAAGTGGGGAATGCGATGGTATTACTGCTGCTGCCATTAAATTGTACGTAGGCGGAAGCATTCACCGGCGTGATAATATCCGCCTTCCCATCTCCGTTAAAATCACCTGCTGCGCTTTTAAAGCCATGATAGGCATCTTTAAAACCCGGAGGGTTGGCCACCATACTAATCGTTCCGGATACACTGGTGTTTCTGAACAGTGATACCATTTCGGTATTATCACCATTATTTGACACGACCAGGTCTATTTTACCATCATTATTAAAATCGCCCGCCGTAATAGCTTTGGGTCCGGCGGCGGTAGTAAATGCAACACCATTCGCAAAGCTGATGTTGCCCGCCGTGCTGCTGTTCCTGAAAACAGACAGTGAATTGGATAGTTCATTAACCACCGCAATATCTACCTTGTTATCGCCGTCGATATCATTGACAATCAGGCTAACTGGCGTTAAACCGGTGGTAATATCCGCTTTTGCCTCGAAGGAAATGTTGCCGGTAGTACCGTTATTTTTAAATATAGAGATTGAATTAGACAGATAGTTGGCCACCGCCAGATCCGGTTTACCATCATTATTAAAATCACCTACCGCCACACTATAGGGATTATCACCGGTAGTAAAACTCAGCTTGGCTGCAAATGAAATAGCTCCCGGCGTGCTGGTGTTCCGCAATACGCTTACGGTTTTGTCCGTAATGCTGGTGGTTATAAGATCCTGCCTGCCGTCTCCGTCAATATCTGCCGCGGCCAGGCTATAAGTAAGGGTGCCGGTGGTATAATCGATTTTTGGCGCAAAGGAAATGGAATACAATGTACTGGTGTTCCTTAGTACAGAAACAGTGGCGGTTGTTCCGGCAATGCTGTAGTTGTTAGGGGTAGCCAGGTCTGGTTTACCATCTCCGTCAAAGTCTGCTATCACCACCCCATTAGGATGCAGCCCGGTAGTAAAGCTCCTGGCCGGCTCCACATAACTGTAATCCGGATCGGATGATAATCCGGTAAAAGTGGTGGTAAATAAAGCCTGTGAATAAGCGGTAAGATTCCCGGTAGTTACACTGATAGGCTGATAACTGGCTCCGGCTGGTACTTTAACAGAGAGCGAGGTAGCCGAAGCAGCTGTTACGGTGGCTTTTACGGCTCCAAAGTATACAATGTTACCTGAAACAGCTGGGCTAAAGTTGGTACCTGAGATCGTTACTGTTTCTCCCACCCTGGCAGATAATGGTGAAAAAGAATTGATAACTGATTGGGCTGAAATGGGTAAGGAGAAAAGTAAAGGCAACAGGAAATGAGCATACCTTTTCAAAGTATAGGTAAAAATAGACATAGGGTTATTGGGTGAACTTTTGCCATCACCCGGCAGCTCAAAAATAAGAATTAAATTCTTTTTTCATGTGAAATTGCGTATATGTGTTGCGGTGGGGGGAAGGGGGTTATACCCGGCTGAGATGTCTAAGTCAGAACGCCCCGGCGGGCATTAACATATACTAAAAATACGTTGACAAATGTCAAGGGCATTATTTGACTATAATCAATGGGCCACTAACACAAGAAAGCCAACTTTGCTTTAAAAAATAATCAAAATCATGAACACAAACAGATCTGCCAAAGAATTACTACTGACCTACTTAGAAAACGTAACGGATGCGGATAAAGCAATCGAATTATTCGCAGATGATGCCACTTTTGAGCTTCCTTACCTGGCCAGTCTGGGCCTGCCCTGGAAATGGCAGGGCAAAGATGTGCTTTATAAGTTTTTGCAAAACTTGCCGAACACCTTTCCCGGCTTTAAATTTCAGAACATTCGCATTCATATTGACACTCCGGATCAGGTATTTGGCGAATACGAAATCGATGCTAAAGTCGCCAAAACCGGAAAACCTTACCATCAACACTATATGGGCCGCCTGGTGGCTGAAAATGGTAAGATAAAGCTGATCCGCGAAGCACTGGACATGGCGCAGGTAGCCAAAAGTCATTCCGTTGATGGCATTTGGGATCTAACAGATAAATAGGACTATTCAGATCCTTAAGCATATACATCGATCATTACAGCAGGAACGGATAAGGAAAAAATGCGGTGAAAGCCGCGTTTTTATTTTTGAATGCGGCAGGGACATTTTGCATACAGGATTTATAGCGTATATTTAAGAGTAAACGGCAATTTTTATGGGGGCTCCTTTCAGTGATATAACTTTATATACTCCGACACCATATGCAGTTGGAACTCCTGAATATTTGGAAGAAACTTCATTAATAAATTTTGTTAGCGACTTGTATGTTCAAAACATGAATGGTTACAAGCCTCCGAAAACAAGCCGGATAACGATACAGCCAGCTTACCACGATATTTGGAACAGAACATGGAAAAACGGTTCTATTGTTGCAATTGCTCCTTTTTTCAGCCACGATGAATTCTCTTCTTTTGAGAAACCGGGTAAATGCAAATATATCCTTGACGTCATCCAAACTGCTACAATTCAACTTAGCGAGGAATATCAATGGAACAGAGAAATTTTTGAAATTGCTTACAAAAAAACTTTGGATAGTAATTTTATTTTCAGGATCGAGTATCCAACCAAACAATCGAAAGACAGGAAGAAAAGAGGCAGTTTCGTTATTACAAAAACAGAGAGCATAACATCTGCTTATGTTGACATAAACATTAACGGCACCATCAAGACAAAAAAACTATTTGACAAAAAGAACTCATGGTGGTACGATTGCGTTTATTATTTAGCACGATACAACAAGTGGTTTGATAATGACAAGTTTGGAGTTGGGTTTGAAAAAGGGAAGATTGATATTTGGTATTCTATAGACAAAAATATTGTGGAGCTTTATGACGGTGGGCAACAAGTCACAGAAATAGATTTTAGAAAGTATTTCCTGTTCAACTAAGAACTGCCACTTATATGGGTTTTGCGTCATTTTATAACCTGCACCATTGAACCGGACGACAGAAATAATTTCCATAAATTCAATTGAACAAATTCCAACACTTAAGAGGATAAGTGAATTTCCGAGAGAACGGACCTTGAAACTTGTATTTGAGGGATCTGTTCAAAACCAAAGAGAGGTAATTGGGCAAGAACTAAGAAACAAATTAGCCGGTTTCCAGATTGGGATACACCTAATTGAACCTGAAATAAACATTGCAAAACTTATAACTGACAAGGAAATTGAAGATAACCAATATTTTTTTGAACAATGTGCAAAGGATTATAGACAATTAGGAGAAGAACTTATTTTTAAGCTCGTGAACGAACTAGACTTAGAACTAAATAAGGATTCTCCTATTGTGACTTTTAACGAACTAAAAAGAGATGGAAGACAAAGAGGGGAAGTTGAGGATTGGAAATATTTCGTTCACGGATTTCATTGTGGTTTTGAAAACAATAAAACAGGACAATTCATAGAGGTTCCACTTGTTTTTGGGCTGGAGTTTGGAGATTTGGACCCTTATTTCTTCACAAAGTATATAAAGTCAACTCCAAAATATAATCCGTTGCCTGTGGATATTTTTGAAGACTACGCAGATGGAGTTAGAATAAATGAAAAGATGATTTCACTTGGTAAATTTGAAAGAATAAGTTCAAATGTTGGTAACCATTACGGGATTGTTGTTGCTGACAGACAAAAAGTAGAAATTAAATCTTATGAAGAACTAAACAGGTTGTACGAAGAACAAAAGAAGCATATTGAAAAACATGAATTTAATTTTGGAAATTCATAGGGTTAAAAAAATAAAGAACGAATGCACAACAGGTTAACTTTGTTGAATGATTGCTGGCTTTTAGGAGACTATTTCAATTCTCTCGAAGCGCCAGCTACATTTCGTACCCCAGATGGGAGGATTATCTAACCAGTTGCGGCAAGATTTGATGGATTTTAATTTTTATATTTAAATATATTGTCTAGGTACTATGAGAATTTTACTTTTCATATTTGTATTCATCTTTATTATCTATAGCCATGTTCTAGGAGAATCTGATCCTTCTAATAACTCGGCAATGGTACCTGATACTACGCATATACCAATTGATCTTAATGGTTGTATTGCTCAACTTGACAAAATAATTCCAGATAGTAATAAAGCCCGAATTGCTACGATGACTGAAGATCAGTTTTCAGCAGGAACACACATGAATTTGGGACTATGGATGAGAAATAACTGGGGCCTTTGGAAAGGTTCACAATTATCAAGATTCTTTAATGCGAAAGGAATTTATCATCCGGATGATATGTCAGGGATTATACTCGATAGCTATTATCGCTATTTGATCAAAAAGGACATTAAACTTGAAGAGCAGATCAAGTATTACCAGGATTATTGGGAAAAGGTAAGGGGAGAAGATTTAGAACGGCAAAAAAAGGAGTTCGCCGGTTATCATATAGCGGATACGGTATTATTCAACTACAGGAATGGCTTTTCATCAAAAAAACAGGAAGACAAGTATGACAACAACCTTTGCGTTGCGAGGGGGATTATTACAGACAGAAATGAAGAACGGTTCAATATCAAAGTAAAATTGTTGGATGGCTGTGACAAAAGAGGAATTGTTTACTATGATAGTGATGGTGTGCTCATTTATGATAGCACTACGGGCAAAATGGAAAAGCCCAAGAAACGAATTAGATACTACATGAAAGTTGGAAAAGAAAATTGGTTTAATTATAGCGAATGGGAAGTGAATTAATAAATGATGAATGTGTTTCCATCCTTTTTCAGAAAGGTCCATTAAACAAAAAAGGCATCGCGGAAGCGATGCCTTTTTTGTTTCTCAGCGCGCCAGCGCTTCTATGTACCCCAGATGGGAGTTGAACCCACACTCGCATTGCTGCGAACGGGATTTTAAGTCCCGCGTGTCTACCAATTCCACCACCAGGGTATCCTTGATCTGATTAAAGATAATCAAACCAAAAGAATTTAAATAAAAATTCCAAACCGCTTGCGCAATTTGGAACCTTATCTCTGAGCGGAAGACCGGGCTCGAACCGGCCACCCCGACCTTGGCAAGGTCGTGCTCTACCAAATGAGCTACTTCCGCAGAATTTTTTAAGAGCTATTTTTTCTTGGGATTGCAAAGATAGCTATTCTTTACAATTCACCAACTTTTTTTGAAGCTAATATTTAAAAGATTGAAAACTACAGGACTGTTAAGCGTTTACGGCGTTTCTAAAGCAGAAACCTGAATAGTCTGAGTATATTTCATATACATCCATAAGCACATATATGCCCGGCTTTTTCATACCTGTGCGAAAACATCCTCTACCTCAAAAAAACACCCCCGGAGGCAAGCACCGGAGGCATTTATTTTCCTTAACCTATTTTTAAAACCCCTATGAAATACTTATAAACCGAAGGCATAAGCCACACGCAGTCCTATTACATTGTTAGAAGAACCGCCGTCAGCAAATTTGCTGTAACCTTCAAACTTCACACCTGCATCCAGGTAGCTGCCATTGCCTAAATGGAACAGGTAACCCACTTGTGGAGAGTAAGCAAAGGCTGCAGATTTATCTGCCAGCACATCGCTCTTATTGGCTATGAAAACAGCGCCCGCCTGTGCCTGTACGTAAAAATTACTTACCGGGTAATATTTCAAACCCGCTTTCACCGGAATTAGCTGCAGGTCTTTGGCAGAAAAACCGGCAATGTCTTTGGCCATAAAATCAGAATAACCGGCATTCAGGGTAACGTACAGATCTCTTTTCAGGATAGCATAATCGCCCTGTACAGAGCCACCGATTGACCAGTCATAAGCATCTTTAAAATCACCTAAGGGTAAATTAGCTTCCGGGCCTACGCTTAAAAGAAAAGCAGGCCTTTCAGCAGTCACTTTTTTGGAGGCATCCTGTGCTTTGGAAGAAAGGGTTAAACCTGTTAAAAGGAGCAGTCCCATAATGCCTGTCTTAATTGTCTTTTTCATCTTCTATTGGTTTTAATACTTACGAAACGTGTGTTAGTTGATCGTTTGATAGGACAAAATTAGGACGGCTAAAAAGACTGCACAATGCCAATAAGGAGGATAATAGAACCAATTTTCCGGAATACGCTATTTGGCGGCCTGCCCACCACTCAAATACACCGCCATCAACCGCGCCTGTATCTCAGACACTGCTATCCCGGCCTTCAGGAGCACAATCCCTTCGCCCGTCATAGCTCTGTACTTACTTACCTGCCGCGTTTCCCGTGGCATTAGCCGGTACACGCCTGCCGCTATTTTAGAGGCCTGCGCCAGCCAGGCGGCATACTGCATGGTACGCTGAAAAGCGCGGCCTCTTTTCACCCGTTTACGGGTCAATGAGCTCTGCTTGCGCACATAGTATTGGCCATTCAGCTTATAGTAACATAGATCGCCTACGCGCCCGGTAATGTATGGTGGGCCGACTTGTTTTCCCATAAAGTATGATTTAAAGGGTCCGGAAGCAAAGCTATAGGCAGAGGATATACCACCCAAATGAAGTGAACGTTTTGATCACATTTGATCGTTTTTGAACAGGTAGAAGGCCTAAAGAATGCCATCCGGGAGTACCCAAATATTTAAGCAGCATTGAACGCCGGGTCGTAGTAACCGCAGGAGATCTGAAGAAATGCCGTCCAGGAATACCTATCCAAATATTAAACACCGGGGTCATAATAACTGTAAGCGGCCCAACGAACAGCTACCAGGCAATCCCGGCTTTCCCCACATAGTTTTCCAGGTACAGGCCAATGTGCGTTAGTATTACATTGCAAAATACCAGATAAACCCCCAATATCCCTTCCAAATCCTCATGTAGCTCCCATCTCCAACAGCCTTCCATCCCTAATCCCCAACGCTGTCTCCCGTGTCCTTCCCATGAAAATCCCAGGGTAACCTAAGGGGTAAAAGCGTTCTCCATCCTGGTCCCCTTCAGGTCCTGTTCAGGTGAATAGCTAGTATTACTGTAGTCCTTCCCGTGTCCCGCTCCCTACCTTCTTCACCAGGAAAGCAGACGGGTTCACCCCCGCAAAATGTTTAAAGAACCGGCTAAAGTGCGAGCTGGTATCAAAGTTCAGCAGATCTGCAATTTCCTTGATACTGTGATCGGAGGTATGCAATAAATACTCCGCCTCCCGGAATATCCGCTGGTGAATGATCGTCAGGGCATTTTCGCCGGTAGCATGTTTCACCTGCTCGCTCAGGTGTTTGGCAGATACATGCAGCAGGTCGGCATATTGCTGTACGGTACGGATGGTTAAAAAGTGCGCTTCCACCAGCTTCTTAAACGCAGCTACCAGCTGTAAAGGCCGGCCTGCCGGTTTGGTAGGCTGCTGCAGGGCCCTTTCATGTGCACGGTTAATTTCATATAACAGCTCTACTACCAGCAGCCGCACCATCTGCAAAAAATAAGCAGGCGCCTCCCGGTATTCCCGTTCAATTTTGATGAAAAGATCGCGGATAGAGGTGAACTCACGTTCATCCAGGTGGTAAATGGGTGGCAGCTCCGGCGGCAGCTCTAACAGCTGATCCAGGATATGCTCTTTAATAAAAGTATGGGCTACAAACTCATGCCGGAACAGGATCATGTATAACAGCAGATCGTCGGAGGCATTTTCAAAAGAGTGCAGGTCGCGGGGAGAAACGATGTGTATGGATTGAGGCGTTACTTCAAACGTATGATGCCCGATGGTTTTAACGCCGTGCCCCCGCATGCACAGCACCAGGGCAAAATGATCGGTTTTCACCGGCGGGCCGTTATGCCGGCCGCCTTCATTGCTTAGTATCGCAAAATCGCCCGCCTGCAGATCCGTGTATTTTTCAATCCCGAAGCCTTGCGGGGCATTGTTGTCAGCCGCTAAATAATGTCTGACCGTAGTGGAAATATCCAACCTGATTGCATCCTTGCTCATGATTCCTTACTGCTTTTGTACTTATCTGATCCTTCCTAAAACAGGGCAAATTTAAGTAACTTTAAGTTTGCAAGCACGGATGATCTCCCTGCGGCATGCCTTCCAACTTTTAAACCAATAATTTAAGATGACCCAGGTTACTGTAGAATGGCTCCATACCATAGAGGCCATTAAGGATGTTCCGGCAGAGCAGCTGCAATGGATGATCGATAACAGCCAGCATTACGTTATTCCCCCGGGTGGATTCCTGTTTGAGCCGGATACCGCCATCTGGGCCACCCATTTTATTGTAAGCGGCCGTATTCGTGTATACCGCCTGCAAAATAATGAAGTACGGGAGTTTGCAGTATGGCCGCCCCGCTCTATAGCCGGTTATCTGCCTTTTTCAAGAGGTAAGGTAGCTGCCGCTTTTGGCGAAGCCCTGGAAGATACCCAGATCATGAGCCTCCCCATCGAGAAATCGCCGGAATTGATCCGTACCCATTTTGAGCTTACACAGGCCCTGGTGCATATGATGACGGACCGCGTACGGGAATTTACCTCCTTCCAGCAGCAGAACGAAAAAATGATGGCCCTGGGCAAGCTCTCCGCCGGCCTGGCGCATGAGCTTAATAACCCTGCTGCCGCAGTGGTACGGGGCGCTGCATCCCTGAAAAAACACCTGCAGATGGAGCCCACTACTTTTAAAGAGATCATGGCCATACAGGTAACCCCTGAGCAGGTAGATATCGTGAGCAAGCTCCTGTTCTCCATCCTGCATGAAACGGAAAAGCCTGTGCTCTCCATGATGGAACGGTCCCGCAGGGAAGATGAGCTGCTGGATTGGCTGGAAGACCATAACGTAATCAACAGCTCCGAAATAGCCGAGAACATGGTGGAATTTGGCTTTACCACAGCTCACCTGGATGATTTTAAAGCACAGATGCCGGCCAAGGATATTTCGCCGGTGTTTAACTGGATCAACAGTAATCTGATCACGGAAAGAATGGTGCTGGATATAGAGGAAGCCTCCAAACGTATTGCCACCCTGGTAGGTTCCGTAAAGGTGTTCACCCACATGGACCAGGGACATGATAAGGAGCTGACAGACATTCACAGCGGTATCCGCAACACCCTGGTTATACTGCAGCACCGCCTGCGTAAGGGAAATGTGGAGCTGGTGGAGAATTTTGATAACACCCTTCCGCAGATCAAAGCCCTCATTGGCGAAATGAACCAGGTATGGACCAACCTCATTGACAATGCCCTGGATGCCATGGAGCCCAATAAAAAAGGTGTACTGGAAATACAAACCTCGCAGGACCGCCACTGCGTATACGTGTCCATCATCGACAATGGCCCCGGTATCCCGGAAGAGATCAGAAGCCGCGTTTTTGATCCCTTCTTCACCACCAAAGGCATTGGCAAGGGCACCGGTATGGGCCTGGATATTGTTATGCAGATCGTCCGCCAGCATAACGGTAACGTAAAAGCGATCTCAGAACCCGGAAGAACGGAGTTTAAGGTGTCGCTGCCCATACAGGGGTAATCATTCTTTTAAATTGTATATTTAACGCTGCGGAATTTATGTCAACACATACCGTCTAAAAAAAGCCATGGAACAACCTTTAATTTTCTGTATAGATGATGATGAGCAGGTGCTGCGTGCAATTGTACGCGACCTCAAAAGCCAGTATCGTAAGGATTATAAAATTATCAGCACCACCACGGTGAACGAAGCGCTGGACAGTCTGCTGGAGCTGAAGAACAAGGGCGAAACCATTGCCATGTTCATCTCCGACCAGCGGATGCCCGTAATGGAAGGGGTGGATTTCCTGGAAAAGGCCATGCAGTTCTACCCGGAAGCCCGGCGCGTGCTGCTCACCGCTTATTCTGATACCGATGCCGCCATTAAAGCTATTAACTCCGTACAGCTGGATTATTACCTGGTAAAACCCTGGGGCCCGCCGGAAGAAAAGCTGTACCCGGTGATAGACGAGCTGCTGGACGACTGGCAGCATATTTACCATCCGGATTTCAGGGGCATTAAAGTAGTGGGCTACCAGTTCTCCCAGCAATCACATGCCGTGAAGGATTTCCTGGCAGGCAACCTCATACCTTACCAGTGGCTGGATATACAAACCGCCGGCGATGCTAACCGCCTGCTGGAGCTGAACAACTTAAGCCAGAAAGAGCTGCCCGTGGTTTTCTTTGAAGACGGCAGCTACCTGGTAACGCCTACCATTATGGAAATTGCCGGCAAGGTAGGATTGAACCCGCACGTAAAGCACGATGTATATGATGTGGTGATCATTGGCGCAGGCCCCGCAGGGCTGGCAGCCGGTGTATACGGTGCATCGGAAGGATTAAAGACCTTACTGATAGAACGCCGCGCACCGGGCGGACAGGCAGGCACCAGCTCCCGTATTGAGAACTACCTGGGCTTTCCCACCGGTTTAAGCGGGGCAGAGCTTACCCGCCGCGCCATTGCGCAGGCCACCCGTTTGGGTACAGAGTTCATTACACCGCAATCCGTAAAAGATATTCAGCAAAAGGATGGTTATAATAAGATCATCCTGGAAGATGATAGCGTGATCAACACCCGCAGCGTGATCATTACCACCGGGGTTGATTACCGCAAGCTGGAAACCCAGGGCGTGGATCAGTTCACCGGCGCAGGCATTTACTACGGCGCCGCCATGACAGAAGCCACGGCCTGCAAGGATAAGGAAGTATACATTGTAGGTGGCGGCAACTCCGCCGGGCAGGCTGCCATGTACCTTTCCAAGTTTGCTAAAACGGTGTATATCCTGATCCGTAAGGATGATCTGAGCAGCACAATGTCAGCCTACCTGATTGAGCAGATCAGGGGCACCGGCAATATTAAGATCCGCCCGCGTACGGAAATTGCAGAAGCCATTGGCACCGACAAGCTGGAGAAGCTGGTGATCAAGAACGTGGAAACCGGTGAAACCTGTACGGAACCAGCCGATGCACTATACATTTTCATAGGCGCCAGGCCCTTCACCGACTGGATAGCCCTCAACATCATCAAGGATGAAAAAGGCTTTATTGAAACCGGCCGCGAGCTAAAGAAGTATGATGCTTTTGGCAGGATCTGGAAGCAGCAGCGCGATCCTTATCTGCTGGAAACCAGCTGCCCCGGCATCTTTGCCGCCGGCGACGTTCGCGCCAGCGCCATGAACCGTGTAGCCGCCGCCGTAGGAGAGGGCTCCATGGCTATTAGCTTTGTACACAAGTACCTGGCAGAGGTGAAGTAGGGAATAATTAAGAATTAATAATTAACATCAATTCGTACCCCATGTCACAATCCGAACTCTGTAAACATCTGCAAAGCCTGGAAGAAATAAAAACCGCAGAAAAATATGAATGTGCTGAATGCGTAAAACATGGCGGCCGCTGGGTGCACCTGCGCACCTGCCAAACCTGTGGTATCACGCTCTGCTGCGACGATTCACCCAGCCAGCACATGAGCCATCACCAACACGAAACCAGCCACCCCGTTATCTCCTCCGCAGAACCGGGCGAAAGATGGCTTTGGTGCATTAAAGATGATGCCTTTGCAGAGTATTAAGCAATAGGGGGCAGGGAACATTATCAAATGAGATATAACAAACAAGATACATTAAATATCAAACGCCATCAGCATAAAGGTCTCCATCGTTTGCGCCCGTAGGTCCAAACGACGGACCTTTGCCCGGCGTGCCCTCCTTGATACCGCCCCATCATCCCCCAATGCCGCTACGGCCTCCTACGCCCGGTAATGATCCAAACAGGCGGGCGCAGTCCGGAGCTGGACCTACGGGAAAGAACGCCTGCCCAAACCTCAGGCAGGGGACAAAACATCTGCTCAAACCTCAGTCAATTACACAGGATCAAACCCCAAGCCCCTCATACATTCATCCGGTAATGATTTCACAATTTATCCCCTACCTTTACGAAGTATAACCACGTCAACGCAGTAACGAAAACCTATAACAAGAAAAACCTAATCACCCTTAAAAATCAAGTGTCTATGAGAAAACCCTATGCCATACTGGCAACCGGCATGCTATGCATTGCAGGCCTGATCGTACAAGCACAAAAAAAGCCATTTCCACAAGCTGTAAGCTATCCTGGCTGTATTAAACCAAACAACGTTACACAGGCCGACATGAACACCAGTGTAGCAAGCTTTTATGATTACTGGAAATCAAAGTACCTGAAAAACAATCTGGCTTCATTACCCGGCGGTTACTACATTAAAGGAGAGATCAGCGGTGACGCAGACGGCTACACGCCGCTAGGCTCCTCTGAAGGACAAGGCTACGGCATGGTTATTACCGTGCTGATGGCCGGTCATGATGCTAATGCCCGCACTATTTACGACGGGCTGTTTAAAACCGCGCGTGCATACCGCAGCTCCATCAATAATAATATTATGGGCTGGGTGGTAGCAGACAATGCCAGCGCACAGGGGCATTTCGATTCCGCAACAGACGGCGATATTGATATAGCCTACTCCCTTATCCTGGCGCACTACCAGTGGGGATCAGATGGCGCTATCAATTACCTGAACGAAGCTAAGAAAATGATCACCAATGGCATTAAAGCCGCCAATGTGACCACTACCAACCGCCTGAACCTGGGCGACTGGGATAGCAAAAGTGCGCTGAATACCCGTCCTTCCGACTGGATGTTAAGCCACATGCGTGCTTTTTACCAGGAAACAAATGATGCAGCCTGGTTGAATCTGATCAATAATCTGTACAGCGTGTACAACCAGTTCAGCGCCACTTATTCACCCGCTACAGGTTTGATCTCCGACTTCGTGGTAAAGAACCCGCCGGAGCCTGCTCCCAAGAACTTTATTGACGAAGGTCCGCAAACCAATGAATATAACTACAATGCCTGCCGTGTACCCTTACGCGTAGTAATGGACTATGCATTATACGGCTCAACAAGCGCGCAGTCTATTTCCAATAAAATAGCCAGCTGGATCATCCAGAAAAGCGGCGGCAACCCGGCCAGCATCCGTGATGGCTACCAGCTGAATGGCGCCACCAGCGGTACTGATCCTGAAGCAGTGTTTGTAGCACCGTTTGTAGCAGCTGCAGTGGCTAACAGCGCTAACCAGGCTTTTGTGAACAGTGGCTGGAACTTCCTGAAAACTAAAAAGTCCGGTTATTACAGTGATTCTTATAGCCTGTTATGCCAGCTGTTTATTTCCGGTAACTGGTGGAAGCCCGAAGCCGGTACTACGCCGCCGCCGGCCTGTGTGCCTGCCAGCGCCAGCAGCGATGATGGGAATGTACCCGCCAATGTGCTGGATAATGATCTCAACACCCGCTGGTCTGCCAGTGGCGACGGGCAATGGATCCAGCTTTGTTTGAGTAATCCTGTAACCGTAACAGGGGTGGATATTGCCTTTTACCAGGGCAATACCCGCCGTGCGTTGTTTGATATTCAAACCAGCACAGATGGCCTTACCTTCACGAATGCCGCTACCGGACTGCAAAGCAGCGGTACCTCGCTGGCCTTGGAAACTTTTACGTTTGCTGCAAGAACGGCTAAGTATGTACGCATTGTAGGCCATGGCAATACTGTGAACGCCTGGAACAGCTACACAGAGGTAAAGGCGAGAACCAGTACGGCCAAAACATCCGCCAGGCAGGCATTTGTAGCGCCTGTAACAGATACGCATGGTGATCAGCTGCAGCAGGTAAGCGTGTTCCCGAACCCATTAGGCAGCAATGCTACCGTAGCATTTACCTTGCAGCAGGCAGGCCCGGTGCACCTGGCAGTATATAATACCAATGGCGAGGTTGTGAAGGTGCTGGCCAATGAGCAATTACCCGCAGGCCGCCATACCCGCACGTTTACACCCGGTAACATGCCCGGTGGCTTGTACGTGCTGAAGCTGGTGCACAACGGTAAGGTAAGCACTGCCAGGATGGTGAAACAGTGATAATGTGCTGATGTGCTGATATGCTAATGTGCTGATTTTTGCCCAGGTGACCCAATTTAACGGTGCAAATGAACCGCTTCATTTGCACCGTTTTCATTAATATAAATCCCTCCAATCACATACATCAGCACATTCACAACCTTTATTCATAGAGGGGGCGGTGCTGTTTGGCAAAGCTGCGTATGATCACAGATGTTGGAATAAGTTTTCCTAACCTTGCCACAACCCGGTTCTTAAAGCCGGAAATAGCCACGCTTTTACCACGGCGAATACCGCTGACAGCCGTTGCTGCCACCTGTGCCGGTGTTTCAATGCCCATGACCAGGAACGCGCTTTTATTTTCTTCGCCAATTTTTGCCGCTTCAAAAAAATTGGTGTCTGTAGCGCCGGGGCACAGCAGCATTATCTTAATGTTATAGGGGCGGTTCTCTTCCTGCAGGGCGCCGGTGAATGATCTTACAAACGCTTTGGTGGCCGCATATGCCGCCATAAAAGGCACCGGCATAAAACACGCCATAGAGGCTACGTTAATAATGGTGCCGCTGTTACGCGCCCGCATTTTTTGCAGGTAATGATGGGTAAGCGCAGCCAGGGCTGCCACATTCAGGGATATCATATCCAGCTCGCTGTCCAGGGGCAGTTTTGAAAAGTCGCCGGCAGAACCAATACCGGCATTATTGATCAGCCAGTCCACTTCAAGCCTGCGCTTTTCCGTTTCCTCAAAAAGCTGTTGCCGGCCGGAGGCTGCTACCAGGTCTGTAGCTACATATTGTGCGGTAATGGTATGGGTGCGTGTAAGCTCATCGCACAGCTGCCGCAATTTGTTTTCCGAACGCGCCACCAATAAAAGATGATGTTTTTCTGCTGCCAGCCGCCTGGCCAGCGCTTCCCCAATACCACCGGATGCGCCTGTAATAAGTGTAACTTTCATAATGCTGCATATTGCTTTGCAGTAAAGGTCGGGCGGGTTACAGGCATGCACATAACCGGATTACAGATACTTGTATCCAAAAAAGAACCTGTTTTGGATACAATAAACCATGATCTGGTTACGTCCTCCCGGTATAACAAGGCGAAATTAGCAATAACATGAAAAGGAAAGCCGCCATGCACTATGTTATTCATTCCATTACGGAACAGCACCAGCTATTATCGCTGCCTGGCCCGGAGCATCCGTTGGTAAGCGTCATTAAATTTGAAGATATTCAATACATCCCGGTGGATGGGACAGTTCATTTCTCCACGGATTTTTATACCATTGCCATTAAGAAAGGCTGCGAATGCAAGTTCAGGTATGGGCAGCATTATTATGATCATGACCAGGGCGTAATGTCGTTTATTGCGCCGGGGCAAATGCTTTCCTGGGATGCGGACGATACCCCTCCGCCGGCGGGCTGGCTGCTGGTCATGCACCCCGATTTTATCCGCGGTCATGCGCTGGAGCAGAAGATAAAAGAATACGGCTTTTTTAATTATGCGGCAGATGAAGCCCTGCACCTCTCGCCCGGTGAAGAGAAAATGATGGAGACTATCATGGAGAATATTAAGCAGGAGTATTGTTCCATTATTGACAGCTACAGCCAGGATGTAATTATTTCCCATATTGAGCTGCTGCTGAACTATTCCAACCGTTTTTATAACCGGCAGTTCATTACCCGCAAACATACCAATAATGAAGTGCTGATAAAGCTGGAGGCCCTTTTAACAGCATACATCAACAGCCCAAAGCTCAAAGAGAACGGGCTGCCCACCGTCCGGTATATTTCTGCGCAAATGAACTTATCCCCCAACTATTTAAGTGATCTGTTAAAGAAGGTAACCGGCCAAACCACTCAGCAGCATATTCATAATAAGCTCATTGAAAAGGCCAGAGAGCTGTTGGCGTCCTCCAATTTATCCGTCAGTGAGATTGCCTACTATCTTGGCTTTGAGTACCCGCAGTCCCTCAGCAAACTATTCAAACAAAAAACCAGCCTTTCTCCTTCAGCCTTCCGTAGCTCCTTTAATTAACAGTCAGCATCTGCATATTCCAGGCATTTCACATACAAACCGGCACCTTAATATATCAGTACCTTCGCAAATACCAATCCTGTCACATACACCAGCACATCTGCACATAACAAAGGCCGTCCCCTGCGGAACGGCCTTTATCTTTACTGCTCGTTACAAATGTTAGTGCGAAGTGCTGATAACCGTAGTGGTCGGCGACACATGAGAGGCTTGCGCCTGGCGGTCCTTACGGCCTGCTACAACATTTTCAGTCACATTGGCAATGGTGCGTTTGTGCATAGCCAGTTTTTCATGGCTCTGTTTATCCCAGTTAGCTAATACATCCAGGGAAAACTTGGTTTGAGACTTTACACTCATGGTTTAGATTTTTTTAGATGAATTTAGATGAATACTAAATGTTTTTACTTACTGCTCGTTACAAATGCTTAGTGAGAGGTGCTGATAACAGTGGTAGTAGGCTGGTGCAGAATAGAATCTGCCTGTTTGCCTTTACGTCCTGTTACAGAGGTTTCACTCACATTAGCAATGGTTCTTTTGTGCATTGCCAGTTTCTCGTGGCTTTGTTTATCCCAGTTGGCTAACACGTCCAGGGAAAACTTGGTTTGCTGAGACTTTACACTCATGGTTTAGATTTTTGTCAGGTGAACAATAAATGCCTACTCTTTTAAAGGTATTTCGGCTACCCCTTTTGTATATTGGCCAAATAATACTTCCGTGCTTCATACCGGTCCAGGATATCATACAGCGCCATTTCATACTGCCGCGGTTTGCTGCTCATGATCCGGTTTATCATCATGTGCACATAGCTGCCCGTTAAATGGAACCAGTTAACATTCAGCCGGCCCTGCTGCCGTAGAGAAATAAGCTCTTGCGCCAGGGGCGCTATCTGCCGGCTGCGTGTTTCCAGCAGCTGCAGCACCGGGTAAAAGCGGTTCTGCGGGGTAATAGCTTCCATAATTTCATGAATGTAACCGGCATGCTGCTCATACTGCTGGTTCAGCTGCTGCCGCATGGGTTTATCCACCTGCATTTCCTGTGCAAAAGCTGTTTTCTGCTGCAGGATGAAAGCCTTCTTCTCCGCAGCATCCAGCTGAAGATCATTCAGCCAGGTATCCATGCCTTTCAGTGCCCATAACCATTTTATTTTCTCCTGCTCATCGCCGCTTAGCATGGCTAAAAGTTCCAGCGTGGCCTGGCTGTCGTAAAAGAACAGCTTTTCCGACAGCGCCATGGCAGCAGCGCCGCCATACCTTTCCAGCTCCCGTTTATAGGTATCCAGGCGTGTTCTCCAGATCATGTGCGAGGCCTGTAAAGGCGCCAGGGCCTGCCTTAGCAGGGCAATGGCTTTGCCAGCCTGCCGGGTATCCGTTAAGTGAAAGCGTATGCGCAGGTGAAAATCAGGGTCCAGGTAGCGGATAAAGAACCACTGGTCAATAATACCGGCCGCGGTTAATGTTTCTATTACAGGCCGTACCTGTTCTGTAAGTATATTATCTGCCAGCGAAGGCCCGCAATACAGCTTATAGTACAGCCATTCCGATCCCACGGGGAAGCTGCGTTGTATACCCGGTGTTATAATAGTTTCCACCGGCTCACGTACAGGGTTATACGTAGCCGTGGTTTTGATCATAGGCGCCACGCATTGCTGTATATAGTTGCCGGCGCCGGGTAAAAATTCTTTCAGCGTAAAGCTGGCCCGTTGTTTTACCGTGCGCAGCCAGGCCTGCACCGTGTATAAATTATCCAGGTCTATCAGCAGCTCATGATCTCCATCTGCCAGCACCAGCAGCTGCGGTAGCTGCCACTGTTCCCTGAAGCGCTGCACAGCCCCCGGTAACGCATCCGTAGTGCTTTGCTGCAACGCGCTGATGTCGGCCTGTTCCAGCTGCCATTGCGCTACGCTTAATACAATATTTTTATACCGTACCCGCGGCAAAAAAGCAAAGCGGAAAGGCTGGGTCTTCCACTCAAACAGGTAAGCTGTGTGCAAGCCCTGTTTTTGCAGGTCGCATAAAAAGTGGTAGATAGGTAATGCATGCAGTGCATAGTTATGCATGTTGCTTAACCGCGGTATAATTTGCTTATCCAGCTTTTTGGAAAAGAGCTGCAGCTGCTGGTCGGCCACGCGCAGGTACAGGTCCTGTATAGGTATTTGCTGTTCTGCAGGCAGCGAAGATTGCGCCAGGTAGGGGATTTCATATTCCCTGAAAGCTGGGTGCAGGATCACGTTCCCCGTGCGGTTATCCGGCAGGTGAATGATCTCTGCAAAGATCACCCCTTCATTCAGCTTTTGTTCTTCCTGCGCAATATGCAGTGTCAGCTCATGCAGCCGGCTATCGCCATAGGCAAAGCGGCCTAACATACCGGCTGCGCTGGGCCCAAAAAAGCCTTCCAGCTGCAGGTGCCCGGTATCTGCATCCAGCAGCCGGAACACGGCAGAAAGGGAAGGAGGGAAAGCCTCCGTATGATCTGCGCTGCGCGGAATAACAGCATCATCCAGCACCAGCTCCCGCTGCCCGGTGTGCAGGCAGCGCGTTAGCTGCGCCAGCAGCCATTCATCCGTAGCCGTTAGGGTACGTGCAGGCGTGTCCGTTTGTGCTGGAATGGGCAGCCCATCCACCAGCGGTGCAAATGAAGGCGCCGTTCCGGCCGGGTAGCCTATGCCGGATTCCGCATCCAGCGCCTGTACCAGCGGAATGGCTTCATCCGCATACCGTGCATAGAATTTTTCTATAAAGGTTTGCAGGGCAGGTATCTTACCACCTTTATATTGCTGCAGGGTATGTAAGATGTCCAGCGCGCCCAGCAGGTCTGCCTGTAAGGCGGTAGGCACACCGTTACCGGCAGCTGCCAGGCGGAATGCATCTACCTGCAGCAGCTTACCCGCTTCAAAAGGCGCCTGCAGCTGCGTGATCAGTTGTATAATATGTTCGTAAGCAGCAATGGGGTTGATATCCTGCGCATCCAGCGCCAGCAGGGCAGCCTGCACCTGCTCCAATACCGGTGCGGCAGGCGCCTGTAAGCGCTGCAGCACGCTTAGCAGCTGTGTTAAAAAAGCAGGGCCGGTAATGGCTGGTTCCAGCTCGCTTACCAATACCTGCGCAGCTACCAGGGAATTAATATAATCCAGCGCATCAGGTCCCGGAACTGTTAATAAAGCACACAGCTCAAACAGCGTAGCGCCCTTTTCAGCAGCAGCCAGCACTGTTTGTAAAGCAGGCTGGTATTCTACCGCGCTGATGCGGTAAAACCGTTTGTTCTGAACATATTCATATTCCATGTACCGCAGCTCATTACCCATTATATACCGGCTGTTGTTCGGGAAAAACAATAGCCGTTCCCGTATGGAAGGCAGCTGCAGCAGCTGTTGGGCTAATGCGCCCAGGTAATACATATCCAGCCGTGTATGCCTTTGCAGGGGCATGGCTTTAAAGTCAGGGGGGGAGGGTGTTTGCACCCAGGGTAAAGTAGTGCAGGAAGAAAATAATCCAAAAGGCGTGCAGCGGCTGTAAGAGCGGGTATAATACTTGATCAGCGCATCCGTAACCTTGGCCTGTTCCTTTGCCGTATGCAGCTGCCCTTCGCGTAAGCGCAGCGCCTCATCACACAACACCGGCGAGGCAATGTACACCGATTCCAGGAAGGCGGCATCTGTAAGCAATTGCTGTACTGTAGCTGCTTCAAAGTGTGATTGAAAAGGCAAACGCGGAACCCTTATGACCAGGTTGTCACAAAAAGCGAACGGAGTTTCCATACAGCAAATAACAGGGCTTTAAAAATGGGTCACTACATTGACATAAGCATATCTCTAAATATACATTGATTACCGTTAACAAGGAACGGTGTTATGTCATAAAAATATCATAAAGCCCTGTTATCCGCTATGGCGCTAGATAAGATGTTTATTTGGCGAACTCGTAATTATATTTCACAATGCCCAGCAGCGCTTTCTCTTTACCATAACACTCTTCCCGCAGGGGCAATCCTTTTTCATCGTACTTATATTTCCAAACAGTGTAATCGGCTGTTTCCGCATTCACGGTGGTCATTTGTGAAAGGCGTTGCTGCGCATCATACTCAAACATATAATCCGGCAGCATGCGTTTTTTGGCGTTGTGGTACCGCAGCACATCTGTTAAGCGGCCCTGCCCATCATAGTTATAATAAATACGCGGGCTGCGCAGGTTCTTGCCATATTCCTGCTCCTCTATCACATGGCCCTGCTCATCCGTTTTAAACAGCACGGTGGTAGAATCATTGCCGCCCAGGCTCTTTTTATGGATCATGCTGGCCAGGTGGCCCTTTTCATCATACAGGTAAGTACGGGTTTCCGTAATACGGAACTTATTGCTGCCCGCCTCAGAAAGGGAGCTGGTATGGATATCCGTAAGCCGCCCCGCCGTATCGTACCGGTACTGGATGGTAGTAATGCTGCTCTCCGTACTGTCCGTGGTTTTCATCAGCGTGCCTTTGGCCGAGAAGGTAGAGGTCATAATACTCAGCCCCGTGCCCCGCGACTGCGTAATGGCCCGCATTTGCCGGAAGTTGGGCGAAAGAATGCGCTGGCACCGGAAGTCGTTATCGGTTTCCATATTGGCATCCAGGCTTTGCACCCCCTGTACCCTTACATTGTTTTCCTTCAGCTGCGCCATATTATTGCTGGTCTGGCGCGTGTTGTAAATATCCTGGTAATAATACTGGGCCATGCTGCGGGCGGTGAACAGCAGCAGGCAACCCGCTAATAAACAGTACTTTTTAATGTGCATCATAGTTTGAACGCGTAAATGCTAATCGGTGACAAAAATACTAACGTTCAAATCATTTGAAAATTTTTTAGATATATAAGATTTTCTGCCCTTTGGGAATTTGCGGCAAAGATTTGTTATTTTGAGGCGCCTAACCTAGCAATACTTGAAAACACAACCGTTACGGGAGGATAAACACTGCCTGAATTGCGGAACGGAAGTTCCGGAAAGATACTGTACGCACTGCGGCCAGGAAAATGCCATTCCCCATGAATCTTTTGGTCACCTGGTAAAACATTTTGTAGGCGATGTGCTGCACTATGATTCCCAGTTCCTGCAAACGATCAGTTACCTGTTATTCAGGCCCGGGCGTTTAACCAAAGAGTACATGGCTGGCCGCCGGGTAGCCTTCGTGAATCCCATTAAGCTCTACATTTTTGTATCCTTTGTGTTTTTCCTTACCTGGGCCATGCTTTCCCATGATTCCCAGGAAAAAAGGGAAAAACATTCCGCTCAGAAGGAAGCCGCTGCCAGTGAGGAGCATGATGAGGAAGGACTGGAAAAGCTTCCGTCCGTTACCCGCATCCTGGGTGCCGTAAAGGATTCGCTCAAAAATAATAAGGACCTTGCCCGGGCAGTGGATTCCCTGGCGTACCGCTACCAGTACGATTCTGCCAACGGTGGTCATAAGCCGGTGGTAACAGCCGGCAGCCATGATACTGCCGCAGCCGCGGATACCAGCAAAGGTGATGTGGAAATAGATCTGGCCGGTGAGCTGGATCCCCGTAGAAAGTATGCGGATGTGGAAGCCTATGATTCCGCGCAGGCAGCTCTGCCCAAAGCCCAAAGGGACGGCTGGTTTAAACGGTACGTCACTCATAAGTGGATGCGTGTGAATTTGGGAGATGACCGCTTCCAGGAAACCCTTGGAGAAGCCCTCAAACACCATTTCCCTAAAATGATGTTTGTGCTGCTGCCCTTATTTGCCCTCTGGCTGAAGCTTATTTACAGCTGGAAGCGCTGGTATTATACGGATCATGCCATTTTTGCACTGCATGTGCACTGCTTTGCGTACACAGTATTGCTACTGGCCTATATCCTGGAAAAGCTCACGGGCGTGAACAGCTTCATAGGCTGGAGCGTATGGCTCATATTTGGGTACCTGGTGCTGGCACTACGGAATACGTATCATCAAAGCTTTATGCGGTCGTTCGGGAAATCGGTGCTGCTGTTATTAGGGTACGGCATTAGCTTTGCTTTTGTAGGCGTATTCTTTATCCTGATCATATTTGCGGTAATTCTGTAATTTTATAGATGCAACCGGAATTTATAATCGTACACCAACAGGTAGCAGCCTATGTTGCCCACATACAGCTGAACCGTCCCAATGCACTCAATGCCCTGAACCTGCAGTTGATGACAGAGCTGAAAACAGCCCTGCAAGCACTGGACGCCGACGGCCAGGTTCGCGCGATCATCATCAGTGGCAATGAAAAAGCATTCGCAGCCGGGGCCGATATTACACAAATGGCAGGTAAAAGCGCCATAGACATGTATAACACCGATCAGTTCAGCACCTGGGATGCCATCAAAAAAACAAAGAAACCCATCATAGCAGCGGTAAGCGGTTTTGCACTGGGTGGGGGTTGCGAGCTGGCCATGCTGTGTGATATGATAGTAGCCAGCGAAACCGCCCGTTTCGGACAGCCGGAAATTAAAATAGGCGTAATGCCCGGCGCAGGAGGGACCCAGCGCCTTACCAGGGCCGTAGGTAAAGCCCTGGCCATGGAAATGGTGCTCACAGGACGTTTTATTACCGCTGCAGAAGCCCTGCAGGCCGGGTTGGTTAACCGTATAACGCCTGTGGAGCTTTACCTGGAAGAAGCTATAAAACTGGCAAAAGAAGTTGCCGGCATGAGCCCCCTGGCCGTTAAAATGGCAAAGGAAGCCGTGCTCAAAGCATTTGACAGCAGCCTGGAGGAAGGGTTGCACTTTGAACGTAAGAATTTTTACCTGCTGTTCGCATCAGACGATCAGAAAGAAGGCATGCAGGCGTTTGTAGAAAAACGGGCGCCGCACTTTACAGGTAAATAATAACTATTGGCAGAAGCACACACCTGAACCCCGGCAGCACCCGAAAATTGTAATTGAATTAATGAGAATCGCTACCATAACTATGAGAATGCTGTTGCCTTCACTGTTTTGCATACAGCTGTGTGCATGCAAGCCTGTTATACCCAAAAAACCGGAACAGCGCCGGCCGGATACCACTTTCATACCCTCCGCCGACACCATGATACCCGTACCGGATACCATTATGGCCGATGAGATCACCTCCTGGAGCCGTTTTGAAGATTATATCGGCCGCTATGCCGGCGAGGTAGACCTGCTGGATAAAGAGCCGCTGAAAGAACGTTTTCACCACCTGCTGAACAAGGATAGCCTGCTGTTCTTCCAGCGCTTCCAGGTAGCCCCGCCCATAGAAATAGAAGGCAGCATCTTCTATAACGAAGGCTGCCAGCCGCATAACTGCGGAATGGACGAAGCAGCCCTGGTAATAGATATGAGCCGTGACATTATTTATGCCGGCATAGCCGTAAAAGGACGGGTAAAGATCTATGCGGAGAAAAAGGATACCGCCTACCCCCAGCGCCTGCGGGAATGGAAACAAAAATTCCAGGCAAAATAGCCGGAAGCAATAAATTGTTTTTATATTTAATATTCGTTTATACATCTGTTCAATTGTAAGATCCGCCGTACACCACAACACGGGGAGGGACACATGTCCAAAATGCCGCATTACGCGGAGGGGACCGTTATGGCAAAAACACCGATACTCCTCAGATTGAGTTAATTTTGCGCGAACAAGAGATCGATTATATGAAGAATCCAACTACATTTTTGCTGGTTGATGATGATTTAGACGACACGTCATTATTTGAAGAAGTATTGCAGCAGGTAGATCCCGCAGTGGTATTTGCTTCCGCTTCTGACGGGCAGGAAGCCCTGGCTGCATTACGGGAAGGTATAACCCGGCCGGATATTATTTTCCTGGACCTGAACATGCCCCGCATGGATGGCCGCCAGTGCCTGGCAGCCCTTAAAGAGGACGATACCCTTAAACAGATCCCTGTGATCATGTACACAACCTCCTCACAGCCAAAGGATGTGGAACAGGCGATGCAGAAGGGCGCCGTGAGCTTTATTACCAAGCCTACCAGCATCAGAGAGCTGCAGGATATCCTGGAAGCCATCGCAGGTAATGTGCACTATGACCTGCACACGGCCCTCAAAACCCTGCGCCAGACCGTACCCGCCTGCGTAATTTGCTAGGCTGGTTTTATTAATGCATTTCAGTCACAGTATGATCTTGATCGTTGACGACAAACAGGAAAATCTTTACTCATTAAAAGCTTTGCTCCGCCTCAATCTGTATGAGGTAGACACGGCAGCCTCCGGAGAAGAAGCCCTGAAAAGGATCCTTAAGAATGAATATGAGCTCATTATCCTGGATGTGCAGATGCCCGGCATGGATGGCTATGAAGTAGCAGAAACCATTAGCGGTTACAGCCGCTCCCGGGATATTCCCATCATTTTCCTGTCCGCAGTAAATATCGATAAACGTTTTGTAACCAAAGGATATGCCTCCGGCGGAGTGGATTATATCACCAAACCCTTTGATGCCGACATTCTGCTGCTAAAGGTGAAAACCTTTACGCGCCTGTACCGGCAAACAAAAGAGCTGAATGATATTAAAGAAACACTGGAGCAAAAGGTGGAAGAGCGCACCAAAGCCCTGGTGCAGGCCAATAAAGAGCTGGAGCTTAGCAACGCAGAGCTGCAGCAGTATGCCTTCATAGCCTCGCACGACCTGCAGGAGCCCCTGCGCAAGATCATTACCTTCAGCCGCCTGGTAATAGAACGCTTCCTGGGCAGCGATCCGGAAGCGCTGTTGTATATGAATAAGGTCATATCATCCTCAGAGCGTATGCGCAGCCTTATTAACGACCTGCTAAGCTATTCCCGCCTGGCAGAACCGCCCCGGTTCAATACCTGTAACCTGAACCAGCTGGTGCAGGAAACCATGGCCGACCTGGAGGTAGCTATTAAGGAAAAAGAAGCCGTGCTGCAGATCAGCCATCTGCCCGTAATTGAAGCCATCCCGGATCAAATGCGGCAGCTGTTCCAGAACCTGGTAAGCAATGCGCTTAAATTCTCTAAAAAAGATACCCCGCCTGTTATTAAGATCTGGAGTGAGCTTATAGACCAGCGCTCCCTTACTGCCGGCAGTTCCGGCAAAGGCGCCTGGTGCCGCATCTATATCTCCGACAACGGCATAGGGTTTAATGAAATGTACCTCGATAAAATATTCCACATGTTCCAGCGCCTGCATGGCAAAGATGAATATCATGGTACCGGCATCGGCTTAACCATCGTAAAAAAGATCATCCAGAAACATAACGGCCTTATCTCCGCAGAAAGCAGGGAAGGCCAGGGCGCCACCTTTATGCTGGTGCTGCCGCTGAAACAAGCCGCCATATTGGAAACCGAAACGCAGGGATTATAAACGTATATACATGAACGAATCATTCAAAAGGAATTTAATAATCACTTACGGCCTGTCCCTTTTCCTGGTGATCATAAGCGCTGTCGCATCTTACCTGAGCATCCATAATTTGCTGGAGGGGCAGGGCCTCGTAGACCATACCAATAATGTGATCATGAAGCTGGAGCAGATCTCCTCTGCTTTAAAAGACGGGGAAACCGGGCAGCGGGGATACCTGCTCACCGGCAGAACGGAGTTCTTGGATCCTTACAATGGCGCCCGCGACCGCGCCCTTATCACCCTGAATGAAGTAGAAAAGCTTACGCTCGATAATCCCTTGCAGCAACAATCCCTGCAGCAGCTGCGCGACCTGGCGGTGAAACGTTTTGCCCTGTTACGGGATGTTATTGATGCTAAGAAAAGAGGTGTTGCAAATGGTGATCAGGACCTGACACAAGGCAGAGTGCAGATGGATGAAATACGCCGCCTGGTAACAACCATGCAGGACCGCGAACAGGCGCTGCTTACACTGCGCACACAAAAAACCAACCGTTTTGCAGCATACACGCCGGTGCTTATTATCATAGCCTCCCTGCTATCCCTGCTGGTAGCCATTGTGTCCTTCCTGCGGGTGAATGCTGATTATAACAGAAGGGTAGTGCTGCAGCGCGCCCTGGAGCAAAAAGATATTGATACCTCTAACCGCCTGGCTATTATCCAGGGGATTGCAGATAAGATCTCCGGCGGTGACTACCAGGTACGGGTAAGTGATGAAGGCAAGGATGTATTGGGCTCCCTGGGTGTAGCCCTGAACAAGATGGCGCAATCGCTGGACTATTCCTTCGCCACCCTCTCGCACAAGGAATGGACACAAACCGGTATTGCCAGCCTCAATGAAAAAATGATCGGTGAAAAACAGCTGGATGTACTGGCCTATAACATTATTGAATTTATTACAGAGTATACCAGCTCCCAGGTAGGCGCCGTTTATTTAATGAAGGATGAGGAAACCCTGGGGCTCAGCGCCAGCTACGGGTTAAATAAGGACAGCATTAAAAAAACATTGTTCCTGGGCGAGGACCTGGCCGGGCAGGCTGCCCTGTCCCGTAAAGACCTGTTGCTGGAAAATATAACGGATGCATCGCTGGTAGTGAACCATACTGCCGGCGGTATTAAGCCGCAAAGTATTATTGCTGTACCCATCATTTATGAACGCCGTTTAAAAGGGGTTATGGAGCTGGCTACCCTGGGCGCTTACAGCCCCGTGGTGCGCGAATTCCTGAAACTTGCCTCCCATAATATAGGCCAGGCCATTCACAGCGCGAAAGACCATCAGCGCCTGCAGGACCTGCTGGCCGAAACACAGGCGCAGTCAGAAGAGCTGCAGTCGCAGCACAGTGAGCTGGAAAATATTAATACAGAGCTGGAAGCCCAGTCGCAAAAGCTGCAGGCCTCTGAAGAAGAGCTGCGCGTACAGCAGGAAGAGCTGCAGCAGGCCAACCAGGAGCTGGAAGAACGCAGCCGCCTGCTGGAAGAAAAGAATGAGCTGATCCTGGAACGCAATTTTGAGATCCAGGCCAAGGCAGAAGAGCTGGCCCAAACCACCAAGTACAAATCAGAGTTCCTGGCTAATATGTCGCATGAGCTGCGTACGCCGCTCAACTCCATTCTGCTGCTTTCCCGCCTCTTGTCAGAGAACCATGCGGGTAACCTGCACAGCGACCAGATAGAATATGCCACGGTGATCCGCAGCTCCGGCAATGGCTTGTTAACGCTGATAGATGAAATACTGGACCTGTCCAAGATAGAATCCGGTAAAATGGAGCTGGAATATGAGTTTGTAGACATTGAAAGTGTAGCAGGGGAAATGAATTCCCTCTTTGGCCCCATTGCAAAGGATAAGAACATTACCTTCCGCATAGCCGCAGCCGGCGATCTGCCTGCGATGCTGGAAACAGACCGCCTGCGCCTGCAGCAGATACTGCGCAACCTTATTTCCAATGCGCTGAAGTTCACCGCCCGTGGCGAAGTTACCCTGCACATTACCAAAGACGCAAATACCATTTCCTTTGCTGTGCAGGATACCGGCATTGGTATACCGGCAGATAAGCAGCAAACCGTATTTGAAGCTTTTCAGCAGGCCGATGGCTCTACCCGCAGAAAGTACGGCGGCTCCGGCCTGGGATTGTCCATTAGCCGTGAGCTGGCTAAGCTGCTGGGAGGCGAGATCAGTCTGGAGAGTGAGGAAGGCAAAGGCAGCACCTTTACGCTTACGCTGCCCCTGCAAAAAGGCGCCTCCATTCATCCCGCCAAACCGATTATACCCGCGCCGGTGCAGGAAGAGATCATAGCCTCACAGCAGGAAAAACCGGCAGGGGACGAGCTGGCAAAGGATCCGCAGTTCCTGTCGGAACATATTCCGCCCGCAGTTCCGGACGACCGTGATACAATAACCGCAGGTGAAAAGGTGATCCTGATCATAGAAGATGATACCGTCTTTGCCCGCTCCCTGCTGGACTATACCCGTCAGAAAGGTTATAAGGGAATAGTAGCCGTAAGGGGTGATGAAGGGGTGGAGCTGGCCCGCCGCTTCCGCCCGCTGGGCATTTTACTGGATATACAGCTGCCCGTAAAAACCGGCTGGGAAGTAATGGAGGAATTGAAAGCCGATGTAACCACCCGGCCTATTCCCGTGCACATGATGTCGTCATACCAGGCTAAAACCCGTAGCCTGTCGCGCGGTGCAGTAGACTTTATCAATAAGCCGGTAGACATAGATAAGCTGAGCGATGTGTTCCTGCGTATAGAACAGGCGCTGAGCCGGCACCCGAAAAAAGTGCTGATCGTAGAAGAGAACCAGAAACATGCACAGGCGCTGTCGTATTACCTGGATGGGTTTAACGTGCATACACAGATCCGTACCACGGTAGGCGAGGGCATCACAGCCCTTAACCGCAGCGAGGTGGATTGTGTGATCCTGGACATGGGCGTGCCCGCGCAGCAATCATACGATGTATTGGAGGAAGTAAAGAAATCGCCGGGCTACGAGAACCTGCCCATTATCGTATTCACGGGCCGCAACCTTTCACACGTGGAGGAAATGCGCATTAAGCAGTATGCAGATTCCATCGTGGTAAAAACAGCGCACTCTTACCAGCGCATCCTGGACGAGGTATCCCTTTTCCTGCACCTGGTAGAGGAGAATACAAAAGACCGCGGCGTAACCCGCTATAAACGTATGGGCGCTTTAAGCGAGGTGCTGAAAGGTAAGGTAGTGCTGATAGCAGATGATGATGTGCGCAACATCTTCTCCCTCACCAAATCGCTGGAAGCCTATGGCATGAAGGTGATCTCCGCCATAGATGGCAGGGAAGCCCTTAAGCAGCTGGATGAAGCACCCAATGTAGACCTGGTGCTCATGGATATGATGATGCCTGAAATGGATGGGTATGAAGCCACCCGCCGCATCAGGCAGATCCATAAGTACCGCAATCTGCCGGTAATAGCCGTAACCGCCAAAGCCATGACCGGCGACCGCGAAAAGTGTATTAATGCCGGTGCATCCGACTACATTACCAAACCGGTGGATGTGGATCAGCTGGTATCCCTGTTACGGGTATGGCTATATGAATAATTCCAAAAGCAAATAAAAGGGAATGCGCAGCATATTAATAATAGACGACGACAGCAGGAATATTTTTGCACTCAGCGCAGTGCTGAAAGCCAGGGGCTTTCAGTGTATAACCGCCACCGGTATGCAGGAAGCATTTGCGCTGCTGACAGCAGAAAATACCATTGGCATTGTTTTAATGGATATGATGATGCCGGATATGGATGGGTATGAGGCCATTCCCATCCTCAAAGCATCGCCCCAATGGCAGCACCTGCCGGTAATAGCCGTAACCGCACAGGCCATGGCCGGTGATAAGGATAAATGCCTGGCAGCCGGTGCAGATGGTTATATCTCAAAACCTGTAGACATAGATAAACTGCAGCAGCTGCTGGATGAGTATGCATGATAAAATGGAAAATAGTGTGAAGGATGAAGAGCTGGACCTGCTGCTGGACGAATTGTACCGCAGCTACGGCTACGATTTTACCAACTACGCCCGCGCTTCTTTAAAAAGAAGGGTGAGCCGCCTCATGATCATAGACCGTTTCCCCAGCTTTGCTGAGCTGTTATACCGCGTACGCCAGGATCCCGCCTACCTTACCCGTATGGTAGAGGAGCTAACGGTGAACGTAACAGAAATGTTCCGCGATCCCCAGGTGTTTAAGACCATCCGGGAAGAGGTGCTGCCCATACTGGCCACGCATCCTTTTATCCGCATCTGGCATGCCGGCTGCGCCACTGGTGAGGAGGTGTATTCCATGGCCATTTTGCTGGATGAGGCTAACCTGCTGCACAAATCACTGCTGTATGCAACAGACCTGAATCCAACCGCCATTGAGAACATCCGCAAAGGGGTGTTCCCGATCAGTGAAATGAAACAATACTCGGAGAATTATATTCTATCCGGCGGTAAGCACGATTTTTCAAAGTACTACACCGCCAACTACAACTGGGCTAAGTTCGACGACCGCTTGAAGGCCAAGATGATCGTGGCCACGCATAACCTGGTCTCTGACCGCTCATTCAATGAATTTGTACTTATCTTTTGCCGTAACGTGCTCATTTATTTTGATAAGTACCTGCAGGATAATGTGCTCACATTATTTGACGACAGCCTGGAAAAACTGGGTTTCCTGGTGCTGGGTTCCAAAGAGAACCTGCGCTTTAGTCCCATAGCCCGTAAGTTTAAACAATTGGAAAACAGGGAAAGAATATGGCGCAAGGTGATGTAAGCAAATATAAGATGGTGGTGATCGGCGGCTCTGCCGGCAGCCTGGATAGCATCCTGAAGATAGTAGCTGCCGTACAGGAGTCGGTAGATGTTGCCTTTGTAGTGGTGGTGCACCGCGGCAAAGGCGGCGATTCCATTTTGACCGATCTGCTCTCCTCCCAGACAACACTGGTAGTAAAGGAGGTGGAGGATAAGGAGCTTATTTTACCGGGCACCATTTACATAGCCCCGCCGGATTATCATTTGCTGCTGGAAAATGAATATACCTTTTCACTGGATGCCTCTGAAAAGGTGCACTACAGCCGCCCCAGCATAGATGTAACCTTTGAATCAGCGGCCCTCGTATATGGCCCCGCGTTAGTAGGGGTATTATTATCCGGTGCTAATGCCGATGGTGCGGTGGGGCTAAAGAACATTGCCGATGCAGGCGGCTTTACCATTGCACAGCAGCCCGCCACCGCAGAAGTAGGCTACATGCCCCAGCAAGCCATTAACATGACCAAAGTAAGCGTAATACTGGAAGGGGAGGATATTGGCGTGTTCTTAAGAACGCTGTTGAAATAAGAATGTAAAATTTCAAATGTAAAATCATAAATGTAAAAGGGAATGCAGCGATCATACTGCATTCCCTTTACATTTTATATTCTAATATCACAATCATCAACGCCCCAACGCCCGGCACCACAGTAGCAAAAAAGCTTAATCAGGGTATCACACCGCAACCGGGCGGTAACCGGTTGCGGTCCCCTTTTTGGTTCCTTTTTGGGGAAGCAAAAAGGAACAGAAAAAAATTAATTAAATTTTTTCTTTAACTCCTGCAGCTTCGCCTGAAAATCATTCAGCGGCGCTGCTGCAGCCTGCTTGCCGGCAGGTTTGTTACCACCGCCGTTATTATCCCGGCGTTCCTTGCGGGGTGCGCTGCTGCCGCCTGTTGCCGGCGCTTCATTATCCTTCATAGATAAGGAAATACGCTTGCGGGAGGCGTCAACTTCCAGCACCGTTACCGTTACTTTCTGGTTCAGCTTCACCACCTCGTTAGGGTTGCCCACAAATTTGTTGGAGAGGTGGGAAATATGCACCAGTCCATCCTGTTTAACGCCAATATCCACAAAGGCGCCAAAGGCCGTGATATTGGTTACTACGCCGGGCAGCGTCATACCGGGTTTTACATCCTCTATCTTGTGAATGCCTTCTGCATATTCAAAGATGGCTATTTCATCACGCGGATCGCGGCTGGGTTTATCCAGCTCTTTGAGGATGTCTTCCAGCGTAAGCAAGCCTACTTCTTCACTCACGTATTCTTTCGGGTTTATCTTTTTACGCAGCTCTTCCTTGGCCATCAGGTCTTGCACGCTGCACTGTTGCTTGGCCGCCATGGCTTCTATCAGGCCATAACGTTCCGGGTGCACGGCAGAGTTATCCAGCGGGTTATCGCCATTTTCAATGCGCAGGAAGCCCGCGCACTGTTCAAAAGCTTTTTCGCCCAGGCGGGGTACTTTCTTCAGCGCTGCACGGCTCTTGAATGCGCCGTTCTCTTTACGGTACTTCACAATGTTTTCAGCCAGGGAAGGGCCCAGGCCGGAAATATAGGCCAGCAGGTGTTTGGAGGCAGTGTTCAGGTTCACGCCCACATTGTTCACGCAGCTTACCACCACGCGGTCCAGGCTTTGTTTCAGGTGCGACTGGTTTACATCGTGCTGGTACTGTCCCACACCAATGGATTTGGGATCAATTTTCACCAGCTCTGCCAGTGGGTCTATGAGCCTGCGGCCAATGGATACTGCGCCACGTACGGTTACATCATGGTCCGGGAATTCCTCACGGGCCACTTCTGAAGCGGAGTATACGGATGCGCCGCTTTCGTTCACCATAAATACATTGATCTTGGTGCCGAAGTCTATCTTCTTCACAAACTCCTCTGTTTCGCGGCCGGCAGTACCATTACCTACAGCAATGGCCAGGGTGTTATATTGTTTGGCCCATTTTTTCAGCAGGGCTTCCGCATCATCGCGTTTGTAGTTCTTTTCAAGCGGATATATTACATCGTTATCCTGCATATTGCCCTGCTCATCCAGCGCCACTACTTTACAGCCGGTACGGTAACCCGGGTCAATGGCGATTACGCCTTTAGGGCCCAGCGGGGCTGCCAGCAGCAGCTGGCGCAGGTTTTCAGCAAATACGTCGATCGCTTCGGTATCAGCCTTTTCTTTGGCCAGCGCGCGGAACTCGTTTTCCAGCGAGGGGCGCAGCAGGCGTTTATACGCATCCGTTATAGCCTTGTTCATTTGTTCCCGGGCCGCAGCGCTGCCTTTCACAAATTGTTTCTGGATGATCTCCAGGGCTTCATCTTCCACCGGCATTACGGTGGCGTACAGGAAACCTTCTGTTTCCCCGCGCAGGATGGCCAGTACCCGGTGAGAGGGGATGGCAGGCAGCTCTTCCTGGAAATCAAAATAGTCTTTGTATTTCTGTCCTTCTTCTTCTTTACCTTCTATTACTTTGGAGGTAAGCACCGCGGTGTGGGTGAACAGCTTACGCAGCTTATCACGCAGCTCCGCGTTCTCATTGATCCATTCTGCAATAATATCGCGGGCGCCTTTCAGAGCCTCGTCTGCAGAAGCAACTTTATCATTTACATATTCGGCGGCCAGGGTATCCAGCGCAATATCTCCCTGCTCAAAAATAATTTTGGCCAGGGGCTCCAGGCCTTTTTCAATGGCCGTGGTAGCGCGGGTTTTACGTTTGGGCTTGTAAGGCAGATACATGTCCTCCAGTTCCGTAAGGTTCCAGCTAGCTTCCAGCTTGCCCAGCAGCTCCGGGGTCATTTTTTCCTGCTCCGTAATAGTTTTAATGATAAACTCACGGCGTTCATCCACTTCCTGGTAGCGCTTTTTCAGATCTTCAATACGGGCGATCTGCACTTCATCCAGGCTGCCGGTTACCTCTTTCCGATAGCGGCTGATAAAAGGTACCGTAGCGCCTTCTGCCAACAAGTTCATGGTATTTTCCGCCTGCCTGGCAGCAATACCTAATTCCGCTGAAATGAGTGCGATGTGTTTGGTATTCATGAATTAACTAATAAAGAATAATTAAAAAGTAAGGCTTTTGTAAAAACCGGTCGCAAATGTAACTAAATTGGCTTTTACGGCAATCGAAAGTTGTTAACAGGAGCAGTCCATGGTTCATGGTCGACAGTCCACTACAAATAAACACCGCTTCACTGCCAACCAGTTACATTCACCAGCTTTCCTTCCCCGCTTTTCCCGCATACACTATGCCATCTGCCATGAACCTGCCATGGCACCCCGCCATCTGCCATACCCACGCACCCCTTTCCCCGCGCACTGTGCAATGGACTATGGACTATGGACCATGGACTACTCTCCGGATCATCGACCATGGACTATTTTAACTATTTTTATCCAATGGAAATGCTAAAAACCGCCTCCTTTCAGCAGCTGCTCAACATCATGGACGATCTCCGGGAAAAATGCCCCTGGGACCGGAAACAAACCCTGCAATCACTCCGGCAGCTTACCATTGAAGAAATGTACGAGCTGGCCGATGCCATCACTGAAAATGACTGGAAATCAATAAAAGAGGAGCTGGGCGACCTCCTGCTGCACATTGTGTTCTACGCCAAAATAGGCACAGAGCAGCAGCAGTTCACCATAGACGATGTTATTACCGGCATCTGTAACAAGCTCATTCACCGGCACCCGCATATTTATGGCGATGTGGAAGTGGAAAATGAAGAGCAGGTAAAACAGAACTGGGAAAAGCTGAAGCTGAAAGAAGGGAAAAAGTCTACCCTCAGCGGCGTACCCGTATCCCTGCCGGCCCTGGTAAAAGCCATGCGCCTGCAGGAGAAAGCCAAACAGGTAGGCTTTGAGTGGGATAATACCCAGCAGGTAATGGATAAGGTGCAGGAAGAGCTGCAGGAGCTGCAGGAAGCCCTGCAAACCGGCAACCAGCAGGAGGTGGAAGATGAATTTGGCGATCTGCTGTTTTCCCTGGTCAATTACTCCCGCTTTTTGAAAGTAGATGCAGAAAATGCGCTGGAGCGCACCAA
>Ga0207426_1000581_pt1 | contig 48753 bp, 34 predicted proteins | sample AraplaMF_Cvi_mMS_FD_184265 | JGI IMG/M metagenome (GOLD analysis project Ga0207426, IMG submission 184265) | Arabidopsis root microbial communities from the University of North Carolina, USA - plate scrape MF_Cvi_mMS (SPAdes) (version 2) | ecosystem: Host-associated > Plants > Roots > Endosphere... | reverse complement strand
GCACCGGCCGACCTCGCTGCCGGACGACAGCGAGGCCCTTCTCGGCCTAGGTGAGTGGGGCCCGCTCCGCGCCTACCCCGCACTGAGCCTGACGCGCGAGCTGGGCCTCGACCACGTTGTGCCCGGCTCAGCTTGTGCCGGGCGCGCGTGACCGTCACCTCGACGACGCGTGCCTCGACCTCGGTCGTAGCCCGTGCCGAGGAGGCTCTGTGCGCCGCGCTGGGCCGCACCCTGGATGCAAAGGTGAACGTCGCGCTGCGGGAGTGGGCCCGGGCCGCCCACCGTGCCTCTGGGGCCGACTACCTTGCCGAGCGCGGTGGCCTAGGCGCCGCCGAGGCCGGGCAACTGGCCCACCTCTTCTCCTCGGCATGCACACCTGGTCCACCGCCGCACAAGCGTGGGCTGAGCCTGACGCCAGGCGTGGTTCTGGTCGATGTCCGAGGAGGCGCCGGCAACGGCGGAACGGGCTTGGGAAGGCAATTCTGGTGGCCGTCCGCCCGTCTGCCCGGCATGCTCCGAGGGTGAATACTCCCTCCGATCTGCTCCCTGTCGTCTACGCCGACGAGTCCTCGAACTCGGGGCAGAACCTTCTCGATCCCCGTCAGCCGGTGTTCACGCTGGCTGGGGTGCATCTGCCCGATGAGCTGGCCGCGTCGATCGTAGATGAGGTCCGGTCCCAACTTCCTGCCACCCAGGGTGAGCCCAAGTACGGTTCTCTCACCCGGTCGTCGGGGGGCCGGAGGGCGTTGAGGCGCGCTTTTGAGACCATGCCCGAGGGAAGCGTTCGCAGTTATCTGATCGACAAGCGGTTCATGGTGGTCACCAAGCTGGTCGACGTTCTGATGGAGCCGCTGGCCGATGCGGACGGTCTCAACCTGTATGAGGACCAGGGCGGTCTGGCCTTGGCGGAGCTGCTACGCATGGCCGGCCCGGTCCTCGGCGACGCTGCGGCCTTTCACCAGATGCTCCAGGCCTTCGTCGACTGGGTGCGCCAGCGGGTAGCGACCGACGACTTCTTCACCGCCATAGCCGCCTACAAGGCGTCGATCCCGGAGGAGCACACGGACTTCGCCGGATGGATCGAGTTGCTGGAAAACTGCCGGGAAGTGGCCGACGAGACCGCCGCCGACCTCGCGACCGGCGAACAGCGCGACATCCTCGATCCGGCGGTACCGGCGCTGTACTGCCTCTGCACCAGCTTCGGTGAAGGCGTCGGGCGGTTCCGTCTCGTCCATGACACGTCAAAGGTGATCGACCGGAACGCGACGCTTCTGCGCATGGTGCATCTCCTCCCGGACCTCTCCCGCCCCGGCCGCTTCAACGACCCGCTCCCGGCCGTACAGATCGACTTCGCGGACAGCACCTCCCGCCCCCAGCTCCAGATTGCGGACTGGGCAGCAGGTGCGGTGCGGCAATGGGCCGCCCACCTGGCAATCGGTGGCGGTGACCGGTTCTCGGAGGAACTGGCGGACGTGGTGAAGCCCTGGGTGGTCGGCGCTGTATGGCCAGCCGGAACCGTCGATCTGCGCGCGTCCAGGCCCGGAGGGCGGTGACCGCGTACTCCCAGCCCGCCCGACGGCCGAGCGGGTACACGAGCGAGCGCAGCCACGCGCACAAGCTGCCCGCGCAGAACCTCGGCCGCCTCACGGAGTTGTGGAACCCCTCCCCGTCGGCGCCGCCCGTTCCCGCTGAAGCAGTTTCCTCGATGGCGGCGAACGTGCCCGTGGACGGGTCGGCGGTCTCCAGCGGAGCGGCGACGGGTTCCGGGAGTTCGGCGGCCGGGACACAGCCGGCGGTGTTCGTCTCCCCACCCGGCAGCGGATCAGGGCAGGCGCCCCCGGACGGGGGCAGTGGTGTCGCCCCGGCCCCCGTGCACGTCCGCGTGCCGGGGCGCGGCCATGCCAGTGTCGTCCGGCACCGGCGGGCCTTGCTGGGAAGGTTTTTCGTTGAGCATCACAGCGGCCGAGCCCGCCAGTGGTCAGCGCCGACGGAGAGCGAACGCCACGGCGAGCGCAGCGATCAGCGCCGAGGCCACCCCGCACACCGCCCCGATCGGTCCGGTCAACGAGGGTTGGGCCAGGCACAGGTAGAGCGTGGCGCCCAGGACGAGGGCGATGACGATCCCCAGCACCAGGAGCAGCACGGGGTCCGTGGCCGGGGGCGGCGCGGCCGGCGGCTGCTGGGGCTGGTTGGTACCGGTGGACATGCGGGTTTCCTCTCTGGGATGCCTGCGGAACGGTCCGCAGGCGGAACGTGGAGCATCAGTCGCCCACGCCGCCTTCTTGGCGTCGCCGGGTGCCAGGCGGACAGCAGGGTGCGAGACGGCGAGGTCAAGGCCCGCAACTCGGCCGGGGTCACCGCCCGGCGGGCGCGGTCTTCTTCCTGGGCTTGCGCGGCCGTGTGATGGCGGTGCGCTGGTACTGATGGACCAGGGTGAAGCCGAGCGGGGAGAGCGGGGCTTTGGTGCGGTGCTCGCGTCGCTCGACGAGCCCGAGGGCGACGAGCTTCTTCAACCCGCGTTCGTGGGTGTCAGGGGACCAGCCGTACCACTCGGGGGCTTTCTCCGCGGGGAAGGGCGACCAGTTCTTCTCGCGGGCGACGACCAAGAACAGGGCCAGGCCCGGCAGGTCCAGGTTCTCGTCACGGCCCTGCGTCCAGAACGTGGTCGGGATCTGCAGGAAGCGGTTCTCCTCCGTGTCGCCCACGGGGCGGTCGTAGGGCTTCCCGGTCCCGTCCTCGCGCAGGAGAGTGACCGTGATCATGGTTCCGCTGCGGCTGCACTCGATCAGCTTGCGCGCCTGCAGCCGACGCAGAGCCCGCCACGCACCGGTGCGGGCGGACTGGGCGGTCGCGGTCTCGTGGATGTCCATCAGCCGCGCCCACACGGCGCTGTCGTGCGTGGTCGACCAGCCGTTGTCCCCGTTGCTGCATGCGGCCACGGTGATCAGGTAGGCCTTGAGGCCTCGCAGGTCCCTTCCGGTCACGAAGTCCTTCAGGGGCCCGTGGCGGCTGGCGGCCCCCTTGTTCGCCTGGACAAAGGTCTTGCGCAGCGGCACGTTGGCCCGGATCGCACGGGCGAGGACCGCCGTACGCGTGTCCCGCCCGGTCGCGGTCTCCTGCATCTCCCGCTCGGCGGGCGTCGTCGTCTTCACGCAGCAGAAGGTAGCCATCTGGGCCCTCCAGACCCAAACGTTCCAGCGTCTGAAAGCCTGATGTGGTAGCGGCTGACCATGGACGTCTCAGCGGGTGTATGAGAGAGCTGATGAGAGAACCAGTGGAAGATCCAGGTGGGAGATCCAGGTGAAAGGTCGACTGAGAGATCCGGTGTCTGGGACGGGGGACGTCTCGGCTCCGCAACCCGGATGCCCGGCCGGCACCGTCAATGCAAGTCGGCGGACGTGGACGACCACCTCGCTTCTCCTCCCGTCGTCCCCGCTTCGGGGCTGGCCCCGTTGCGTCGAAGCCCACGACGCGTGGCCGCGAGCGGCCCTCTGAGCGCCTTTCAGGCACTGCTCGGTCCCCGCCAATGGGCGTTGCGCACCCGAAAGCGCGCAGACGGGGGTACGGCGGCTGAGCGGACGGGCCGGTCGAAGCGCGGCTCCAGGATGACCAGACCGTCCGGTCGTTGTTGAACTCGACCGTGCCGTGGGGAAGGTGCTGCTCGACTACAAGATGGGGCGCAGCCGCTCGGGCCACCACCGGGGCCCGTAGGCCGGTCTCGGGCGTATGAGCCACTGGGTGCGAGACCTCGGCCTGCAGGCGCGTAGAACACCCGGCCGGACGCCATCTGGTGGCCGTGCTCCGGCCCGGGCGGACAGCAGATCCTGGACGCCTTCTTCACCGAACTCCTCTCCCGGCACCAGAAGCCGACCGTGTGAACCAGCGCCTGACGACGTCTGTGACGCGGTCCGCGGGCCTCGGGGCGTCCGCAGGACCGCGCGCGACAGCCGCCGTCGGTAAACCCTCGGACGCTGAGCTGGTCGCGTCGATCGGCATACCGGGGCCACGCGGTGGACAGGCACCGAGCGGGGCGCGGGCGCGGCAGCCCGGCGCCTGTCTTTCGAGCCGCCCCTGGAGGAGCAGCCGGTGACACCGCCCGTCCCTGAATACCTCTCGCCGCTGCGGTGGCGCTGGATTTTGCTAAGCACCCGGCACCGCGCGGTGCGGTTCCTGTACTGGCCGCCCCTGCAGCCGACCGGGTACCGAAACCTGCGGGTGTTCGACCGGGACGGCTACGACATCGGCCGCCTGGTATGGGTGTTGTGCGACGTCTGCCGCGTCGGCAGCATCAACAAGATCTCCATCGACCCCGACCACCATCGCCAAGGCCTCCGACGGCGCATGATCCACCGAGCCCTGAACGACAGCCCCAGCTACACCTGGCAGACCACCCACCAGTCGCCCCAGGCGTTCTTCCCCGCTCTGGAGAAGGAATGGGGAGTCGCGCTGCCCGAGTTCGGCGGAGTCTGCGAGCACCTCGGCTCCCGCACCGGCTACCGCCCTCCCCCGCCGGGCCGACGCCCGCGGCCCCTGCTGGAACGCGGGGTGTGAGGCCAGGGGATGCGAGCAGCCGAACCAGGTCTCGGCGTGGGTCGGCTCGGGCCGGACGGGCGACGATCCCGATGTTGTACCGCTGGCGATGTAGCCGTGGGCGGGACGGCCGGTGCCGTGCCGGTAATGGGCAGGACAGCACAAGCACCAGCGCGAGATTCTTGGGTGCATGACGTGGGCATCAAGGAGTCGGGCTGTGCGGGACGAAGAGTATGTGGCGCGGGTGCGCAGGCACCGGCCCAGTGCTCTGCTGCCGCTAATCGCTCGAGCATCGGCTACCTATGCGCTGCCGTCCTCGTGGCTGGAGAGCCCGTACCGCAAGTACTTGCCGTGGGCGCTGGCTGACGCTGCCCGGGTGTCGCTGGCGTGCGGAAACGAGTACCGCAAGGACGCGGCCGATACGGACCTGCTGCGGATCTTGGACATGTACTCGCAGCTCGAGGACCCCTACCTCTACGACCACGACAACGATCAGGACGCTCTGGCCCGGTACCTGCTGCGTGCCGCCGGAGAGCAGATGATCTACCAAGAGCCGGTGTTCCAGGAGCTGGCCCGTGCCGCAGCCATGCTCACGCAGACGACAGGGACACGGGAGGCGCGGTGCCTGCGCCCGGGCTGGGAAGAAGAGTTGCTGGGCACGAGCCTGTCACACTACGTCGGCATCGCCCAGCTGTTGTGGGCGTTGGCGATCAGCTGCGCCGGCCGGTTCGATCCAACGTCCTTGGAGGCGCCCGGTGCCGAGCGGATCTGTGCAGAGATCCCTGCCACGACCATCCTGTCCGTGGCCGAGAAGCACTTCGTGACCGATACGGCCGCCTTCCGGCAGGCCAACGAACAGGCCCGGATGACCACCGATCCGCTCCTGCGCCGTTACGAGTACAACCCGCTGCGCGGCACGCCCCTGGTGAAGGGCTTCGGTCCCGGCTTGCTCGCACCGGTCAGCCAGCTGATCCCGGCCAAGGCCAGCCCGCTGGGCATCTACTACACCGGCGTCGCCAAGTTCGGTGGCGCCTTCGCGCAGGACCTGGGCGACCTGTTCGAGGCCTACGTCGGCCGCCAACTCGGGCTGCTGCCCGACGCGACGGTCCGCCCGGAGATCGCCTACGGCCAGAACCAGGCGCTCAGCGTCGACTGGATCGTCGTCACCGAGGAGCTGGTGCTGCTAGTGGAGGTGAAGTCCGTGCGGCCCACCGCGCATCTGCGCCTGGCCAACGAGCGTCGGGTCGACGAGCTGCAGCGCATGCTCGGCCGCGCCTATGAGCAGATCGACCACACCGCCGCTCTGATCGCGAGCGGGCGCAGAGAGTTCGCCGGGGTGCCCACCGACCGGCCTGTGCACGGGCTGATCGTGACGATGGAGCCGTTCCACATCGTCAATGCCCCGCTGCAGCGGCCGTTTCTGCCGGCCACCACGGTGCCCGTCACGGTGTGCAGCGTCAGCGAGCTGGAGGACATGGTCACCATCACCGACACTCCCGTCGGCCGGCTCCTGCTGGAGCGGGCCGCCGACGCCCAGCGCTCCACCTATGCCCTGCGCGAGGCGCTGTCCGGGCACACCCACGCCCGCAACGCCGTCCTGGACGCCGGGTGGAACAGCTACCCCTGGCGCCATGCCGCAGCCGGACAGGCGCCGTCCGAGGCCGCCGACGCGGCGCTGTAAGGGGGCGAGGTGGGGGCGAATACGTCCAGGGAGCACCATCTGGTGCCGAAGTACTGGCTGCGGGCCTTCGCCGAGGACGGGCACGTGCTCGGGCGGTGGCGGGGCGGCGCGGAACATCGCACTCCCGTGCGGCGCGCGGCGGTGGCTCGGGACTTCAACACCGACCTTCTCGCGGATGGCGAACGGCGCGTGGCGTTGGAGACCTACCTGGACCGTCATGTCGACGGCCCGTGTGCGCCGGTTCTGCGCGCCGTGCGTGAGGGGCGGTGGCCACGTGGCCACTGGGCGGGGCGCAGCATGCCCTTGCGCTGGACGCGCTGGCCTGGCAGGTGGTGCGCACGCAGGCGTTCAGGTCCTTCGACGAGCAGGTCGGCCGGCATGTCTTCCCCGCTTTGTGGGCTTCGGAGGCAGTGGGTTTCTGCGAGGAACGGCTGGGGCGGCCGCTGTCGGACGCGGAGCGGATGGAGGTGTTCTGGGCGGCCGTACGGACGGCTCCGGGCCCTTCGGTGGTTGCTGACCCGCGCTCGGCGCTGCGCGCCATGATCCGCTCCTTCGAGCGTACCCGCGACCTCCTCACCGTCCCAGGCCGTCGACTGTTGGTGCTGCGCGCGGCGGAGCCGTTGCTGGTCCTGGCCGATAGCGGTGTGGCCTTGCGCCGCAAGGACGGCAGCTTCTGCCTCACTCCCCCGCTGCTGCCCGAGACGGTCGAGGTCTTCGCTCCGCTGTCACCGACGTGTCTGCTCATCTCCACGCCCCGCGTGCACTACCGGCCGCAGCAGGGCCTCACCCGCAAGATCGCTGCCAAGGCCAACGCAGGGGCAGCAGCCTGGTGCCAAGACGCCGTCTACCGGCTCCCGTCTATGTCCTGGCCCTCCCGGCTGCGGCTCACCGGCGCCCCGCTGGAGGTCCGGCCGCCCCGGCTCTCGGTGGTACCCGCTCAACCGCCGCCCGACCCCGCGCTGGCTCATCCCGAGATCCGCCGCAGCGAGCTGCGCGCCCTCCTGGAACAGCTCACCCACGCGCCCAGTCGCCGGTGATTACGCCGACGTCATAGGTCCCGCTCTCTCATGTACGTGAGGTCTATGAGGAGCGATCCCGGGATCGGTACTCATAGACCGGGCGGCGTCTTCGGCCGTCCAGTCTGCTGTTGCCCGCCGAACAGCGCAGGCTGGCCGCTGAGCAGGAGGTGCAAGAACAGCGGGCGGAGCAGGACCGGCCGGCGACGTTTCTCGAGCAGGCGGGCAAGGTGCATCTGTGCCCAGCGCAGGTCAGCGCAGGGGGATACCGGGTCTCGATGCCGCCGGCGGATGGCCGGAGGTGGCTGACCACCGGTCCTGGGGAGGGCCGCGGAGTCGCTTCTGCACGCCCCTGGGGGCCCGCGAGGCGGGCAGCGCCGGATCAGGTGCGGGAGGAGTCGGGACGAGACCTACATCAGGACGGCCGGGACGGTGTTCTCGGTCGTCCAGTCGCCGTCGAAGAGCGCGGCGACCAGGCGGGCGTGGTCGCCGGGAAGTTGGTCGGCGCGGTGCTCGGTGCGGGTTTTGGCGAGCCAGGCGCCGATCTTGACGGTGTCGCCGTCGACGCGGATGGTCTCGCGGGCGGTCGGGGCGCGTCCTTCGCGGTGGAGGAAGAGCTCCAGGAGCTGGACGGTCTCCTCGAAGGTGCGGCGGGGGCGGCGGGCGGGGGTGAGGGGGTTGGTGTCGGGGGTGAGGCCGAGGGTGGTCATCATCTGCTGCTGACCAGGCGCGAGGCTGCGCCAGGTGGACAGTTGGCGGTGCAGCCAGGAGCCGATCTTCACGCCGGCGAGGACGGTGTCGCGGGTGAGGGTGGCGGGGTCGGCGCCGGTGGCGAGGTGGGCGCGCAGCAGGTGGTATTTGCGGTGCCAGTCCGGGCCGTGCGGGAGGCGCCAGTCTGCGGCGAGGGCGGTGAGGGCGTCGGCGCGGGCGGGGTCGAGCTTGTTGTGGGCGTGCAGGTGGCGTTGTTCGGCGAGCCAGGCGCCGACGGGGGTGGTGGCGGGGGCAGCGAGGTGGCCGTGGGCACGGTGGTAGTCGGCGGCCGCGGTGAGGCGGGAGCGCCAGGCGGCATCGTGTTTGTCCCAGATCATGCCGAGGGCGTCGAGTTCGGCGATCCACTCCTGTTCGAGGCGTCCGGTCTTCGCGGCGTCGCGCATGGTGGTGATGAAGGTGCCGAGTTTGTAGCCGGTGGGGTCGGTGTGGTCGGCGGGCACGTCGAGGTGGCCGTGTTCGTCGCGGTAGGCCTGGGCAGCGGCGAGGCCGAGACGCCGGGAGCGGGAGACGCCCGGGCCGCGGGGGTCGAGGGAGATCAGGTCCATCGCGCGGGCGATGCGCTCGGGGTGGAGGGTGAAGTCGAAGTGCCAGCGACGCTCGATAACCTCGCTGGTCTCCTTCGGCAGGCGGTTGGCCTTGTCGGGCAGGCGCTCCAGGATGCGGTGGTCGTGGCTGGCCAGCGCGGTGGCAATCGCCCACACCGGCTCGTACGCGGTGCCGAGGATGTTCTCCGAGTCAGCGCCGGGCGGAACGTAGACCGGGACGATGAGGCTGGCGACCTTGCCGGAGACGTCGACGCGCAGGGCGCGGCCGAGGGCCTGGACGCAGCGGATGACGCTGCGGGTGGGATCGGCGAAGACCACCGCATCCACGCTGGGGATGTCGACGCCTTCGGCGATGAGGCGTGCGTTGGTCATGATCGCGCAGGGGGCAGCGGCGAAGCCGTCGAAGATGTCCTGGCGTTGGGCGGGGGTGTGCTCGCCGTGGGCGAAGAACAGTTCCGGGGTGATGTCCGGGCACAGCTCGGGGGCGGTGCGGCGGAGCAGGCGCAGGGTGTGGGGTAGTTCGCGGGCGAAGCGGCGGGCGTCGGAGACGAGGGTGAAGTACACCAGCACCCGGCGCAGCCCGTGCTCGGTCATGGCTTTGAGGACGGCGAGGTGCAGCGCGGTGGTGCGCAGCGCCTCCTGTGCCTCGCCTTTGATGTCGTCGTCGCCGGTGGTGCCGGGGGTCGGCAGGTTCAGGCGCGTGCGCAGGCCGGCGTCGGCCAAGGTGGGTACCACGATGCGGTAGTCCGCTGCCCGGCCGTCGGCCACTGCGGACGCGAGAGGGTATTCGAAGATCTTCTTGCCGTAGACGGCCTCGTTGTCCATGGAGTTGGCGAAGGCATCGCGGTCCGCCTCAGTGACGGTGCGGTGTCGGCGGCGCGGGCGGGTGGTGTCGGCGGACTCCGCCAACTCGGGCGAGCCGAAGATCCGCGGGGTGGCCGTCATGTAGAGGCGGCGATCTGCGTGGATGCGCGTGGCGTCGTGGACGGCGGCCCATTTCTTGTCCGCGCGGCCGGCGATCCTGTGTGCCTCGTCCATGATCGCGAGGTCGAACGGCGGCACTGTGTACTGCGTCTTCTGCGTCTGCTCGATCTTGTCGAGCGAGTCGTAGGTGCAAATCACCGTCACCGCAGGAACCTGATCAGCCTCCTCCCCCACCACCGACAACAGTGCTGCGAGCGCGGGGGCGTTGCTGGTCGAGCCGACCCTTGCCGCGACCAGGTCCTCCCGGCCGGCCGCGTCCATCGAGGAGACGATCACCATGTGCTCGCCGTGCCCGTCGCGACGCCACGCCACAGCCGTCTGCGCCGCCAGATCCAGCGTCGGCACCACGAACAGCACCAACCGAGCCTCGAGCTCGTCCGCGACCCGGATGGACACCAGCGTCTTGCCCGTCCCCGTCGCCGCCACGTACAGCCCGCGCGTTCCGGGACGGCGCAGATGCCTGACCACCCGCTGCACCGCCTCAACCTGATCCGGGAACAGCGGCCGCTTCTTGGAGCCGCCGGCCCGGGGGACTTCGACCACGGTCATACAGGGCTACCTCGACACAGAGCGGGATCAGGGAGCGGCCTTGGCGCATGAGCCGCCCGGTCATCCTCCCAAACGTGCGCCCCACGAGCGGCAAAGGTACTCGGACAGTTCGCTGCTCCACCCCGCAGTGTCGCGGGCGGTCCGGTGTGGGCTCGTCCTCTTCCGCTGAGCTCGTGCGGCCACTCGGTTCACTGCGGCAGGGCAACGCCCGTATGGACACCGCACTGCACGGCTCCCTGGCTGAGTGGCTGGAAGACGCCGCGCAGGTGATGACGAGGAGGCCATCCCTACGCCGAAGCCTCCACCAGGGAGCTGCTGGGTAACGTGTAGCCGCACATCTGGTCTTCCGTGCCGGGTCGACTGCGGGCCGCGGTGTATTCCCCGAGTCGATCAGGACTCTCGGGTGGTCCTCACCGCTGGGCTGAATCACTTGCAGGTGCGTCGGCGCGCCCAGGCGCTCCGCTGACGACAGACGACGGAGTGGTGGTGCTGTTCGGGGCGTCTGCCCGCGCAGGGGCAGGGAACGAGGCGACAGGCACAAGTGGATCAGCTTGCCACGTTTGCGAGTTGCTACTCCGAGGGGACCTCGCACACGGACTTCGGGTGGACGGGAAACGGCCAAGTTCCGTGCATTTCGGGCCACCGACCGTTCTTCGAGCTTGCCGCTCCTCTGCCTGGGGCAGTCCTAGCGCTTTAACTTGTGGGGGGGGCGGATGGCACGTAGGAAGTCTCTGGCGGCACAGCTGGTACAGGCGTACCGGGACAACCAGAAGGCAAGGGCAGCAGCAGCCAAGCGCGCGGAGGAAGAGCGGGCGCGTCAGGCGAGAGCTGCCGAGCGTGCGGCCGCCGAACATGCCAAGGAGGACGCCCGCCGGGAGCGGGAGCAGGCACAGGCGTGGGCCCGTGCGCAGAAGGGCAAGCAGTCCCAGCAGACTGCCGAGTCGCGTCGGGCCGCGCAGATCGTGCGGGACCTGGAGCGACGCGAAGCGGTGCGAGCCCGGGAAGCCGAGCAGAAGCATCGTGCTGAGGCCCGGGAGAAGGCTGCTGCTGAGCGGCTTGCAAGGCAGGATCGTGCTGAAAGTCTGCGCCGGGAGGCCAATGCCCGCACAGCCGAGATTGTGGCACGGGTAGAGCAGCTAGGGTCAGTGCTTCGGGTGCGCCCTGGAGGTCTGCACGATCACCGTCTGCGGGTGGAGCGGACGCGCGGCAGCGGGGACCTCCAGGCATTCGCAGTGGGCGTGGAGGGTGCGCTCGCGCGCATCGAGTATCCGGCGGGGCTGAAGGGTACCCGGCGCGCGGGGTTTGCTCCTGAGTCGCGGGAGTTGGCGCTCGAAATCGAACTGCCTACCCAGACGATTGTACCCTCGGTCCAGGGGTACCGATTCAAGGCTTCCGCTCCCCCGGCTGTGGTGTCGCAGCCGCGGAAGGAGGCGGAGTGTCGGTCGCTGTACCGAGACTTGGTCGCGCGTCTGGCGCTGCGGGCGATCGACGAGGCGTTCGCGGTGACGCCGTCGGCGTTGGTGGATGCTGTCGCGTTCAACGGGATCGTCCGTGCCAAGGACCGGGCGACCGGGAAGCCGATCGAACCGTGCCTGATCGGTCTTCGGGTGAGCCGGGAGGCTTTCGGTGAGCTCGTCCTGGACGAGCCCGAGCTCGATCCGGTGCAGAGTCTGCGCTATCTCAATGCCATCGTGTCGCAGCATCCCTACGACCTGGAACCCGTACCGCCTGTCGTCACCTTCGACCTGAGCAGGTACAAGCTCGCGCCAGGACGGGATGTCGTCGCGGGCCTCGACAGCCGGCCCGACCTGCTCGCGATGGATCCGACGGAGTTCGAGCACCTCATCCAGCGGCTGTTCGAAAAGGCGGGGCTGAAATCGTGGGTCACTCAGGCTTCCCGCGACGACGGCATCGACGCCGTGGCCGTGATCGAGCAGCCACTCTTGAGCACCCAGTGCATCATCCAGGCCAAACGCACGAAGAACGTGGTGCCTGCGGACACCGTCCGCGCAGTCGCGGGACTCGTCCACGACACCGGCGCCTCAAAGGGCATCGTGGTCACCACCGCATGGTTCGGTAAGAGCAGTCTGGACTTCGCCCCACGCAACCGCCTCGAACTCATCGACGGCCGCCACCTGAAAGCCCTGCTGCTCGAACACCTCGAGATCGACTCTCTGATTGGCCTGCCGAAACTACCGCCGGGCTGGCAACCACGTGACCTGAGCTGACTCCGCTCGGTGCCCGCCAGATGCAGGAGAACCACGCTCCGCGTCGAAGGCGCCTGATGTCCGTCGCGCTGAGAAGCGTTGCATCTGGAGTAGATCAACTGTGCCGCACGGTCTGTCGCCATGAGGTGGGAGGGGAGTATTCGTGGGCGAGGCTCGTAAGTACACGTCGGGAACTCACGCGGCATTGATGTCACTGTGCCGTGGCTTCTGCTACTGGCCTGGGTGTGAGGAGCCGGTGACGAAGTTCGTTGATGGGGAGCACATCCTCAATCTGGAGATCGCGCACATCCGAGCGGTCAGCTCCGGAGGCAAGCGGTTCAGCCCGGAGTTGTCTCTCGATGAGAAGAACGCCTTCTCGAATCTGCTGCTGCTGTGCAAGGTCCACCACGTCCGGGTCGACGGCCAGGACAGTGAGAAGTACACCGTCGAGATGCTTGAGGAGTGGAAGGCACAGCGCGAGGGCGAAGGAACGGCTCCGCTCCTGGAGCTTGGGTGGGTGACAGAGGACCGGCTGCGAGAGCTGGTGTCGGAGTCGTTCTCCGCGTTCCACGACGAGACGCGTGAGGCGCTGGCCGAGCTGGCAGTGATCGCTCCCGAGGCGGCGGCCACGTTGCGCGTACTGGTCGACGAGCTTCGCGATCCGCGAGTGCACGGGTTCGGAATCGACCCCGATGTGGCGTCGTGGCTGCGTGACGCATCCGATGGCCTGGGACATCTGCAGGACACCGCCCCGCTGCTGTGGAGCGCGGCACGAGATCTGCGGCACTTACAGGACAGTGTTCATCTCCTGCAGTCAGCGACCGAAGGCCTGCGAGGTTCGGCGGACATCGCGATAGCCATGCGTGATGGAGCCGATCAGCTGATGCGGGCGGAAGGTTTGATCATGCAGCTGAAGCAGGCCGCTACAGAACTGCGAAGGGCCAGGGGTGAGTACTGACTGCCCCACACCTCCGCAGGCCCCACGAGCCGCAGCGTTCCAACCCCCAGCAGACAAAGGGGCGAGAAAGAGCCTTTCGTGTATGTAGACCCTCAATCAGAGGTTTGATGGTTCTATGCAGAGATGGAGAAGATACGCGCTCGTTGCATGCTCCGGCGCGTGCGGAACGGCGGCAGTGTGCTTGGTGGCGGTCGCCATCTTCATGGATCTGACGGCTGCGGATCGGCTTGGCAGCGTAATGGGGGCAATTGCCGGACTCGTGGGCTTGGCCATCACGACATGGGCGCTCACCGGTTCCGGACGCCTTTCGGTCGAGGCCCATGGCGGCGCCGTAGCGTCAGGCGGACACGTCGGGCGCGTCATCGTCGGCCATCACAACGAGGCCGCCCCGCACGCGGCGACATCGCGTCACAGTCCGCCAGCGAGCGGCAACGTGCGTGCCTCGGGAGTGGGCAGCACAGCTGCTGCGGGAGACATCTATGAGGTCATTACCGGGGACGGGAACCGTACATGACCCCTGTGTGGGGCCGCCGGGATAACGGCATGCAGGACGGCAACGGTGACATACCTCCGGCACCGCGCAACCGGGTGGAGGCGAGCAAGGACTCGGTAGCCGCAGGCGGAGACATCGGCGCGGCCATCACCGGCGATCACAACGCCGTCACACATGTCTATCTTCTCCCTTCTTCCCAGCCGGGTGGTGGCACGGGCCAGGAAGCACTCGCCACGCGCCTGATCAGCGAATGTCACCCGCTTGACCTAGAGGTGCATCACGCGATCCATGCCGCCGCTCAGAGTGATGAGTTACCGGCCTACGTGGCACGCGAGCACGACAACCATCTGCAGCGCATCGTGGACGCCGCACAGGGCGGCAAGAGCCAACTGTGCGTGCTGGTGGGCGAATCCTCCACCGGCAAGACCCGCGCCTGCTGGGAGGCCATCCAGGTTCTGGCGGCCGACGGCTGGCGGCTATGGCACCCTTTCGACCCCACCCGAGCCGAGGCAGCCCTGGCCGGCCTGGCCACGGTCGGGCCCAAGACCGTGGTCTGGCTGAACGAAGCACAGCATTACCTGGCCCCGCCCCAGGTCGGAGAGCCGATCGCCGCGGCCCTACGGACCATACTGAGCGACACCGACCGTGCCCCGATTCTGGTTGTGGGCACTCTGTGGCCCGTGCACTGGGATCAGCTGAGCTCCCTGCCGGTCAAGCCGGAGCACGATCCGCATACACAGAGCCGGCAACTGCTGACAGGCCGGCAAGTACACGTGCCGGACGCCTTCACCGAACAAGATCTCGTCGCTGTGCGCAGCGCTGCGAAAACGGACGAGCGCCTTGCACAGGCACTGGCAGGGGCGGCTGATCGCCGCATCACCCAATTCCTGGCTGGTGTACCGGCCTTGCTGGACCGGCATAGTAATGCCGGCCCTGGCGCCCGTGCGGTCCTCGACGCCGCTATGGACGCGCGCCGTCTGGGATGCGGGGTGGACCTTCCCGCAGCGTTCCTCGAGGACGCGGCCACCGGCTACGTGACCCGGTCAGCATTCCACTCCCTGGACGATGACTGGTTTGAACACTCCCTCGCCTATACTGGACGCTCCGTCCACGGCAACGCAGCACTGCTGCGGCAGACGCGCCGCACGCCAGGAAACGACCGTGAAAGCCGCTGCTTCCGGCTTGCCGACTACATGGAACAGCACGGCCGCCGAACGCGCAGTCACCTGTGCCCACCTGCCTCCTTCTGGAACGCGGCGTTACGGCACCTATCGCAACGCACCGATGTCAGCGCGCTGGCGTCAGCAGCCTCAGCCCGGTGGCGGCTGCGCTACGCCCGCCTCCTGACCGAGCGCGCCCGCCGGCTCCCCTGGTCGGAGCCCAACTTCGGTCCGGATGTGCAGCCCCCCGAGTACGACTGGCTCGACGGGGACGCCAGTTGGCCGGCAGAGCACCTCACTTGCAGGGCACTGGCCGACCTTGCCTTCACTGCCGCGGAAGCCTCCGACTACGAGCAGGCGGCGGCTCTGGCTCTACAGGCTGCCGAATGCTGCCAGCCGGACGCGCTCGCCGAGATCGCGCTTCAGCACGAAGAGGCCGGACTCACCGTCGAGGCATCCGACCTGGCTCACCACGCCGCAGCCAGCGGAGCCCCCTCCTGCCTGAGCCATCTGGCCATGATGCGAGAAGAGGCAGCCCTATTCGACCAGGCAGAGCACTACGCGCGAGCCGCCGCCGAGTACGGGCTCACCAGCACACTGACCGACCTGGCAGTGCGCCGCGAAGCAGCCGGAAACAGGGAGCACGCCCAAGACCTCTGGGAAGCCGCCGCCACCTACGGACACCCCGAAGCCCTCGCCAACATCGCCCGTTTCCAGCACGAAGCTCACGACATCGACGGAGCAGCTCGCACCGCCCGTGAAGCACTCGACCGGGGAGACGCCGCCTGCCCCCACCGCATCGCGCCCCTGTGGGAACGGCTGTGGCCGCACGGCATTGAACCGGACGGCACCCCCACCCCTCCTCCCCACGAGGACCATTCCTGGTAAAGGCCTAGTGAGACAGGTGACCTGCCAATCCACTGAGCTGTGGACGGGCACTCCGCCACCACGACCCCTCTCACGAGTCCCTATGCCACCGCGGAGCGGTGAGCTTTCTCCACCCGCTCGTAGCTGACGCGCCTGCGCATGTGCTGGCGTGTGGCGTCTTCAAGGCCTGGCACCCCCGTAAGTGAGTGTTTTTGAACCTCAGGCTGTCCTGTCGGCTGATCGGCGCCGCCTGGGCCTCTCTGTAGGCTTCAGCTCAGGAGGTGTTGAGGACGTGGCGGGTAGTGCAGGAGACGTGCGTAAGTACGCCTTGACGAGTGACGAGAACGAGAGCGACTTTTGGGGCTTCGCGGAGGAATCCACGGGTTTGTTCGTTCCCAACGAGGACGGTCTTCGTCAGGTCGAACTCCTGGGGTGCTCGCCGCAGGGAACATTCTTGACCTGCCTGGATCATCTCGGTAGCCGCCGCGCATCTGCCGGCAATGCGCACTTGGCCTTCCTCGACGCTGAAGGCGTTGAGATGGGTTCCTACTTCGTCAGCAATGTCACCGCGATTGCCGCTGAGCCGTCACCGCGCGGGGAGGGTCTTCTCGATGTCACTGTGCGCCTGTGGTGCGAGGAGCTTCTCCCTGGTTCGGCATGGGTGTGGGACGCGGTCCGAACGGGGCAGCTGAACCGGAAGGGTTTGTGGCACTCACTCGACACGGAGGGACGGAAGGCCTGGTTGTCCGTGGCTTTGTGGTCACGGAAGTACCGACGTCGCGAACGCTCCGAGGACGTTTCCCCGGGCCAGGCGTTCACCTTGGACGGCCGGCAGATCGTTGATCCGGACAGCTTCTACTGCGCGCTGGGTGAGGCCATCAATGGGCCAGGCGGATATTTCGGATGGAATCTCGCTGCCGTGGACGACTGCCTCGGAGGAGGCTGGGGTGCCAGACCTCCGTTCACTCTGGAATGGCAGAACTCAGACATAGCGAGATCACGGCTGATCAACCACCGACCGCAAGGCAGGGATAACGGAGCCTTTCTCGAGGTGCTCCTGGAGATCTTCGCCGACCATGCCATCGACGTTCTCATGCGGTGACACAGGCCGTGACACGACTGGAGATCCGATCGCTGCTGATCGGAGGCTCAGCAACTCGGTGCGGGCGAGTGGTGCCGGGTGAGCCGGCGGGTCATCAGGGTGATCGATGCCCAGGTGATGAGGGTCTCGGAGTGCTGAATGAGGCGTTCGTAGCCCCGGGCATGTCGGCGGGCGTGAACCGGATGTCTGGCTTCCCCAAGGTGGCGAAGATGAGGTTGCGCGGTCGGCGAGCACTGCCGCGAGCGTCCCGGGCCGCGGCGAACCGCCGCCGACCATCCCGGGCTGCGGGTGTCGACGAAGGTCGGCTTCCCCGCGCCTGGCGCGGCCGCCGCTGTGGCCGCCGGCGTCCTGCCTCCTGAGGCTGCCGAACGTGGGCACAGTCTGGCGGCCGGGTATGTGCGCTGGCAGGTGGAGCGCAACCGTGCCGCTCTCGGCCGCGCTTATCTGGACACCGTCTTCCTGCACAATCCAGAGCGCCCCGGCGATCCGGCAGTGCTGTCGATAGTGCTGCGCGAGGCTTTCGCGGTGCTGGAGGAGGCGGCAGCAGCCGGACACCTGAGCACGTACGGCATCGCCACCTGGTCCGGCTTCACCGAGGAGCTGATTACGTCGAAGAACTGGACCGCCTGGCCACCGAAGCCGCCGGCTCGCCCGACCACCGAATGCGAGCTGTGCAGCTGCCGGTCAGCCTGGTCGAGGCCGACGCGCTCAAGCTGGCCCTCGACGGCCGGGGGCCGATCCGTGAGGCAGCAGAACGTGGCTGGCAGGTCTTCGCTTCCGCGCCCCTGCACGGAGGTGAACTCGTGCGGGCAGCGACCGAAGATCTTGCCGCGTTGCTGCGGCCGGGGCTGTCCGTCGCACAGGCGTGCCTGCTGGCAGCCGCCTCATGCCCAGGGGTGACGAAGGTTCTGCTGTCGGCGTCGGCTCCGGCACACTGGGAGGCCGCTCGCGCCGCCCTCGACCAGGCGGCTATCCCGCCCTGGACCCTGCGGAAGGTGTGCGATGTACTCGCCCCCCACCACCCCGGCTGACGAAAACCGCGCACTCGCCGCACAGCAGGAAGCGAGCACAGCACTCGGCGTCACCGTCGAGGGGCGGCGGCTGTGGGGCTACCAGGGCCGCACCCTCGGGCAGAAGGCGCACCACCCTGACCATGGAGTCTGTTGGCTTCGGCTGATCTCCGCGCCTGCCGCGCAGGCGAAGGGGAAGCTGTGGGAGGGCACCAAGGACGCAGCGGCCGCCTTCGCCGGGGTGCGCAAGCCGGCCCTGCACGGCGTCCACGACAGCACCGAGCGGGACGGCATCGCCTACCGCGCCGAGCTCACGGCGTTCATCGACTCCCCCGCCTGTGCGCCGGAGCCCGTGCTGACCGGTGAGCTGGAGCTGCCGGAGACGTGGTGGAAATCCCTGCGCACCGACCTGGAGACGATCGCCGCCACACCCACCGAGCGGGTAGCGGTGCGGCGGCAGTGGATCGACCGCGCCCTCCCCCAGCACGCAGGCGTACTCGTCCCGACCGAGATCGACTGGGCCACCGCTCACGGCGACTGCCACTTCGCCAACTTGACCATGAGCGGGCCGACGTTGCTGGATTTCGAGGGGTTCGGGCTGGCACCGGTCGGCTACGACCCCGCGTTGCTGTACGCCTACTCCCTCCTCGCGCCCCGTACCGCCGCCCGCATCCGTACCGAATTCCCGATCCTGGACAGCCCTGCCGGCCACACCGCGCTCTTGGTCGTCGCAGCAGACCTTCTCCAGTCCGCCTCCCGCGGCGACCACCCCGAACTCGTTGGACCGTTGCGGGCCCTCGTAGCGGCCATTGCTCGATAGGCGGGAGCGAGGACAGCCGGCCCGGCAGCGATCAAGTCGCGCTGTACCCCCTGGCGACATGGCAAGCCTTCAGCCGAAGACCGTGGTCAAGCCAGCAACCTCCTACAGGCGTTCCGATTGCTTCGGCAGGGAGGCAGGGGAGCAGCCGGGAAGGCACAGCGCCGTCACCGCAGCGGCGGCCAGCACTGTCACCGTGCGGTGAGGGATGTTGGAGTTCAGCACGACTGTTTCAGCTCGCTGTCGACTAACGCGAGGCCGCATTGGAACGCGGCGAATTCGCCTGGTGAATCGCCTCATTCAGTGCGTCCCTCGGCAATGTAGTTATCTGTGCGCCTGCTCGTAGGCGTCTCTGATGGCGCCGGGGATCCGCCCGCGTGGTGCTACGTCGTAGCCCTGGCGCCGGGCCCATTCGCGGACGTCCTCCGAATTCGTCGGTTCGCTGACTGGGGCAGTATTGATCGCGTGAGCGCGTCGCCGGTCTTCAGGGGTGTATCTGGATGGATGGAAAGAGGGCGAGCTGTCGAGAAGGTCGTCAGGGAAAAATGGCACGTCGAGGGTGCCCTCGCAGAGTCTTCTCAGGAATGCGGTGATGGTGCCGTCAAATGTGAACCAGCCGTTCCCTCTTGCCTCGTTTATTGCGATTTTCCATAGGTCTGGATTGCTTTTAGGTTCGGTCACCCAGAAGACGTATTCCCCATTTCCTGTTACTGCGGCTGGCTGAAGCGACGCGATGGGGCACGGAAGACTGTAGTCGGTCCACTCGCGTCGCTTTTCAAGCGACGCGAGGATTTTCGGTGTCTGCACCTCGATGTCGATCGTCTCGAGGTATGCCTGGGGTTGGTAGAGGGACATGAAATTGCAGAAACTGCCCGGACCGTATTCCTCGAAGAGTCTCTTGTAGTCGTCCGGGAGCCTGATGCCCAGTCCTTGTTCTGCTGATTCCCAGGCAGGCGGGGCTTGACCTGAACGGTCCGCGGGTGGAGGGCATAGGCGTTTGAGCTGTTCCAAGTCGTTCATCACTCGTCCAGGTGAGCTGGGTTTTCGAATTGCTTATCGAAGAGGAGATTGCCGCGGTGGTCGAATGCCTCCATCTGAATCCACTTGGGGATTTTTGCATTGTCGTCAGCGTATTCTAGATACACATTATAGGTGGCGCTGCCATGTTTTTTCACCTGCTCGTAGACCATGGCTTCATATTTACTCATCTGTGGAGTGTTGGTCGGGTTCTGGGAGATGGTGAATAGGTTATCGTCCTCGTCTCCGGTGCCGCCGAGACGATTGGCGAGCATGTGGCCTCGCGCGTGTCCGTAGTTCTCGCCCAGGAAGCCGGGGGGATGTATGCTCTGTTTCGCTCCTGTACCTTCGTCCAGCATATCCCGATTAATCGTGGCGTTCATTTCGTAGTGGCGGCCGCGATGGTCTCTATTCCATTCAACGCGCCCACCCCAGGTGACGTCTTGCCTGCACTTTTTAGCAAGGCCCAGGGGGTCGGTGAATGCGAGTGGATCATCGACGTAGGTGTAGTGGTTAGCTGCGGGAGCAAGGCCAAGCGGGTCCGGAGAAAGGTAGCGGCCAACCTCCGGGTCGTAGTAGCGGTTGAAGTTGTAGTGGAGGCCGGTTTCCCGGTCGTGATACTGGCCAGCCGCCCGCAGCGGTGTGTAGGCGGTGCTGTCGCGGCTCCAGGCGGTGACGCCCCACAGTGTGCTTTGGGCTCGCCAGGTGATGGCGCCATTCTCGTCGACGAGTTCGGTGGGAGTGCCGACCGGGCTGGTGACGATGAGGAAGAAGCGGCGGTCACTCTCCTTTCCGCTGCTGATGTCAATCTTGCGTTCGGTCTGGGAGATGGGGCGTTCGCCGAGGTAGTCCCAGGTGAGGACGATCCGGAACGGGGCTCCGGCCTGTTGGGTGGACTCCTCAACCAGGAGGTGACCGTCCCAGGTGAAGACGGTCTCCTCCAGTAGCTGCCCTTGAGCGTCGTGGTGCTGTTTGCCGATACGCCGGCCTAGCGCGTCGTACTGGTAGTGCCAGGTCTGTCCCTCGGGTGTGGTGGCCGTAGTGAGCCGGTCCTCGGCGTTCCAGGTGTAGCGCCAGGTGTAGGGCTTGCGGCTCAGGCGGACGCGCTGCCGCATGATGACGCGCCCTTGCGCGTCGTACTGGTAGTGGGTACGCCCTGCACGGCTGACCCGCGATCCGAGATAGACGCGCTCTCCCATTGCGCCCTGACCGGGCAGCCCGGATGACCACGATGCAGCCTTCTGGTCGCCCGCGGCGGTGTAGCCGTAGTGCTCGCTCCATCCCTCCGCTTCCACGCCGGTGACCCGGCCTGTGCGGTCCCGCGTGTAACTGCGGCGTCCGGTCAGCTGGTCGTTCACGGACTCGAGGCGGCCGTCCTGGCGGTAGCCGAAGAACCGCTCGACGGTTGTTCCGAGTGAAGAATTCACTGTCTGATGGGTGATGTGTCCAGCGAAGTCCCATGCGTGGGTGAGACGGAGAGTGTCATCGAGCGTTCTGCTCGTCTCGCGGCCCAACGCGTCATGCGAGAGGCGCAGGGTGTGGTCCGAGGTGACGTATGTGGTGACATCGTCCGTCTCATCGAAGGTCCAGCTGCTGGCTGCGCCGATGGGGGTACGACGGCTGGTGAGCCGGCCCATCAGATCGTGACTGCGACGCAGGACTCGTCCGTTGACGGATTCATCGGTGAAGCCAGCTTGCCGGTCCCGTGTAATTGTGATGCGGGCGCTCGCATTGACCGCCTCCGTCATGGCTCCTGTGGTGGCGTAGCCGTAGGTGGCCACCGGCCCGTCATCGTCGAGAACCCGGACGACCTGGCCGAGGCTGTCGTGTTCGAAGCGAAGGGTCTGTCCTGCCCCGTTGGTACGGGCGATGAGACGGCCTGCGGCGTCGTGCTGGTAGGTCAGGGTGCGGCCGTCGAAGTCGGTTTCCGCGGCCAGGCGGCCCGCAGGGTCGTAGGTGTATGTCCAGCTGCGGCCGTGTGTTCCTGTGACAGCCGTGAGGCGAAGCTCGGTGTCGTGGGCGAAGCTGAAATGGTTTCCATCGCTGTTGGTGGTGGCGGCGGGCTGGTCGAAGCGGGTCACACTGTGTGTGACGGTATGGCCGTTGCGGTCGGTATAGGAGGTGAGGTTGCCTTCTCCGTCCCACTCCCATTCTTCGTGGGAACCATCGGCCAGCTGGCGCCAGGTGCGCTGTCCCTCGACGCTCCAGCGCATGGACATCGTGTTGCCGACCGGATCTGTCGTGCGGGTGATACGCCCGAATTCATCCCGGCTGCAAGAGGCTGTAGCTCCGTGAGCATCGGTGACCGAGAGACTGAGACCGGCGGCATTGGTGGTCATCACCGTCGTGGCGCCGAATGGGTCGGTGACCGAGGTGAGGTGCCCGGCCTGGCTATAGGAGTAGTGGGTGGTTGCCCCTGCCGGATCCGTTTGCGTGAGCCGGTTTCCGCGCTCGTCGTATGAGTAGCGCCACGTGCGACCGCCGAGTTCGATGACCTCGGTGGGCAGGTTGAGCTCGTTGTAGGAAGCATGCGTCTGCGACCCGTCCGGCAAATGCACAGTGGTCACTCGGCCGTGTTCATCCCGGATGTAGCGGGTGGTGTGTCCGAGAGGATCGGTGACACTGAGTGGACGATCAGCGTCGTCATAAGTGGTGTGCGTGGTGTTACCGAGCGGGTCTGTCTCGGCGACCATCTGGAGGTGTTCGTTGATCCGGTAGCTGGTGGTGTGTCCGAGGGAGTTCGTCGCGGCGGTGACGCGATGCCCCGTCTGCGGATCCAATGAGCCGTAGACGTAGGTGTAGCGCAGGTGACCGTCGCTGCCTCCCTGGGATATGCACCGGCTTTGCTGGTCATAGGTGTACTCGTAGCGGCTGCCGTTGGTGTCGACCCAGGCGGTCATCCGGTGCTCGTGGTCATATTCGAACCGGTTCGGAACGCCACTGGAGTTGGTTACTTCGGTGAGGTTCCCGCCATCGTCGTGCCCGTAGGTCATCACCAGCACATCCGAAGCGTCCTCTGCGCCGCCGGCCAAATGCAGGGCGGTAACACGGCCGTGCTCGTCGGTGGTGAACTTCAGGTGGTAGCCGCCTGAGTGGCGCATCGCCAGGGGAGCGTCGGTCTGGTCGTCGTAGTCGAAGGTGATGTGGTTGCCGTTGCGGTCGGCTATCTCATCCAGCAGGGCTAGGCCGGGCGAGTGCTGGGCTGTGGTGAAGTAGCGGGTGAGTCCACTGTCAGGGTTGTGGACGGCCCAGTCGCCGTGCTCCGCACTTGTCAGTGGCCAGCGAGGGCCACGGGCCGGCAGGACAGACTGTCCAAGCTCCGGGATGGGGTAGGACAGGAGCATGCCGTCTTCGGTGACGAAGACGATGCCCTGCTCATCGATCTCAAGGCGCTGGTCGACAGTAGAGGTCCAGGAAGGGCCGATATGACGGCCGACGCGGCACGATGACTCGAACTTCCGCCGGAAGACCAGCGGCATGGTGGAGCTGGGCAGGACGATGTCCGTCTCAGTGAGGTACACACGCCCTGTGGCCACGTCTACCGGGTCGCCGCATCCCTTCTTGGTCAGGTCCACACGTGTGTTGTTGTTGGGATGTTCCTTCTTGAGCTGGTCTCGGGTCTTGCTGCTGCCCTTCCCCGTCGAGTTCAGGGAAGTGCCTGGGCCGGTCTTGGGAGCCTTGGGGTCGCTCTTGCCGCCCTTGCCAAGGCCCTTGAAGTGGTCGGAGAGGTTCTTGTCGTTGTCGTGATGGTTCTTGGCCATCTGCTTGATGCCGCGGGTCATGTTGTCATCGAGGTGCTTGGCGGTCTTTTTGACGCCCTCCTCGATGCCGTCGATGACCTTGTCCAGCATCACGTTCGCCGCATCGGCGATGGCGTCCTTACCGCGAGTCCGCCCGTGGTGGCTCTTGGCCCGGCCGATCTTGCCGCCGGCCTTGTTCCGGAACGTTCCGCCGGCGCTCTGCAAGCCGGTTACCGCGCGGTCGTGCTCGTCCGGGTCGAAGCTGAAGCCGCCGGCGGAACCTCCGCCGCCGGCGCCTCCCCCGCCACTTCCGCCGCCGGCACTCAGCAACTGCATAGGGTTGGCGGCAGCGGATTTGGCGGAGTCCTTGGCATCCTGGACGCCCTGGCCAAAGCCTTCCTTGCCCGCTTGGGCGGCGTGGCTCACGTCGATGCCGTCCTGGACGCCCAGCGCATTGGCGCCGAGCTGGACGACCAGGTCGCCGACCATCGCGCCGAGGGCTTCTTCGACGGGTGTGAGGGCGATGCTGATGACCTGCTCGGCGACCTGCTGGCAGACCTCCTTGAATATTCGCCGCACCGCGAGGCGGGTGGCCTGGGTTCCGGCGAGCGCGCCGAGCTCTGAGAGTCCGAAGGTGAAGGGGGCCGCGGCCTGAGCAGCAATAACCTCTGCTGCCAGGATGCCGAGCTGGACGATTGCGCCGATCTTGGCGCCCTCGATGAGGAGGGCGACGCCGTCCAGGGCCGTGGCAGCCAGGCGTCCGCACTCTCCCAGGTTCTTCAGATGGGTACCGTTGATCTTGCCCCAGTGGGCGTTGAGCGCTTCGACGGCCAGGGAGCCACCAGCCGAGCCCACCAGGCCCTGCACCGCCTGGTGGGCCTCGTTCGCGCCGCCGTCGATGTCGTCGGCGAACTCCCGCATGGCGTCTGCCATTTCGCGGTAATCGTCCTCATCGACATTCGGCCACGACACACCAATGATGTCGAGGATCTCATCCGCCCACCCCGGCAGCACTATGCCCATGCGAAACACGCCCCCCGTTTATCAAGTTCGGTGGGAAGACGTTTTCATCTGTGATGACGGTTCCTCAAGTCGCCTCACCACGCACTCCTGACTCCCTGTCGGTCAACGAAGGACGGCGGCCGTCAGGGGCATCTCCTGGGCGTGGAATGTGCCGACCGGTCGGTTGCAGGCCTTGCGAGCCGCGGCGTCGGCCCGACCTGGCCCGCGCGAGGCAAGCCCGGTCAGTGCCGACCGCAAGCCGTTGTGTTCACCGGCCGTATCGACGGGTAGCCCCCGGAACCTGCTCGGCGGGCCGCACTGCTTGCTGCCGACGACGGTCTCACTCTCACGACTTGCCGTGGACTGGCCCTGGGATCGGGGTGGTGGCGGTGCGAGTGAGGTAGTGGATCTTGCTGGGGTGGCGTCCGGTGATTCCTGCGCTGTCGCTGTGGGTGTAGCCGAGGGCTGCAAGGACGAGGGCGTCGTGGCGCAGGATGCAGTCGGTAGTGGGGGGTAAGGGTGCTGCGTGCCGGCGGACTTGGTGGGAGAGGTGGTCCCAGGCGTCGGCGGTGGGGTTGGAGGAGCGGACGAGTTGGCTCCAGTGGGTGGCTAGGGTGCCGAAGGTTTTTTTGACGACGGTGGTGGCTTGGTCGGGTGGCAGGTGGGCGTGTGCGTAGGCGAGATAGGGGGCGTGCTGCAGGGCGTAGAAGGCTTCGAAGGCGGGCGGCAGCAGGAGCGCCGGGGCGGGTGTGTGGTGGGTGAGGAGCATGGGTTCCTGCCGGGGGTGGGTGTGTGGTGGTGGGGTCATCCGAAGGCGCCGGCGGGAAGGTGGGGGCCTTGGTCGTCGGGTTGGTAGGCGGCGTGCCAGAGGGGGCGTAGGTCGGCGGGGCAGCCGTGGAGGATGGTGATGAGGCGGCTTGTGGTGGGCCAGTTGGGGACGGTGCTGCCGTTGAGTGCGCTGCCGATGGTGGTGACGCTGAGGGTGTTGCCGGTGGCGCTGCGGAGGGCGTAGAGGGTGGGGCGGTCGGCGGCGAGGTAGAGGGCGCGGAGGGCTACCTGGAAGCGGCGTTTGGCGGCGTTGTGGTGTTGGGGGGCCGGTGGCTGGGTGGGAGGTTCGGTGTCGGGTGGTCGCTGGGCGGCTTGCCAGAGGTCGTGGATCTCTTCGGGGTTTGCTCTGTAGGTGTGGGTGAGCCGGGCGGCGACCGTCCAGGTGGGGGTGCGTTCGCCGGAGAGGATGCGGGAGAGATAGGAGGGGGAGACGTCTGAACTGGCTGCGGTTTCCTTGAGGGTCTGTCCGCTCTCGCGCTGCAGGTGGGAGAAGGCGCTGGCCAGTTGCTGTGCGGGCGTCTGGGTCGGTGGGCGGGGGATGGCGGTGCAGGGGGTTGTGCCGTTCGTCGGCAGGCGGGTCTCCTGGGGCGGGGCCATGAGGGCTTCGCGGGCGGTGCGGCGGGTGTCCAAGCGCCGGGTGATCTTTGCTTCCGTCCATCTCTTGCGCAGCCGTTCGGGGCTGAGGCCGACGGGCTGGGCGAGGGTGGCCCAGTTATTTCCCTGCATGCGTCCCCGGCGGACGGCGGCGGCTTCGGCGTCGTCAACCAGGCGGTGGAGGGCGGTGATGTGGTGTAGCAGGTGCGCGGAGGGGGCCTTGTTTTGTACGGCGGCGAGGAGGTCTCTGGCGACGTGGTTGAGGTTCTCGGCGGTCTCATTCATGTCGGTCTCGGCCCGGGTGAGGTCCGGTCGTGCGCCGTTCTTGCGGCGCGCGGCGCGTTTGCAGTCCTCGGAGCACATGGTGCTGGGGCGGCCTGGGCGGGCCGGCTGGAGGAACGGGTTGTTGCAGTTCTGGCAGGTCCGCCGCTGCGGTGGGGCGGGTGTCATGCGGTGCCTCTTTCGGGGGCGTGTGGAAGAGGGAATGCGCGCGCTGCTGGGCGTACTCGGCCTGCCGTGCGCGAAACTCGCCACGGCAGGGCCGAGCCGACGGCGCCTTGGTGCGGAGCGGCGGGCGCTAGCGGGGATCAGCCGGCCCTGTGGGGTGTTCGCGGTGGGTGCGTCGGCGAATGCGCCGGTAGGTGAGTTGCGTTCCTCTGGTTGCCCTGATGCAGGCCACGGCAAGGGCGGTTGCGGCGACATCTTCGGTGGAGTTTGCCGCGAGTCCGAGCGGGAGGATGAGCGCAGCTAGGAGGGCGCTGGCGTGCACGGTGACAGTCAAGTCATCGGTGCTGAGCGTTTCGTGGCGGCGAGTCAGCGGCATGATACTTTCGGCACCTGAAACCAGGGCCCATAAAGGGCTTTGGTGGTGATAACGGTCATCGGGCATGAACTGCTCCAGTGGCGCATGTCGACGGGGTCGGGATCACGGTTGCTCGACAGGCCCTGGCCGGGGCGTCCAATCCATGGCCAGGGTCACTGTCATTCCCGGACTGTCACTCCGGTGTGCGGGACACTACTTCGCCACCAGACCGTCGCGCCACGAGCACGCAGGGTTATGGCCGGAGACGACCATGCACCCACAGAAACCCCTCTCCCAAGCTCAGTTGGCCCTGCCGGCCCGCATTCGAACGCGTCCGATCGATCCGGAAAGCAAATGATCAGATGACGCATCGGGAGTACATAAAGCCCTCCACTCCAGCATCTCGCATCATCAAATCTGTGTGACCGGCACCACAGCCAAGCCGTTGGCGGAAATCGAACACCTTGCCCTCGCGTGCCCGCACGCCACCCCGCGCCACATCACGCCACCAGTTCATTTCCGAAGCCCGTCGGCTTCGCCGAGCAGATCGCCTGCGCAGCCACACAGCGCGCATCAGCGCCGTAGCCGCACCAGACCCACACCACCCCGACACCGTCATCCCCGGGACGAACTCGCCCAGTAGCGAGGATGAGCACGCGCCAGGTCACCAGCGTCACAGTCGATGTCTACACGGTGACTCTCCAGCAGTGTCATCAGGTCCGCCGCCCCCAACCCCGCGTTCTTGAGCGCTCCACGTCCACGTGGAGCGACTCCGCCCCCACCTGCTTTCCCTCCCTCAACCCGGCTGCGTAGACCATGAGGCAGCGGCATCACCGCCCAGTTATAACGCCAACGTAAGCCGAGCCCATTGCTCGACCAGGACAAGCCTGCCCATGGGCTTCCCGCGTGGAGTCCGCAGCGGCCGTTACGGACTCCACACCCGGGACACCATCTTGTCGCGCGCGGTGGCGATCAGCGCGTCGCTGTCTCGCCCATGTGCCAGTTGCATCCTTTCGTGCGTAGTTCACGAGCGGTGGCGTTCCTCGCTCGGGTCGACGTTTTCGCGCGAGCGGGGAGGCGGCTGGGGACGTCGGGCCGGCCTGCGGCCGCGGTGAGCAGGGTTCGGATTTTGCGGGCGAAGTTGGGTCCGGGCATGGGCAGTTCCATGTCGGGTTCGCGGAGGTAGCCGACGGCGACGGCGGTGGGCATGTAGTCCATGAGTTCGGTGACCGCGGCGGTGCGGGGGCGGTTGGTGTGCTTGGAGAGGTGGCGCAGGACGCGCAGGATCGTGGTGGTGGAGGCGCTGGTGATGGAGGCGCCGATGAAGTGGTCAGGGCTGTCGGCGTCGGTCTGGGGTGGGGGTTGGACGTCGTCGGTCTGGTGGTGCCACCACTGGGCGGTGTCGTCTTCGCCGAGGGAGAGGTGGTGGAGGTAGAGGCAGTAGGCCGCGGCGGCTTGCCCGGCGCCGGCGGCATACTGCCACCAGAAGCGGGCGCCGCCGTCTGTGTCGGTCAGCTGCAGGACGCAGGCGAGGATCAGCGCGCTGCGGGGTTCGGGAACCTGGTCGGTGACGAAGCCGGTGATGGCGGTGGCGGGGGTGTGCGTGACGAGGGTTTCGCACAGTGCGCGCAGGTCTTCGGCTGCGGCGTTGGGCATGGCGTCTGGCGTGGCCGATGCGGCGTCGAAGGGGGTGTCCGGGTCGTTGTCGGTGTCGGAGTGCGCGACGACGTCGCGTGGTACGACGCGGTCAGGTACCAGCAACGCCCGGGAAAGGATTCCTTCTAGAGGTGTCATGGGGTGGGTCCTCCGGTCTCGGGCGGTAGGTAGATGGCGCGCTCCAGGTAGCGGACGGCGTGACGTTCGTCGGACAGCACGGCGGCCAGTGGGACGCCGAGGAGGGCGGAGGCGTGAGCGGGCGGGATGCCACACAGGTGGCGCAGCACCATGACGTCGAGCTGGGCGTCGGGCAGTTTGCTGATGGCCTTGAACAGCTCCAGGCTCTCTGCCACTTGGGCCAGGCGGTCGGTCTCGGAGGTTCGGCTCCGCAGGGCGACGGTGTCGAAGGCTGCGGGCCCGAGCTCGGGTCGGCCGTCCATGTGCGGTGTCTTGGACATGACGGTGGCGCGCAGGATGTTCCAGGCGTAGCGGCGGATGTCGGGGCTGGCGAGTGCGTCGTTCCAGTACAGCCAGAGGATGTCGAAGGTGCTGGCCACCGCGGCGTCGCGCGGGTCGTCGAAGAGGAAGACCTGGGCGTAGCGGCGGTAGTCCATCTCCACCATTTGGCAAAGCGCGCCGTGTTCCAGGGGCGGCTTGGGGTTCGCGGTGGCCAGGGTGGCTTTCTCGGTGGAGCGGTCGATCCACTCGCGGGTCTTTTGGGCGTCGAGCGCTGCGTGTCGCCAGAGGCGGTAGAGGGGCCAGGTGGGCATGTTCAGCTCGGTGGACAGTCGGTAGATGACTTCCCACCGCGGGTACAGTCCCACGCCGCGCAGCAGCTCGGAGAGTTTGGACTTGGCCAGCAGGACCCGGTCGCTGAGGTGGCTGAGGGTCCGTCCGCTGGTGAAGTAGCTCTCACGCATCGGCTCCAGCCAGGCCCGGTGCGAGCTGCCCACGCAGTCCGCGATCTGGCCGAGTTTGCGGCCGGGGCGTGCCTGTACCGGTCCGGGGGCCGGTACAGGTGATTCGAAGGGCGTCGTCACGGGGCGGCGTCCTCCTCGTCGGATCCCCCCACCGTGCCGTGCCCTGACGTCGGCGCGTTCCGCGAGCAGGTCGCGCGGACGATTTGCTGGACGGTCAACGCCAAAGCCGGGGCGAGCCAGGCAACGACGGACACGTGGCCCATCGCCGTCATCACCACACTCCACGCGAACACCACCATGGTGACCAGCACCACCGTGGTCACTATCTTCCTGAGGTCCATCACACTCCTTGATGTCGGCCGCGGCCATCCGGTAAGCCGCGCGTCAATGCGCTCTCAATAGGCGGGTGCCGAACCGCCGTTGAGAGGGACCTCAGCATTCACGACACTCGTCAGTAACACCACGTGATCAAGAAATCACGGAACATTGCGAGTCGCGGAGTGTTCAGCGAGCGCCCCCAGATGACCGTTCCGACATACGAAAACGGCATCCGGGCGGTGCTCGGGGTGGAAGTTCCCGATTTTCCTTGCAATCCCCCCGGCTACCCCCGTCAATGGATGCAGGACACCTTGGTGTCGGCCTTCCATCCGGAAGAGGCCCGCCCCGTGCCGAGTACAAAGGGGCAAGCCTGGCCGTTCCCGCCTGAACGCTGTTGGAGGCCAGGCGGGAACGGACGCGTCCCGCAGGACGCGATGAACGTAACTCAGGGCACTGACAACACCCCGGGGACGCCCGATCGCGCGACCTGCCCGCACGGTCTGAGAGGGACAGTGTTTTCCTCGCCCGCGGTGCCGGGGAGCCGCGGCGCTCTACGGTGCCGGCGTGAACGTCACCGTCGCGCCCTTGCAGCCCGCAGCGACCGCGCGCAGGGCTTTGACCTCGGCAGCGTCAGCAGTCAGCTTCCAGCGGAGCTTTGCGGAGATCCAGTCGGTGGCGTAGGTGCAAGTGGCGTCCTTCGCCGGCGGCATCCACTCGGCCGGATCCTTGTCGCCCTTGGTCCGGTTGGGCCCCAGGCTGACGGCAACGAGACTGCGTTCCGCGCCCAGGTCGTTGGCGTATTGCTCGCGGCGCTGCGCGGTCCACTTCGATGCGCCGGAGTCCCAGGCTTCGGCGAGGGGGACGACGTGGTCGATGTCGAGCTTGCGGGCGTCGGTGACGGTCTTGTCTTCGTAGTAGGAGCGCCACGCGCCACCGCTAAGACGGCAGTTCTTGCCCTCGCGGGGCTTCTTGATCGCCTCCGCCAGCAGGACTTCCTTGCGGGTGTCGCAGCCGTCGTGGTCTGCATCGGTCCACAGACGGAACTTGTCGCGCTCATAGCCGGTGCGGGACTCAGTTGCCACCATCAGCCGCTCCACAGCCTGGGCCAGCGGCAGGCCGTCGCCGTTCTTGCCCTGGGAGGAGCTCGGTGCCGGTGTCGACGGCGCCTTCGATTCCTGGTGCGGGGTGGCAGGGGTACAAGCGGCCGTGGTGAAGAGCAGCACGGGGCAGGCCAAGACGGCCAGTCGGCGCGCGGAATACATGCAGCCCCCAAGTCAGGTACGAGGTGGTGTCAGCTCTGAGGGTCTACCCACAGGGCCAGGGCACGTCAACCATCGAACCCGCGTCGCGGAGCGCGCCTGCACGGCGGGCCGCGCTCCTGCGGCCTTGCGCAGCGCGGTCCACATCCGGGGGAAGTGCGCGGTGGCATCGAGCCCTTTGGCCGGCGGCAGGCGTCTGGCGAACCACGAAGATCCCTCAAGAGCACCTGCGCGAGTCGGGCCTGGGCTCAGCGACGTCACCGCTGCCGACGAGGAAACCGCTCACCGGGTGGTGGCTGCGCTGGGCGGGCTGTGGCTCTCCAGTGGCCCGCCCGCCCGTGGCACACCCCCGGCCAGCCTCTACCCATCGCGCCGAGCAACCGAGGAACCGAAGTCTTCGCACCGCGGAGCGCGGCCACATAGGATCGTCTGTCCACGTCCGGGTGACTTCCGCGGTCGCGCCGAACCCCCGGGTAGTCGGGGGCGTCTGTCTGGCCATGGAGATCTCTGAAGAGCACCTGCGTGAGCCGGGCCTGGTCGTCATCGACATCACCGCGGCCGATGAAGCAACCGCCACCCAGGCCGCGACGGCGCTCGGCGGGCTGTGGCTCTCCAGCGGGCCCTCCGCCCCCTGGCGCACCCCTGGCCAGGCCGGCGTCACCGTCCGCGCCTACGCCGACCTGCGTCGCGAACCCCTGACCGGCGGCAGCTTCGCCCCGGCACCTGCTGAACCCCCTGCCGGCAACGGCCCGTCAGGGGCGGGCAGCTACCGCTTCGGCTCCGGCTTCCCGCAGCTTGCGGGCGAGGGCTTCCACTTCGGGCAGCGTTCCTGAGTAGGCCCCTGCCAGCACCTGGCCTGCGACAGTTTTGGCCTCGGTCAGGCCGAGGCCGAGTTCAGCGCGCAGCACCCTCATGACGGTGACGCGCTCCACGGGCGGATTCGGCAGGTGCAACGTGGCCGGCCCGTGGTCGGCGAGCAGCCGGTCCCGCAGCCGGGCGGGGAGGTCCTGACCGCAGTCGGCCGTTGCCTGCCCGCAGGCCGAGCACAGGGACTCCACGTCCCACCGCAGCGATCCACCGATCAGGCCGTGCACGCCCCAGCACTCCAGCTGTGCCCCGCAGTCCACGCACGGCGCGCTGTACCTGACGGACTCGACGACCAGCTCTTCCATACCCACCCCTCGACCACCATGAGGCTATGTGATCAGTGGGACGGCAGCGGCATGGGTTGCGCGGATGCTGCGGTATGACTTGCCACTCCCCCGAGTGAGCCCCACCGCAATATCCGGCGACGGCTTGCGCCGCGGCGCTATCAACAGATCATGGACAAGACGACTGCCCGCGCCTTCGCGGCCGCGGCCCTCGCCCTGCTGCCCCTCACCACAGCCACCCCCGCACACGCTGCCGAGACGCTCACCCTCCACGCCGGCATCGAAGCCCTCCCCCAGGCCGCCGAAGTCCGCGACGGGTACGAGCGCACCAAGTTCAAGCACTGGATCGACGAGGACAAGGACGGCTGCAACACCCGGGCCGAAGTCCTCCTGGCCGAAGCCGTCACCGAGCCCACGGTCGGCGCGGGCTGCAAACTGACCGGGGGAACGTGGCGCTCCTACTACGACGAGACCACCGTGAACGGGCCATCGGGCCTGGACATCGACCACATGGTGCCGCTGGCCGAAGCCTGGGACAGCGGCGCCTCGCAATGGACCGCCGCGCGGCGCCAGGCCTACGCCAACGACCTCGGCGCCGAACGCTCCCTGGTCGCCGTCACCGCGAAGACCAACCGGTCCAAGGCCGATCAGGACCCGGCCGAATGGATGCCGCCGGCAGCCACGGCCCGGTGTACGTATCTGGCCGACTGGGTGGGCACCAAGCTCCGCTGGTCCCTGACCGTCGACCGGCACGAACGCGACACCCTGCGCCAGCTCGCAGCCGGCTGCGAGAGCACCGACGTCGAGTACGAGCCGGTATAGCACCAGCCCTCGGCCCGCACGTCTCTTCTTGGGCTGCGGCTCGGCCGGGACGCAGCGGTGCGCCGCAGGCACGGACCTGCGGCGCACCGTGGGGGCCGGTGAGCGGCGCAGCTCACCGGCCGGTTCAGGGCCGGTCAGTGACCGTGGCGTCCCCAGCTTTCGGCGTCGACGATGCGGCGGTGGTCGTTGCGCAGGGTGGCGGTGTCGCCGGTGTTGTCCCAGACGTAGGCGCGGCGGTCCTGGTAGATGTCCCGGCGGTTGTCGTGGCCGATGCCGGTGTGGACACGGATCTGGCTGTGGCCGTTGAGGCGGAGGTTGCCGAAGCGGTAGCTGTGGCCGGACTTGTCGGCCAGGGTCCAGCCCTTGAGGTTCACCGGCAGGCGGCCGGTGTTCTTTACCGTGACCCACTCCGCGTTCAGGCTCCGGTTGGAACGGTCATCGCGTCCGGGGCTGTCGTACTGGATCGCACCCAGTGCAACGGCGGAACGGCTGTGCTGCGGGGGCGGAGCGTGGTGGCCGTGGCCGGCCGCCATGGCGGGCAGCGCGACGGTGGCGGCGAGCGCCGCCGCACCGGCGACGGCAACGGCGATACGCGAGATGTGACGGGACACAGAACCCCCTTGAAGGCACCCCGCAAAAGGGGTGCCGGAATCCGGAAGTCCGGCCGGTTTGACCGGACTCCCACACAGTGACGCCCCGTCACGCCTTGCCGGTATAAATCCAGTTTGATGTTACAAAACATAGATATCTACGCACCTATGCTGCGCCAGGCGCGCACTCCCCCGCGCTACTTGGCATAGACGCAACGCCCTCTACACGCTTCCAGGCACCCCAAGGGTTACCCGCGGTCCACCCACTTCGTGATGGGCGGAAGCCGGTGTCGACTGGGCAGCTGGAGGCGCCAGTCGCGGGGGCAGCTTCCAGAAACACGGCGACACCCTTCCCTGGCGTGAGCCCGCTCCGGCAACGGAGTGACAGCGCCCCTGCCGCTGCCATCTGATGACGTCCGCACACTCGCCGCCGGCCGGACAGGGCGTATCAACGGCTCGGCCTCGCGGAATCGGACCGCCCGCTACCGCCTTGGGGCGCTGCTCTGCTGGCGCGTTCTCGCTCCGATTGCGGCCTGAACCCGTACAACCCTGCAGCATCGTGAGGAGCATCACTTACCTCCATAAGCCGGAATGTCGGTTCCACTCCATAGGTGACGTTTCGTGAAGGTATCCGGGCGAACACATTTGCCTATACGTTCCCGCCCACAACTTCTTCATGGAATCTTCATTTTTGCGGGCGGGGGATGACGGGGATGCCTGTCTCGGTGTGTCGAAGACGCTTTCATCGGGTGTTATCGGTAGGTATGGCCGGGCTGCTGACGGCAGGTCTGCTGCCGGCGGTCCTTGGCTCGTCCGCCTGGGCCGCACCTCACCCGTCGCAAGGCAACGCGATCGCCGCCGATGTGCAGGAATCAGACGGCCAGGCCCCCACCGAGGAAGCCGCTCTCGAGCAGGCCAAGCGCACTGGGCGGGAGGTCGAAGTCGCTGCTCTGCGTGGCGAGTCGGCCGATGTCGTAGCCACTGCGGAGGGAAAGCTCCAGGCCCGGCAGTACCTGCGTCCGGTCCGCACCAGGGTGTCGGGTCAGTGGAAGGACATCGACACCGACCTGGCCGAGCAGAGCAATGGGACAGTCGCGCCGAAGGCTACAGCCGTAGGCCTGGCGTTCTCCGGCGGCGGTGACAAACCACTGGTGACGATGCGCAAGGCGGGGCGCGAGCTGGCACTGTCCTGGCCGGGGGCGCTGCCCGCCCCGATGCTCGACGGCGCGGAGGCCACGTATCGCGACGTACTGCCCGGTGTGGATCTGCGGATGGGTGCGCAGGCGGACGGTTTCACCCAACTGCTGATCGTCAAGTCGGCTCAGGCCGCGAGCAGTTCGGCGCTCGGGCAACTTCGGCTGAAGCTGGCGGCGGACGGCGTGGACGTCAAGGAGACTGCTGCCGGTGGCCTGAGCGCGGTTGACCAGGGTGCCGGCTCGCCGGTGTTCGAGGCGCCGACGCCACTGATGTGGGACTCCAGCACGGGCACCGGTTCCAGCGCTTCCCACAAGACGTTCAAGTCCCGGAAGACTGTGGGGAAGGCGAGCCGTGCTGCCGCGGAGGGTGAGGAGCCCTCGGCCGGTGAGTCGGGCAAGCTCGCCCCTGTAGGGGTGGACGTCCCTGCGGGTCAGGACCAGGTCGTCCTCAAACCCGACGCCGATGTGCTCAAGGGCAAGGACACCGTCTACCCCGTCTTCATCGACCCTCAGTGGTCCACTCCGCGGGCGACGTCGTGGACGATGGCGTCGAAGTACTGGGCGTCGTCCCCGCAGTGGAAGTTCAACGGCGATCACGACGCGGGCCTGGGCTACTGCAACTGGAACTACTGCCAGCCGAACGACACGAAGCGGCTCTTCTACCAGGTGCCGACCTCCGCCTTCGCCGGCAAGTCGATCCTGTCGGCGGAGTTCGTGGTCCGCAACACCTGGTCCGCCTCCTGCAGCAAGAGAGAAGTCGAGCTGTGGCGCACCAAGGCCATCTCCTCCTCGACGACCTGGAATTCGCAGAACGAGTCCGGGTTCTGGCAAAAGCACCTGACTTCTGACAGCTTTGCGTACGGCTATGAGGGCTGTGCGGCCAAGGACGGTGAGTTCAACGTCAGGTCGGCGGTGCAGGAGGCAGCGAACAACAAATGGCCAACGCTGACCTTCGGGCTGAAGGCCGGGAGCGAGAGCGACGGATACGCATGGAAGAGGTTCTCGGACAAGGCGTATCTGCGGGTGACATACAACCGGCCACCGCCGCAGGTGAAGCCGTCGCAGCTGGTGATGGAGTACGGCGGCACCTGCAAGAAGTCAAGTGGTCCGGCTCGGATCCGCACCCGGGGCAAGATCTACGCCAACAACATCACCGACCCGGATCGCGACAAGATTCAGGTTCAGTTCCAGGCCGGTTGGGATGCCGGAGACGGCAAGGGCACCACCGCACGGTGGAAGCCGGGACTGACCACTGCGAAGAAGTCCGGCTCGGACTTCGCCGTCAGCCTGCCCACTTCGATTCCGGCAAACAAGACGGTGAGCTGGGCGGTGCGGACCTACGACGGCGCCCAGTACTCCCCGTGGTCCTACACCGGGTCCGCCGAGGCGTGCTACTTCGTCCTTGACACCCAAGTGCCCGCGGCTCCCACGATCAGCTCAGGGGAGTATCCCTCTTCCGACCCCGAGAGCCCGGACGATCCCTGGTACGACGGGGTGGGCCAGTACGGCACCTTCACAGTGGCGGACAGTCATCGTGACGTGAACCGCTACATGTACGGCGTCAACGGAGATCCGTCCAGCAGGAACACAGTGACGACCAGTGCTGGCGCCGCGCGGAACATCTCGGTCCAACCGGAGAAACCCGGGCTGAACTTCGTAACCGTCCAGGCCTTCGACACGGCCGGCAACAACAGTGAGATCCGCACCTACCGGTTCCGGGTCAAGGCCGGCCAGCCCGAGCGTGCCACCTGGCAGTTCGACGAGCCGGCTGGCGCCACTGAGGTGAAGGGTTCCACCCCGGCACGGGCCGCAGACCTGCACGGAGGCGCCACGCCCGGTGCGGAAGGAGTGGCGGGCACCGCCCTGGTCCTCAACGGCACCGACGGCTATGCGGCAACTGACATACCCGTCGTGGATACCTCCAGGGGCTTCTCCGTCTCCGCCTGGGTGCGCCCCAGTCAGGTCCCCGACCATCCGGCGATCGTTGCCACCCAGCCGGGCAACAACCGGCCGGGCTTCGAGCTGTACTACTCCTCCGACCTCAAGCGGTGGGTGTTCAACCAGTACACCTCCGACAGCGCTGACGCCGGCATCGCCCGCGCGATGGCCCCCCAGCCGGGCGGTGTCACCGCGAACGCATGGACCCACCTGGTGGGGGTCTACGACAGCACCGCCAAGGTGCTCCAGCTGTATGTCAACGGCAAGCTCGTGGGGCAGACGCCGTACACCGCCGCGTGGAATGCACGCCGCGGCCTTCAGCTGGGCGCCGGTTCCTACGGTGGTACGCCCGGCTCCTTCTTCCCGGGGTCCCTCGACGAGGTGCAGGTCTTCGACAAGCCCGTCTCGGCCGACGAGGTCACCCGGCTCTATGAGAAGGAGCGCATCCACGGCCCCGGGCGGCCGGCCCGCGCGGTCTTCCCACTCGACGAGCAGGCCGATGCCCATCAGGTCACCGGCCACGGCGATGTCATGCCGGCCGTCCTCCGCGGCGGTGCCGAAGCCGGAAAGGCGGGGGTGGCGGGCAACGCCCTGACGCTGGACGGCAAGGACGGCCACGCCTCGGTGGACGCGGCGCACTTCAACACCGAACGGTCCTATGCGGTCACCGCCTGGGCCCGGGTCATTGACGCCGACCGCAATCAGACGGTCGTCGCGCAGGACGGCGGCTTCCTCAGCTCCTTCTACCTGTCGTACGAGGCCTCTGGCGGGGTGTGGAGCGCGCGTCTGGCGACCAAGGACGCCGCCGACGGAAACCTCACCCAGCAACGCGTGGTCTCCAAGCAGAAGGCAGCCATCGGACGGTGGGCTCATCTGGCGGCTGTGCACGACACGGTGGACAACACGGTGAGCCTGTACGTCAACGGCATTCTTCAGGGCAGCGCCTCCGCGACGCAGTCCTGGTACGGCGACGGTGCCCTGCAGATGGGTCGGGCTCTCTACCGGGGCGAGTACACGGACTACCTCGCGGGGCAGATCGATGACGTTCGTGTCTTCGACCGCCCGGTCTCCGAGGGGGAGATCCACCAGCTCGTGCAGCGGCGACCGGTCCTGACCGGTCGCTGGCAGTTCGACCAGCCAGCCGATCCCGGATCCAACTCCGTCGCGCGAGGCGCGGCTATGACGCTGGGAGGCAGCGCGAAGCAGGTGCCCGGTGCAGGCTTCCTGGGTGAGGGCGGTCTGGTTCTGGACGGAAAGCAGCGGGACTACGCCTCCAGCGCCTTGCCGTTCGACACGAGTGAAAGCTTCACGGTGACGGCGTGGGCCCAGGCGGCCTCCGTGCCGTCCCGTCCTTCGGCGCTGGTCAGTGCCGAAGGAACCAATGCCAGCAGCTTCGTCAGCGGCTTCATCCCCAATCCCAAGGACCCCACAGCGGAGGGCTTTTGGACCCTGGCGATGCCGCGGGCGGACACGGTAGACGCAGAGATTGACTGGGCCGGCAACGCGCAGTCCTTCAACAGCGTCACGGACTGGAATCACATCGCGATCGTCTACGACGGCTTCGCCAAACAGGCACGAATCTACGTCAACGGGCAGCTTGGCGAAGCTGCCTGCATCGACGGCAACGACGACGGGCAGGCCGACGACGCAGCTTGCATCGAGGCGGTCCCCTGGGCGGAGAACGTCATCTCCTTCAAGGCGCTGAAGTCCCTGCAGCTTGGGCGGGACAAGGGCCGTGGATCCTTCGGGGACTACTGGCCCGGCGCGCTCGACGACGTGTGGACGTTCCAGGGCGCGCTCAGTGACACACAGGTCAGCCGGATCGCAAGCGAGCTGGACGGCTTGCCGACCGAAGTGCCCGATGTGCCCGGCGAGGGCTGACCGTGTGGCGTGCGGCCATGGGCCGCACGCCACCACACACCGAGCAGATATTTCCTGACGTAGGCAACGCCGCAGCGCCACGGGCGCACCTGCGGTGAGCGGCAAGGGGTGGACGGACATGAACGGCATGCTTGGCCTGGTCACACGCGCCGGGCTGCGGCGCAGACTCGCCGTGGGCATCTCCACGGTGCTCGTTGGCTCCCTGTTACCGGTCCTGCCAGCAGTGGCACAACCCGCCGCAGCTGCGGGTGCAGGAGCGGGTGCGGCAGATCGTGCGGATGCCGGCAAGGCCGTGCCCGGCTCCTCCGGCGCACGGGTCAGGCCCCGGAAGCTCCCTTCGGGGCCGCGAACCCCCGCGGAGCGCCCCAAGAGCGACTGGCCCGAGGCTGCCACGGCCACCATCCGCCCGACCGGGCCCGGCGCCTCGCCACCGTCGGCCACGGCGGGCGGGAAGGGCAAGCGGCTTCCCCTGACCCTTGCTCCCGCCGCGTCCCGATCGCGCAAGTCGGCCACGTCCGCAGAGGCGAAGCTCAGTGCGCCGGACGCAACGGTGCCCACGACGGTGACCGCACGCGTCCTGAGTCAGCAGCACAGCCGCCGGGCCGGCGTCGACGGGCTGCTGTTCACCCTTCAGCCAGTCGGGAGCCCCGCAGCGGCCGCCCGTCAGCAGCCAGGCCCGCTGCGGGTGAGCGTCGACTACGGGGACTTCGCCGGGGCCTACGGCGGCGGCTACGCCTCCCGGCTGCGTCTGGTCGAACTCCCCGCGTGCGCGGCGACCGCCCCGGACAAGGACGAGTGCCGCACCGCGAAGCCGCTGGCCACCCGCAACGACACTGAGAAGCACACCCTGACCGCGTCCTCGGTGCCCCTGCGCGTAAACGGACCCACCGTGCTGGCGGCGGTCGGTGACGACAAGGGCGTCAAGGGCGACTACAAGGCCACCAGCCTGGCCCCGTCCGCCACCTGGAACACCAACCTCAACACGGGTGACTTCACCTGGTCCTACGACATGCCCGTCCCCGAGGTCCCCGGCGGCCTCAAGCCGAACGTGGGCCTGTCGTACTCCTCCGGCTCGATCGACGGCCGCACCGGCAACAGCAACAACCAGGGGTCCTGGGCCGGCGACGGCTTCGAGCTGTGGCCCGGCTACATCGAGCGCCGCTACAAGCCCTGCTCCGACGACGGAGAGAAGCACGCCGACGGCAACAAGCCGGGCGACCTGTGCTGGTCGTACGACAACGCCTTCCTCTCCTTCAACGGCAAGGCCGGTGAGCTCGTCCCCGCCGGCAAGGACACGTGGAAGCTGCAGAGCGACGACGGCACGAAGATCAAGCGGCTGACGTCATCAGCACGGGACAACGGTGACAACGACAACGAGTACTGGGAGCTGACCGACCCGTCCGGCACCCGCTTCTACTTCGGCTACCACAAGCTGCCCGGCTGGGCCGCCGGCAAGGACACCACGGACTCGGCGTGGACCGTCCCGGTCTTCGGCAATGACAGCGGCGAGGACTGCCACAAGGACACCTTCAAGGACTCCTGGTGCCAGCAGGGGTGGCGGTGGAACCTCGACTACGTCGTCGACCCGCACGGCGACGCGATCTCGTACTACTACGACAAAGAAACCAACTCCTACGGCCGCGACCTGGACAAGGACGACGACACCCCCTACACCCGCGGCGGCTACCTCAAACGCATCGAATACGGCCGCACCTCCGCCGACCTCTACACGGGCAAACCGCTCGCCCGGGTGTCCTTCACCAACGCCGAACGCTGCCTTCCCCAGGAAGGAGTGACCTGTGCCGCCGACACCATCGACGCCAAGAGGTTCTACTGGTACGACACCCCCTGGGACCTGAACTGCAAGGCCGACACCGCCTGCGACCAGGGGCGCCTCTCCCCCACCTTCTGGACCCGCAAGCGCCTGACGAAGGTGACCACCGAGGTCCTCAAGGACGGCACCCTCACCCCCGTCGACTCCTGGGCACTGACCCACCGCTGGGGCAAGGCCGACGTCGACTACCAGCTGGAGCTCGAGTCCATCCAGCACACCGGCCACACCGACACCACGCCCCTGGCCCTGCCGAAGACCACCTTCGCCTACACCCAGCTCGCCAACCGCCTCGACAAAACCGGCGACGGCTACGCCCCCTACATCAAGGACCGACTGGCGACCATCGACGACGAATACGGCGGCCAGACCGACGTCAACTACTCCCAGCCCACCTGCGCATTCAACGAACTGCCCACCCCCGAGTCCAACATCACCCGCTGCTTCCCCCAGTTCATCGGCGGCAGCTCCAGCGACGACATGGACAAGGAGTGGTTCAACAAGTACGTCGTCGATTCCGTGACCACCACCGACCGCACCGGGGGCGCTCCGGACCAGGTCACCCGCTACAACTACCTCGATGGTGCGGCGTGGCACTACGACGACGATGACGGGCTGACCAAGGAGAAGTTCAAGACCTGGTCCCAGTGGCGCGGCTACGGCCACGTCCGTGTCCAGACCGGCGGCCAGGGCACGGGTGCGGACGCCATGAAGACGCAGGAGGACAGCTACTTCCTGCGCGGCATGGACGGGGACCGCAAGATCGCGGGGGGCGGCACGAAGAACGTCACCGTCCCCCTGGACGACGGTGAAGGCGAACCTCTTACCGACGACGCCTCGGCGGCCGGCTTCGCATACAAGACCGCCACCTACTCGGCGCCCGGCGGGAAGGTCCTGGCCAAAAGCGTCAGCCGGCCCTGGCACCACGAGACAGCCAAGAAGGTCCGCGCCTGGGGCACCGTGACGGCGAACTTCAGCGGCACGGCCAGCGCGCGTGCCTGGACCTCGCTCGACGACGGCGCCGGCGCGAAGTGGCGCACGACCACCACCGCTTCCACCTTCGACACCGTTGCCGGCCGCGTCACCGAGGTCAGCGACCGCGGCGACGACTCCACTACGGATGACGACCGGTGCACCCGCACCGCCTATGCCAGCAACACCGACAAGAACATCCTCACCCTGCCCGCGCGAGTCGAGACCGTCGCCACCGGATGCGGTAGCGGCCCCGACCGTGCGAAGGACGTCATCTCGGATGTCCGCACGGCCTACGACGGGGGCGGCTACGGCACCGTGCCCGCCAAGGGTGATGCCACCGCTGTCGCCACGCTGGAGAAGCACGACGGCACCACGGCCACCTACCTGGAGTCCGGCACCACCTACGACGGCTACGGACGCCCGGAGAAGGTCACCGACCTGACAGCCAATGTCACCGCCATCGGTGACAGCGCACCCACCCGCACCCCCCGCACCGACGGCCGCACCACCACCACCGCCTATACCCCCGCCACCGGCTTCCCCATCAAAACCGTCACCACCACACCCCCCGCCGACCCCAAGGACACCACCACAGTCCAGACCACCACCACCGAACTCGACTCACTGCGTGGCCAGCCCGCCGCCACCGTCGACACCAACGGCAAGCGCACCACCATGACTTACGACGCCCTGGGGCGCTCGCTCAAGGTGTGGCTGCCGGACCGGGCCCGCACCACGGTGCAGCTGCCCAACTACCAGTTCGACTACTACGTCGACGAGGGCAAGCCAGCCACGGTCGCCACCCGCACGCTCAACCCGGAAGGCGGCAGCCAAGCCGTCTCGTACACCCTCTACGACGGCTACCTCCGCCCCCGCCAGACCCAGGCGCCGGGGCCCGACGCCGGCTGGCTGATCAGCGACACCTTCTACAACGAACGTGGTCTGGCAGCCAAGACGTTCGCCCCGTACTACGTCGCCAAGAAGCCGGAACGCGAGCTGTTCAAGCCCGCCGACGCCCTGAGCGTCGAGACCCAGACCTGGAAGACATACGACGGCCTGGGCCGCGAGACCGAAAGCCGTGACGTCGCCGGCAACGGTGAGGGCGGCAAGGTCCTCTCCGTGACCAGCACGCTCTACCGCGGGGACCGCACCACCGTCATCCCGCCGCAGGGTGGCACCGCCACCACCACCGTGGCCGACGCCCGCGGCCAGACCACCCAGCTCCTGCGGCACCGCTCCCGCGCCGCCGACGCCCCGGCCGAGACCACCCGCTACTCCTACACCCCGGCAGGCAAGCTCGCAGGCGTCACCGACCCGGCAGGCAACAGCTGGGCCTACCAGTACGACCAGCTCGGCAACCAGACCTGGTCCAAGGACCCCGACAAGGGCATCACGAAGGCCGCCTTCGATGACCGCGGCCAGCAGATCTCCAGCGAAGACGCCAATGGCGCTGTGCTGGCCACCGTCTACGACGGCCTCGGCCGCAAGACGGAACTGCACGACAAGACGCCCGACGGCCCGCTGCGCGCCAAGTGGGTCTACGACACCGTCACCGGGGCCAAGGGGCAGCTCGCCGAATCCACGCGCTACGTCGACGGCAAGGCCTACACCAACAAGATCACCCAGTACGACCCCGTCTACCGCCCCGAGCGCACCGCCACCGTCATCCCCGAATCCGAAGGCGCACTGGCCGGCACCTACACCGCCAGCACCAGCCTGTATGCGAACGGTCTGCCCCGAGGGCGCAGCGTCTCCCAGGCAGGCAACATCCTCGGCAAGGGCTGGAACTACGCCTACGACGACCGCACGATGCGGGTGACATCGGTCTACGGCACAGGCATCCGCTCCGACGCCACCTACACGCTCACCGGCAATCCCCTCACCTACAAGATCGTCGGCAGCGGCAAGCCCGCCCAGGTCACCAACACCTACGAGTGGGGCACCCGCCGCCTGTCCAACTCCCGCGTCGACCGCCAGGACGTCGCCGGAGTGGACCAGTCCGCCACCTACGGCTACGACCCCGCCGGTAACGTCACCTCGCTCTCCGACGTCTCCCGCTCCGGAACCGACACCCAGTGCTTCACCTACGACCATCTGCGACGCCTGGCCGAAGCCTGGACCCAGGACGAGAAGACCTGCGCCGCCGGCCCGGCCAGCAACCTGATCGCGGGCCCGGCCCCGTACTGGCAGTCCTACGGCTACGACGCCGCCGGCAACCGCACCACGCTCACCCAGCACGACCCCAACGGTGACAGCACCAAGGACACCAAGAGCACGTACCGCTATCCCAAGCCCGGCACGCCTCAGCCCCACACGCTCACCGCCGTCGACAGCACTGGCCCGACCGGCACCAGCACCTCCGCCTACGGCTACGACCCCACCGGCAACACCTCCACCCGCACCCTGGCCGGCGACAAGCAGACCCTCACCTGGGATGTTGAAGGCCACCTCGCCAAGGTCTCCGAACCAGCCGGCGACAAGGGCACCAAAACCACCAGCTACGTCTACGACGCCGACGGCAATCGCCTGATCACCCGCACCGGCGACCGGACCACCCTCACCCTCGGCGACCACACCGAACTCACCCTCGACAAGGGCGCTACCAAGCCCAAGGCCACCCGCTACATCCCCCTCGGCGGCGGCAACCAGGCCGTCCTCGCCGACGACGGCACCTACACCATCACCCTCGCCGACCGCCTCGGCACCGGCCAACTCGCCATCAACGCCGCCGACCAGGCCCTCACCCAACGCCGCAGCCTCCCCTTCGGCGGCCCCCGCGGCACCCAACCTGCCAACTGGCCTGGATCCAAGGGCTACGTCGGCGGCACCGACGACACCGCGGACACAGGACTGACACATCTCGGCGCCAGGGAATACGACCCGCAGACCGGCCGCTTCCTCTCCGTCGACCCCGTGATGGACCTGTCCGACTCGGAATCCCTCAACGGGTACACCTACGCCGGCAGCAACCCCGTCACCGACTCGGACCCCTCCGGCCTGTGCCGCCGCGACATCTGCGGCGACGGCTACCCCGTAGCCGGCGACCCCCGACACGCCGGCTACACCGGCCAACGGAAGGGCGAACACCCCTTCGGCGGGTCCAGCGGCCTGGGTTCGGCCGGCGCGCACTACCGCAGCAGGCCCGTATACCGCGAGGCGCCCACCCCGTGCTACTACGCGATGGGCACCAACCCATCGTGCTCTGCCAGCGGAAGAGCCTCGACTGCGCCGTCAGAACGGTCGGCTCCCGTCCTGATGGCCGGCAGTTACCCACAAAACATGCAGGTGGACCGTGGGCCCCTCTCGATTTGGCAAAAGATAGCGGTAGGAGCCGTGTCTTTGATAGGCGGCGCCGTCGTCCTGGCGCCAGTCGCCGCCCTCGCGGCGCCAGAATGCCTCGCTGCACTCCCGCTCTGCGCGGAAGCCGGGGCAGGCATCATCATGGGCGGCGCAGACGGTGGAAGCATGCCAACTGGCAGCGCAGAGGGCGCCGTTGGCGGGACACTCAGAGACTGCCTCCACAGCTTCGTCCCGGGCACCGGAGTCGCACTCGCTGGCGGCAAGCGAAAGCGCATCGAGGACGTAAAAACCGGCGACAAGGTCATAGCCACCGACCCGGAAACCGGCGAGACCACCGCCCGCCCCGTCGTCGCCACCATCGTCACCAAAGACGACAAACACTTCACCGACCTCACCGTCAAAACCCCATCCGGCGACTCCAGCATCATCGCCACCGACACCCACCCCTTCTGGTCCGCCGACAAGAAGAAGTGGATCAACGCCGGCGACCTCCGCCCCGGCACCGAACTCCGCACCCCCCAGGGCACTACCGCCAAGATCACCGCGGTCCGCCACTTCCGCAAGCAGCAGCAGACACACGACCTGACCATCGCCGGCACCCACACGTACTATGTACTCGCCGGAGCCACACCCGTACTCGTCCACAACTGTTCTCCCAGCGCGGCGGATGGTGAGCGTCTCCGTCGGCAGCTCAGTGCAGAGGCTGGTCAGCTGCCAGGTGTACGTTCAGCGGATGATTTCTTCGACACACCTTCCGCGCTCCGAGGCGGAGTCACACCGGATCAGGTCCGTCCGTTCTTTGCTAATCGACGGGGTTGGGCTGAAGAGGATTTAAGGAGAGGGCGAAACGCTGGTGGTGGCTGGGTTATCCGTGAGTACACGAGTCGTGGACATGAAACCGGTCGGATGCTCCGATGGAATCCTGGTGGAGGCCATCATGGCGACGGCGCCTATTGGCGGGTCGTTGGCCCCGAAGGGGACCTGGGAGGGATCATCCGATGACTGAGGACATGAAACTGGAAAAGTTTCGCTCGTGGGTTCTAGACGTGCTGGAGCTGATCAGTGCAGACCCAGGACGTCAAGTGGATTACCTGCATGAATCGAGGATTGGGTCGGATGAGATCTTGCTCCAATTCGATGACGTGCTGCACGTAGCCCACGCCAGGTTGCGAGATGGCTCGATGGATCAAGATGATCTCCATCTACTCCAAGAGGTTGATGAGCGTGTGGATGCTCTGAACTCTGAGCCCGCGTCCATCTGGACAGAAGCTGCGCTCGGAGAAGCAGCTGCGTGGCAAGAACTCCGCATCGCAGCCGGGAGAGCGAAGTCCGAGTTGAAGAAATCCTGGCATTGGGACTTCACCTGACTTTCACCTAGCCGTAGCGTGCTCTCCGGGCGAGCGGAGGTGAACCGATGCCTCCGCTTCCCCCGCCCATGCCGACTACAAAAACAACCCCTTGGTACCGCAGGCATTTGAAGCGAGCGCGGAGCATGCCTCCAGCCGGTCCATGACGATCGCGGAAAAGTTCGCGCCCTGCTCCGGCGCACTGGTCCTCGTCCCAGCCATGCGCCGCCAGCCTTTCGTCCAGCATCGCAGCCGGCTTGTCCCGCAACGGCGCCCCTGACGGACCGTGGAATCCGCAAGCGTGGGCATGATCGGCGTCCTGCCCGACGATCGCCAGCGCGGGTGCGGGACGCTGTGGTCCCTCGGATCCGATCCCCCCGATCGGTCTGCCCACCACCACAGCGGTTCGGTCAGCCAGCCATGCCGGGAGCACAGCCACAGGCCCCCTCGGAGATCACAGCGCGCCGCAACTCCGCGGTCACGGGACCTGTGCCTGTGCGGGATGTGTTCGCCAAATCCGACATCGTCCGGGCCACGGGATCTAAGGAGTCCTTGCAGAATGATCTTCGTGTGGAACGGTGGAGGGATAGGTGATCTCGTTCCTCGGGGGTGAGTGAGGATGAGTCGGCCGAAGCCTTGGGAGATCGGTGACGAGCTGTGGGCGGTGATTGAACCGTTGTTGCCCAGGCACGAACGCCGCTACCGGCACCCGGGCCGGAAACGGATCGATGACCGCAGGACGCTGCAGGGCGTATTGCTCGTGCTCTACACGGGGATCCAGTGGGAGTTCCTCCGAAGGAGTTGGGGTGTCGCTGACCGGCGCCAACCGTAACGACGTCACCCCAGCTCCTGCCACTGATCGATGACCTGCCGGCGGGGCCCTCATCCAAGACGCGCGGGACGGGGCAGCCGAGTTCAGCGAACCCGCGCTGGTAGGCGGCCTCCGTGGCGAGGAACTCCACGTCGGTACGCCGGTAGCAGGTGAGACTCTCGTCTCCGATGCCTTATTCCGCGAGAAACAACGGCGGTGAAATGTCCGATCGCTTCAATCTGCACGGGCTTCGAAGGGATAACCTCGATGAAGCTAAGCGGCTCATCTCCGACACCTTGGGGGTGGAATTTACGCCGAAAGAGAGTTCTTTCAGGGGAGGGGCATACTTCTCGCATCGGGGATCAGATCGGTTTGAGGTCACGATTGAGCGGAACTTCACGGACGACGAAGGTATCCTCTCCGAGCCGGAATTCCCCCTGCACTCGACGCTCATCTTTGTGAGCTATGCAACTTCGGAAGTGGAGGGTCTACTCAATGCGCTGGGAGAGATCGATCTGCTTCGCAGCGAGGTGATTCAGTAGCCATCGGCGATTTTCCTCAGATCCATCGAACCTTTGCTCTTTGGACCGCCTTCCAACCAACCCGAGATCGATCCATCTCACGCGACATCGCGCTCCGCAAACTCTGAGTGCTGCGCCGCGGCTGGTTCAACTGCTTATACCGCGGCGCTTTCTCGCTCGTGGTCTGCCTTGGGGTCAGGAAACTGTAGCGAAGGCGTGGTGGGGCTTCCATCAGGGTGTTGGTCGACCCAAGCGAGGCCTCCGATGTCGAGTCGGGTTCGCGTTCGGGTCACGGCGACGTAGGCGAGACGGGCTTCGCCGTCATCGATCGGGCCCGGAATGGGACGGCCGGAGTCGTCCTGCTCGTCGCTGTCGCGAGGTGGTGGGAAGTCGGCGGCGATCCGAACGCTGGGCCATTCGCGGCCTTTGGCTTTGTGCGCGGTCGAGACGGTCACGTGCGCCTGGTCTTCATCAGTGAGCTGGTTGACCGCGGCGAGGATGGCGTCCGTGCCGTGCTTGTCCACGAGATCGACTAGCGGCTGCAGGTCGCAGCCTGCTGGGTCGTAGGAGGCGTAGTCCTGCAGGTCGCCCCAGGAGGTGAACAGCACGAGTTCGGGGTGACTGGTTCGACGGCCTTCCTTCAGGTCACGGGCAGCCAGGGCCAGGGCATGTAGGCTCTCACCTCCCCCGACGAGGGCGACGCGGTTTCCGGCAGCCAGTAGTTGGATGACTTCGGTGATGGCGCCGACGTTCGTGCGGCACAGGACGGCGTCCGGGCAGGGGACCATGCCGAGTTCGGTGGGGATCGCTTCGCTGCCTTACAGGCGGATGGGCGCGTCGGCGATGGCGAGCCAGCGGTTGGCTTCGTGAGCGAGCCGGGGGCCGAAGCGGAAGGACCTCGACAGAGCCAGAGCGGTGCCGTCGAAACCGGTCATCACGTCTTTGGCGCCACGCCATTGGTAGATGGCCTGGGCGGAGTCACCGACCATGACGAGCTGGGCGCGGCTGCGCTGGTTGTTGAAGACTTGCTCGACGACGGGGTTGGTGTCCTGCGCTTCGTCGAGGAGCAGGAAGTCGGCGTCGATCTTGGGGTTCGTGAGTGACCAGATCTTGAGGTAGTGGTCGTGGTCGAAGCGGACTTTGCCGTCGTCGGGGTGTTGGAGGTCGGCCCATGCTTGGTGGGCGAAGGGCGTGATCAGTTGGGCGAGTTGGTGGTGCAGCGGTGGTTCTTCGAGTCCGCGGAGGCGGGGGACGTGATGGCGGGTGATGGCGGGGTCGGAGGAGTGGCAGAAGTGTGTGACGGTGCGCAGGGTGGCGTGGGAGAGGGTTTTAGGTGAGAGGTCGCGTTCGCCGATGCGGACAGGCTTGGTGATACCGAGGTCTCGTCCGGTGTGCCAGGCGGGGCGGCGTGGGGCGTTGAGGCGGCGGGCGTAGCGGTGGCCGATGACGGCGAAGGCCAGGGCATGGGCGGTCTTACAGGTGACGGTGTTGGGGAAGCGGGTGGCGGCGTCGAGGGCAATGGCGCGGTTGTAGGCGATGTAGCGGCCTCTGCGTTTGGTGCCGTG
>Ga0207426_1000580_pt1 | contig 48953 bp, 52 predicted proteins | sample AraplaMF_Cvi_mMS_FD_184265 | JGI IMG/M metagenome (GOLD analysis project Ga0207426, IMG submission 184265) | Arabidopsis root microbial communities from the University of North Carolina, USA - plate scrape MF_Cvi_mMS (SPAdes) (version 2) | ecosystem: Host-associated > Plants > Roots > Endosphere... | reverse complement strand
CGGCGCTGGGGCCGGACGGCATCGCGCCGGCCGTGCTATACATGGTCAGCGACTTGTCGGGCGACCAGACCGGCAAGGTGCTGGGCGTGTCCGGGCCCCGCGGCGTGCGCGAAATGCGGATGATGGAGATGGAAGGCTGGAAACCGCCGCATACGGGCTGGAACGCCCAGGACATCGTGGAGCATGCCAAGGAGATCTTCTTCTCCGAGGAGCAGATCAAGATGGGCGCGCGGAGGTTTTAGGCTGATTTGTCGTTCCGGGGCGATGCGAAGCATCGAACCCGGAACCTCGAGATTCTCAGGTGCGCTATTGCGCACCAGAGTTCGCGCTACGCGCGCCCCGGAATGACGAACAGAGGAAAATGGACTGATGAAACTGACCGCCGACGCCAAGGGCACCTTCGCAATCGCGCCGACGCCATTCCACGATGACGGCCGGATCGACGAGCGCTCGATCGACCGCCTGACCGATTTCTACGAGGAGGTCGGCTGCGACGGCGTCACGGTGCTGGGCATCCTCGGCGAGGCCCCGAAGCTCGATGCCGCCGAGGCCGAGCAGGTGGCGGTGCGCTACGTCAAGCGCGCCAAGAAGATGCAGGTGATCGTCGGCGTCTCCGCGCCGGGCTTTGCCACCATGCGCTCGCTGGCGAAGGCCTCGATGGACGCGGGCGCGGCCGGCGTCATGATCGCGCCGCCGCCCTCGCTTCGCACCGACGACCAGATCACCGGCTATTTCAAGCAGGCGGCCGAGGCCATCGGGCCCGATATTCCCTGGGTGCTGCAGGACTATCCGCTGACGCTGTCGGTGGTGTTCACGCCCGCCGTGATCCGCAAGATCGTCATGGACAATCCGAACTGTGTGATGCTCAAGCACGAGGACTGGCCGGGCCTGGAGAAGATCTCGACGCTGCGCGGCTTCCAGAAGGACGGCTCGCTCCGCCCGCTCTCGATCCTGTGCGGCAATGGCGGCACGTTCCTCGACTTCGAGATGGAGCGCGGCGCCGACGGCGCGATGACCGGCTACGCCTTCCCCGAGCTCCTGATCGACGTCGTGAACCTCTCCAAGGCTGGCAAGCGCGACGCCGCGCATGACCTGTTCGACGCGCATCTGCCGCTGATCCGCTACGAGCAGCAGCCCGGCGTCGGCCTGACCGTGCGCAAATACGTGCTGCAGAAGCGTGGCATCATCGCCTCCAGCGCGCAGCGCAAGCCCGGCGCGACGATGACGGCGACGGCTAAGGCCGAGGTCGACTATCTGCTGTCGCGCGTCGCCCGTTTCGACAAGCGCGCCAATCTCGGCCCGCAATCCAGCGCCGCAGGTTAGTTGCATGGCCGAGACATCAGCATCACGCCCGGCATCGACGATCCTCCTGTTGCGCGACGGAGGCAAAGAGGTCGAGATCTTCATGATGGTCCGCCATCATCAGATCGAGTTCAACTCGGGCGCGCTGGTGTTTCCCGGCGGCAGCGTCGACGCCGGCGACAACGAGATTGTCGCCCGCGCCGACCTCTATTCCGGTGGTGAAGGCCTGAGTGAATCGGATCGCGGCTTCCGTATCGCCGCGATCCGCGAGACCTTCGAGGAGAGCGGCATCCTGCTGGCGCGCGCCAAGGGCTCGAACACACCGATCGATGCCAAGCGCGCCGGCGAGATCGCGGACAAGCACCGCGTCGCGCTCAACGAGCACAAGATCAGCTTCCTGAAAATCCTCGACGACAACGGCCTCCAGCTCGCGCTCGATACGCTGGTGCCGTACGCGCACTGGATCACGCCCGAGGGCATGCCGAAGCGGTTCGACACCTGGTTTTTCCTCGCCGCGGCGCCGCCCGACCAGCTCGGCGCGCATGACGGCCGCGAGTCCACCGACTCGATCTGGCTCTCGGCGCGCGAGGCGGTGGAGGGCGGCGAGAGCGGCCGCTTCAAGTTGCCGTTTCCGACCACGCGCAACCTGATCCGGCTCGCCAAGCAGGGGACCGTGGGCGCCGCGCTCGACCATGCCAGGGGCATGTCCATCGTCACGGTGATGCCGGTCATGACCAGGACCGCAACCGGCCGCCAGCTCCGGATTCCCCGCGAAGCCGGCTATGACGGCGAGGTGTTCGAGGTCGGCGCGGTCGGCTGATACACTTCGACACGCAGCGAAGTATCGGCGCGCGCGGATACGCTAGGTTCCGTCCAACGCGGAATGGACGGGACGTAGCGGATGGATAGCCGGCAGGACACCAACATCGCCGTCGAGCTGGCGCTGCTGGTCGCGCTCGCAACGCTCTGGGGCGGCTCCTACACTTTCATCAAGCTCGGCGTCGCCACCATCCCGCCGATCACGCTGATCGCGGCGCGCACCGCGATCGCCGGCCTGCTGCTGCTCCTCGTCATGTGGGCACGGGGCATCACGATGCCGGCCGATGCCTCGACCTGGCGGCGCTTCGCGTTCCAGGCCGTGCTCAACAGCGTCATCCCCTGGACGCTGATCGCCTGGGGCGAGCGCCATGTCGATGCCGCGCTCGCCACCATCCTCAACTCGGCCGGCCCGATCTTCACATTCCTGCTGACGGCGGTGGTCACCCGCCACGAGGCGACCACGGCGCGAAAGCTGTTTGGCGTGGTCGCCGGCATGGCCGGCATCCTGCTGATCGTCGGCGTCGATGCCTTCCAGGACATCGGCGGCGGCCTCGTTGCGGAGGCCGCGATCGTCGCCGCCACCATCTGCTACGCCTGCGCCGCGATCTTCGGCCGCAGCTTCAAGGGCCTCGATCCGATGGCGCCCGCGGCCGGCTCGCTGCTGGCGGGGGCGGCGGTCCTGATCCCGGCCTCGCTGATCGTCGAGCAGCCCTGGACGCTGTCGCCCTCGCTCAGCTCCGTGCTGGCCTTGCTGGCGCTCGCGGTGTTTTCGACCGCGGCCGCGTTTGCGATCTACTTCCGCCTGATCCAGACCCTGGGCTCGGTCGGCACCACCGCGCAGGCCTATCTGCGCGTCCCGATCGGGGTCGCCATCAGCGTCGCCTTCCTCGGTGAAACCCTGAGTCGGACCGCCTGGATCGGGCTTGCCTGCGTCGTCCTCGGCGTTGCCGCCATGACGATCCCGGCCGGGTGGCGGGCAAGCGTCAAAACGTCATAGATCTGACGCGGAAGGGGGCCAAGTACCCAGATATTAAGGATGTTCCGGGGCGGCAGGCATGTTCCCCCGAGCCGGCAATATCGTATATTGGGCTTCCAGTAGCCCGGTCCTCAACGCAACCAATGTCCGCCGAATTGACGCCGCCCCCCGAGAAAAAGCGAATCTTTTCGCTGTCCATCGGCCAGTTGACGTTCGGAAGCTTCATCCTGGTGCTGGCGGTGATCATCGTCACCTCGGCCGCGAGCGTGATCGCGATCCGGCACATCGACACGACCTTTGCCGAGCTGCAGCGGCTCCAGAGCGTCGGCGACCTCGCCGAGGACATCGACCGCCGCATGAACGAGCTGCGGCTCGCCGCCCGCGACTTCGTCACCGATCCCGGCGCCGGCATCCAGTTCAAGCAGGTGGGAGAGGCGGCCTCCACCCTCAGCGACATCCTGAAGAAGACCCGCATCGAGCTCGCGCCCGAGCAGCAGGACATGATCGACGGGGTCACCGAGCGGCTTGCGACTTACCGCAACGGCCTCGAGCGGATCTCGACCCTGATCGACCGCCGCGCCCAGTTGCTCGCCGGCCTGCCGCCGCTGCGCGACCGGTTCGACGCGGCCGTCGCCGGCACCGCCGACCGCGAGCTGGCGTCCCGCCTGTCGGAGGCGCAGAGCCGGATCGCGCTCGGCCTGCTCGCGCGCAACCCGTCGGCGGCCGAGCAGTCCGCGCAGAGCATGCGGGCGATGGACATCGCCGATCCGGGGCTGAGGGCGGCCGTGAACGACTACGCCGAGGCGATCATGGCGGTGGCGGTGCGGGAACGGCAGATCGCCGACATCGACCGCGAGGTGCTGGGCACCGAGGGCCGGCTGATCGGCCGCGTCACCGAATTGCTGCGCGAGGTCTCTGCCCGCCGTGGCCACGTGCTGTCGCGCGATTTTGCCCGCACGCTGACCGAGGCACGCTGGCAGAGCATCGTGCTCGGCTCGATCGGCGTGCTGATCGGCATCGTCGCGGCCGCTTTCGTGGTGCGGCGAACGGTGCGTCCGCTGGCCCAGATCGCGCGCTCCATCCGCGCGCTTGCGGCCGGTCAGAAGGACACCTCGATCCCGTCCGCCGACCTCGACAACGAGATCGGCGACATCGCGCGGGCCGCCGAAGTGTTCCGCCGCGCGCTGGAGGAGGCCGACACCGCGCGCGAGGCGGCGGTGCGCGCGCTCACCGAGCAGCGGCTGGCCGAAGAGAGCTACCGCAAGCTGTTCGAGGGCTCGGTCGACGGCATCTATGTCACGACGCCGGCCGGCGACCTCCTCAACGCCAATCCGGCGCTGGCGCGGATGATGGGCTATGACAGCCCGCAGCACCTGATCGACAGCATCAACGACATCGCCCACACCATCTACGTCCATCCCGAGGCGCGCGACGAATATCAGCGGCTGATGGCGCGGGACGGCATCGTGCGCGAATTCGAGTACCAGGTGCGCCAGCGCAGCGGCAACATCCTCTGGCTCTCCGACAGTGCCACGGGCGTGCGGGATGAGCAGGGCAACATCGTCCGCTACGAGGGCACGCTGCGCGACATCACCGACCAGAAGCGGGCGGAAGACGCCATCGCCGAAGGCCGGCGCCTGCTCCAGCAGGTCATCGACACCGTGCCCGCGGTCATCAACGTCAAGAACCGCGACCTGCGCTACGTGCTGATGAACCGCTACATGGCCGGCATCTTCGGCATCGAGCCCGGCGATGCGCTCGGCCGCACCACGGCCGACCTGATGTCGCGCTACGGCGCGGCCAAGTCCGACGAGAGCGACAAGCGGGTGCTCAAGCTCCGCAAGGGGCTCGGCTTCTACGAGGAGGAGTACAAGGACTCGTCCGGTCACATGCGGCAATGGCTGGTCAACAAGCTGCCGCTGCTCGACGCCGAGGGCGAGATCGAGCGGATCGTCACCGTCGCGCTCGACATCGGCGAGCGCAAGCGTGGCGAGCAGGAGATGCGCAAGGCCAAGGAATCCGCCGAGACCGCGCTGCGCAATCTGCGCGAGACCCAGGCCTCGCTGATCGAGGCGGAGAAGCTCGCGGCGCTCGGACGGCTCGTCGCCGGCGTCGCGCACGAGGTCAACAATCCCGTCGGCATCAGCCTCACGGTCGCCTCGGCACTGGAGCGCAAGACCGCGATGTTCACGTCTGAGGTCGAGCGCGGCGAGCTTCGCCGCTCCACGCTCAACGACTTCCTCAACACCAGCCGCGACGCGTCCTCGCAGCTCGTCTCCAATCTCAACCGCGCCGCCGAGTTGATCCAGTCGTTCAAGCAGGTCGCGGCCGACCGCAACTATTCGGACCAGCGCAGCTTCGACCTCGGCGACCTCACCGAGCAGGTGGTGATGAGCCTGCGGCCGGGCCTGCGTAAGCACAACCTGACGCTCAACGTCGAGTGCCAGCCGGATCTGACCATGAACAGCTATCCCGGGCCGTACGGGCAGGTGCTGACCAATCTGTTCCTCAATTCGGTCGCGCACGCCTTTCCGGACGGCCGGCCGGGGACGATCGACATCCAGGTGCGCGAGTCCGGCAAGGACAATGTCGAGATCATCTTCTCCGACAATGGCTGCGGCATGTCGCTCGACGTTCGCCGCCGCGCCTTCGATCCGTTTTTCACGACGCGGCGCGACCAGGGCGGCACCGGCCTCGGCCTGCACATCGTCTACAGCATCGTCACCAATCGTCTCGGCGGCCGGCTCGATCTGGATTCCGAACCGGGCGGCGGCACGCGCATCCAGATGATCCTGCCGCGCACAGCGCCACTGGAGCAGGCGGCGGAATAGCTTCTATTGTTTGAGCATGATCTCCGCGCAAACGCGTTCCGCGTTTGTCGCGAGGGAAAACCGCGTCACACTTTTCCGGATCATGCTCTAGTCGGCTTCGGCGAGCTTGTGCAGGGTGGCGCCGAAAATCAGGCTGGCCTTGCCGACCAGCGCGGTGCCCGTCATCTCCGCGCGGGTGTCGGTGTAGGTGCCGCTGACGCCGATGCCGACGGGAGCAGGACCGCCGAACAGTGGATTGTCATCGCCGCGTGGCGAGGTGTGCCGTTGCACCAGCACCTCGCCCTTGAAGGTGTGCGCGTCCTTCACCACGTAGCTGCCGGTGTAATAGAGATAGGCGTCGCCGCCAAGAATCTTGCCGTCGCGGAAAAGAATCACGCCGCTGCCCTTGCCAGCTCGACCATCGAGCAGCGTGACGTGGATCGAATAGAGGCCGTTCTTCATAACGTCCCGTCGGCCGGCCGCCATCGCCCAATGGCGTAACCGGTCCTGCTTTTATGCCAAAGCCGATCCCGTCGCGCAACGCGGCAGTTTGCCGGCCGGCAAGCCTTTTCTCTGAGCGCGGACCGTAATTGTCCCGACTTGTCTGTGACTTCGATATGACGGTCTCATCATGAGGCGAGGCCAGTCACTGCGAATCAAGTTTGGCCCGCGAAATGCATAACCATTGTTGCACTGGCCGCGGGGTGCTGGAGCAAGACGAACGTGAGCAACTGGATCGATTCCGGCGGCGATGAGCCGCGTCAGTACAGTGCGCGTCCCACGAATTGCAAAAGCGAAGAACGACGGATTGGCAGAGCGACACGCCGGCGAGGCGTGACGCGGCTGGCTTGCGCCGCGGCTCTGATCGCGCTCGCAGCCCCCTTGGGGCACGCTCGTGACCGGGGGCAATTCGTCAACACCAATGCCGATTTGAAGGCCTGGTTCGACGGCCTGCGAAGCGCCAAGGGGCCGTGTTGCTCCGATGCCGACGGCTCGGCGCTCTCCGATACCGATTGGGAGAGCAAGGACGGGCACTATCGTGTCCGCGTCCCGCGCCACGGCCACGCGCTCGACGGCCAGCCGCAGGAACTGGTCTGGGTCGACGTGCCCGAGGAAGCGGTGATCTCGGAGCCGAACCGCGTCGGGCGCACCATGGTGTGGCCGATCTACGGCTACATGGGTGTCACCATCCGCTGCTTCATGCCGGGCAGCATGACATAAGCGCGCCAGGCGGCACGCCGCCCGGTCTCGCTATTGCTTGACGCGGCTTGCGCGGTGTCAGGTGTATTTCTTGTCGCGCTCGAGTAGCTCGATGGAGATGCCTTCGGGGCCGCGAATGAAGCAAATACGCACGCCGGGCCGGATCGTGGTGGGTTCGCGGGTGAAGGTGACGCCTTTCGCCTTGATCTCGGCGGCGACGGCGTCGATGTCCTTCACCGTCAGGCCGAAATGGTCGAGGCCCTGATGCGGGTGCGGCGGGGGCGGGTTGACGGCGTTGTCGCCCTCGAGCGGGGCGATGAAGATTTTTGCGCCGCCGAGATTGACGTCGATCCGTCCGGGCGCGCGCACGATCTCGCCACCGAGAATGTCCCGCAGCCAGGCCGCCGTGGCCTCCGGATCGGGGCTGCGCAGATGGACGTGATCCCAGGTGACGGCGATTGGCATTTCATATTCTCCCAACGGGTCTTTCGATGTTGCGGCGCATGTTAGCGGCCCGGGCCGATGATCGCCACCGTCCCCGCCGACTCGCCTGAAGCGCGGGAACCTTAGTTCCTCTCCCGGATTAAGGTAAGCAGTGGACCACTGCGTCGTGCAAACGCAGTTCAGCCGCCATCGGTGATGCAACCATGAACGCCAGGCTTGAACGGACCAGGTTGGGACGCTTTGCCGAGACCGGCGAGCGACTGGCCCGGGCCGTGACGGTCGCGAGCGTCTCGTTTGGCCGAGGCCTGCTCTGGCTGTTGGCGGCCGCCATCGTCGGTTGCGGCATCTGGATGCTGGTGCCGTTCTCCAAGGGCAACAGCACCGAGCCGGTCAAGTCGGACGTGGCAGCCGCCGAGGCGGCTGCTCCGGGCGATGCGGCGACGGGCTCGCAGGCGGCTGCAGCTCCGGTTGCCGCGGCGGCAGAACTGGATCGTCTCAGGATTTCATCGCAGACCTGGCGGCGCGGCGGCCTCGGCTCGAGGGCGCTGGTGACCTTCACCGTGCGAAATGACAACGACTATGCCGTAAGAGATGTGGAGATCGTCTGCGCTTTCACGCGTCGCGACGGCACGCCTCTCACGGCTCGCAGCCGCCTGCTGACCGACACCGTCAGCATGAAGAGCCGCAAGACCTTCGCCCGCATTCCGGTCGGCTACGTCAACGTTAATGCCGATCAGGCGAAGTGCTCGCTGGTTGCTGCACGGCGGGCATAGAGGGCGCGGCGTTCACCGGTAGCGGAAAAGTTACCGTGTGCGGACGGGGGCTCGGTCTTGGGGAAAAACTTGTCGTCGCTATTTGAACCCAAGGGCCGGGCCAGGAACCAATCAGAGTATCGCCTGTTAAGGCGGAGAGCCCACGCGGGGATGCGGGGGGCGGAGTGCGGCCAATGCCCATCTTTCGGTATTTCGTGTTCGTCGGCGGAGCGCTGCTCGCACTGCTGTTGGCGGTGAGCTTCGTTGCGCCGGCTTCGTCCGTGACGCAGGCTGTCGCGACCGCAAGCAACGACCAGCCGTTGATCCGGATCCGGTCCGATCGCCATCTGCCTGAGCGCGTCGTGCTCGACACCAGCCAGGCCACGATTACCCCGCCTGCGGTGAAGACCGCCGCGGTCGCAGCGCCGCAGCCGCCGGATACCGCCTCGGCGGCAGCCCTGGCGGAGATGTCGGCCAAGGCGCGGGTGCGCGAGACCTTTGCCCAGTTCACGCCCGGATCGCAGGCTGATGCCGCCGCGGTCAAGAAGACCGATGCCAAGCCGCAGCAGGCTCCGCCCAAGCGCAAGGTCGCGAGGGCGCATCCGGCCCCGCAATATCAATATGGCGGGCCGCAATACGGCCGGCCGATGATGGTGGCCCAGCAGCCGCATTTTGGCCTCTTCAACACGACCTGGTGACAAGCCGGTCATGACCTGCCTCGATGGAGGCGGGGAGGGCTTTTTATTGGCCTGCCTCTCTGCTAATTCGAACGCGTCCGAACGCCATCTGGTGTGCTGGCTTGCCAGTCACGGTCCCGCGCGTCTCGGTTGCGGCCCGATCCCGGGCCAGGCGCTCGTAGCTCAGCTGGATAGAGCATCGGATTTCGATTCCGAGGGTCGGAGGTTCGAATCCTTCCGAGCGCGCCAGCCCCTCCTGGTCCCACCTCCGTCGCATTCCAGGCAATGCGGAGGCCGAACGGCCCCGCCGGCGCTTGCGGCGTCAGCCGGTCTAAAGACCGGTGCGCCGTCCACGTGCCAGCGTGTCCGAGGGGGCCTCGTGGAAGGTCGCACGGTAGGCCGCGGCAAACTCGCCCATGTGATGGAAGCCCTGGGCGCGCGCGCAGGTGGCGACGCTGGCGCCGCCGCCCTTGAGGAGCCGGGCGCGGGTCGCCCACAACCGCTTCAGCCGGATGTACTGGTGCAGGCTCATGCCGCGCACCTTGTTGACGGCGCCGCTGAGCGTGCGGACCGAGACGCCGAACTCGCCGGCGAGATCGGCCGTATAGATCGGCGAGGTCGGATAGGCCGCGACGTAGTCGTCGATCCGCTGCACCAGCTTGGTCGACCGCCCGCCCTGGACCGAGGTGCTCCGGTCCGGACCCATCCCGATCCGGAACAGGTCGTCGAGCGCGAGCAGCAGGCCTTCCTGCAGGTGCGAGGCCGCCTCGGTGGTCTCGAACAGGAACGGCTGCACGGAGGCGGTTCGCAGGATGTCGAGCACGAGCTGGCGCGTGTGGAGCAGGGCGGCCCGGTTCGCCGCATAGGCCCGCAGATCGTCGGCGCGATCGAACCAGCCGCGGTCTTTCAGGCCCGGCGAGAGGATGATCATTGCGTGATGGTTGGTCTGGGGCTCGACGAAATGGCACTCGTCGTTGCCGCGGAGCGCAACGAAAAAGCGGGCATCGAGATCCATGCCCTTTGAATTGGCCTGAAGGTCGTCGGTCATCGACAGGATCACCAACCCGCCCGGCATCCGATAGGCCGCGTCGAGGATGCGCGCGAAGGAGCGCATCACGATGATGCGGCAGGCCGGCAGCGAGACGACGGCGCGGGCGGCAGCGAAGCCGGTCACGTCGAGCGGGATGCTTCTCGCATCCTCCATCGACTCGATCGGCCTGAAGGCATCGACATCGGCAAAGCTGATCAGTTGAAGCGCGGAGGACGGGACAAGGGCATCGAACATGCGTCTGGCCGTTGCTGCAATGTGACAATTAAATGAACGTCAGTACATTGCCATCAATGGCTAAACATCCTACTTCAGTAAACCGGATTTCAGGCCGTAGTATTGCGGACATCATGTCATTCGGCCCGCCAGATCATTGTCACCGTCAACGGTCCCGGCTCATCGCTTGGCCGGAGACGAGGTCGATGAAGTGGAGGCGCGTGCAGGCGGGGCAGGCGAAGGACTGGACGCTCCGCCCTTCGGGTCGCTGCTGCTTTTCCAGATGTGTCTGCACGTTCATGCCCGTCTGAGGGCATCGAAAAACGATCAAATCGGCCATGAACGCAGCATGACGCCGCGGCAAATTTTCCACTTTGATCTAGATCAGTTTTGGAATGGCTCCAGCCCGGCCGCGTAGGCTGATGGTGAATTCGGGATCTCGCAAAAGCGAAGGGGCCCGAGGGCCCCTTCGAAACGTCACCAGCGGCGGTAGCCGCCGTAATAGCCATAGGGGCGGCCGTAGTAGCGCGGCGGCCCATAATAGCGGGGCCCGTAATACGGGCGCGGGCCGTAATATCCATAATAGTTGGGGCGCCACCAGCACTGCCCCCAGGCGTTGCAGACCATACGGACCTGCTCGACGCCCGAGACCTGCGGGACCGCAGGAGCAGGTGCGATGGGCATGGCGGACGCCGCCGGCGATGCCATGACGGCACCGAACAGAGATGCGGCGACGAGGCCAATCTTAAGCTTCATGATGTCTTCCTCCGCTTACGCAATACAGAATATCGAAGTTGTTCTGATCAAATTGTGGCGGAACCGAAATGTAATGCTGATGAACAAATCTTCAGCCACTCCGCCGCGGGCCTGATCCGGCGCAGCAAGACTAGCTCAGCTTCGCTTCGCTGGCCATGGCGCGCCCGCGTTACCATCCTTGATCTTGCGCAAGTCGTGCTGGCCGCTTCGTCTCTAATCTTGTCGCCGTGGGCAGACTTCGCGGAATGCGAAGCGCGGCCGGCGGTTCGCATCGGTCCCGGCCCACTGTTGTTTGGAGCTGTGCAATGGACAAGATGAGAATCGACAAGGGTGACTGGCTGGTGGTGTGCGACGGGCGCAAGGCGCTCATCCTGGAAAATCTCGGCGACGAGATGTTTCCGAACCTTCACACCAGGGAGGTGCACGAGCAGCCCAATCCCTCGACGAGCGCGCAAGGAAGCGATGCGCCCGGTCGGCTGCACGGCGCATCCGGCGGTGCGCGCAGCTCGGTCGAGCAGACCGACTGGCACGACGAGGCCGAGCGCGCCTTCCTGCGGAGCCTCGCCGGCCGGCTCGACGCGGCGGTCAGCTCGGGCGAGACCTCGGCCCTGACCATGGTGGCTTCGCCGCGCGCGCTCGGCATGATCCGCGCCGACTATTCGGACGGCGTGCGCAAGGCGCTCCGGGGCGAGGTCGGCAAGGACCTCGTCAAGCTGCCGGTCTATGAGATCGAGAAGCAGTTGCTGCGGTCGGGCGCCGCGAAATAAGCACGCCCGCCGTGGACGCGCCGGTGTCCCTCAGTAGCAGGGGTGCCGGCGGCGGTCCTGGCCGACATAGGCAGCCGAGCTCCGGTAGCAATGGTTGGTCGACGGACCGTCATAATAGGCAAAGGTGCCGGCGGTGATCCCGGGGCCGTAATTGTGCAGATAGCTGATCGGGTAGGGCAGCGGGTTGGTGTAATGGCGGTGGTACCGGTGATGTCCCCGTGCCTCCGCAAGGCTGGGGGCGAGGATTGCGGCCGACAGGGCAGCAACTGCGGCTACAAGCTTCAACTTGCTCATCTCGATTCTCCGGAACCTGCGCGAATAGCTCAACTGTTATAGCCATTTCGGGCCGCCGGGACACCCGTCCGGCAGGCGGAATCCGGGGCCAATCCCGCAGATTCCCGGGTGGGTGTGACAGAATTGCCGGAACGGCCGTCCCGGACTGCCCATTTTTGGCCTTTTCGGGATGCTTAACGAATTCCCCACACAAGTATGACCAAGAAGAATTCGGCTAGAGATTCCTGCCGGTCGCCTGGGGTGCTTCGAGGCCGGCCCGTCCCTGCAAGGTTTTCACCGTCCTTCGCCATGCGCATCACGCTTCTGAGCCTGCTGTTGCTCTGCTTCGCCGCCACGACGCCGGCGCGGGCCGATCTGCACATCACTCGCGACCATGGCGGCTATGTCGAAGAGTACAAGGTCAAGTACAAGCGGGTCCGCGAAAAGGGCGAGCGCGTCATCATCGACGGCATCTGCAACTCGGCCTGCACGCTGGTTCTCGGCATCGTGCCGATGAACAAGATCTGCGTGACGCCAAAGGCCAGCCTCGGCTTCCACCAGGCCTATTACGACAAGGCCTTCACCTTCGGCATCAAGGTCACCAGCGCGGAAGGGACGTCCGATCTCATGTCCTACTATCCCGACACGGTGAAGGACTGGATCCGTCGCAATGGCGGGCTCACCACCGACATGAAGAAAATCAAGAACGGTGTCGACCTCTGGAAGATCATCGACCCCTGTCCGGACGAATGGTGAGCGGCTGAGCTGAGCCGCCGTCCATCGCAGCGCAACATCGCCGGGCGAGAAATTCGCATTGCCGCACGGGCCCCCATCGGGCAATGAGGGCGGCAATGAACCATAATCAAGAAGCCCTGACCGCGCGCGCCGCGCCGATCCTGTTCGTGCTGCTCTGGAGCACCGGGTTCATCGGCACCAAATACGTCATCCATAACGCCGACCCCTTGACCTATCTCGCCATCCGCATGGCGATCGTGGTCGGCCTGATGGCGATCATCGCGGGTGTTGCGCGGCCGAAATGGCCTGACCGCGCCGGCATCGCCCACAGCGCGGTCGCCGGCATTCTCGTCCACGGCTTCTATCTCGGCGGTACCGCGATCGCGATCGCCCATTCGATCCCGGCCGGGCTCTCCGCGCTCATCCCGGGCCTGCAGCCGATCCTGACCTCGACCATCGCCAACCGTTGGCTCGGCGAAAAGGTGACGTCGGTGCAATGGGCCGGCCTCGTGCTGGGCCTCGGCGGCGTCGTGCTGATCCTGCACAACCGCCCGATGACCGGCGAAGCCGGGCTCGGCTGGCTCGCCTCGGTGGTCTCCCTGATCAGGCTCTATCAACGCCGCTACTGCAATCACATCGACTGGCGCGCCGGCAATCTGGTGCAGTACGTGTCCGTGACGATCTTCTTTGCGATCGGCGCCTTCCTGTTCGAGGACCGCGTGGTGCACTGGACGCGGGAGTTCGTGTTCGCGCTGGCCTGGCTTGCGGTCGCGCTCTCGATCGGATCGATCGGGCTCTTGTACTGGCTGATCCGCCACGCCGCGGCGACGTCGGTCGCCAGCCTGTTCTACCTCGTGCCCGCGGTGACCGCGCTGATGGCCTATCTGCTGTTCGACGAGAAGCTCGATGCGCTGGCGATTGCCGGCATGGCGATGTGCGCGGCGGCGGTGTTCGTGGTCAACCGGCGGATCTAGGCGGCGGAATACATCCCCGACGTGCGGGACGGGCTCGTGTTAGGCTGGGCTGATTTCAGCTTCCCTTTCACACGGTGATTTCCATGAAGAAGGCGCGGCGCGCACTGCTCGGCAGGTCCTTGAAGCCGGTCCGGATTGCCTGCATCAACTACGCCGAGGAGATGATGAGCGACCGGATGATGGCACGCCTCACGGCCGCGCTGCAGAAATGCTACGACGAGCATTTCCTTCCCGTGTGGGGCTATCCGGTCGATCTCGACGTCACCCGCAAGCCGAAGCCGACCGACTGGCAGCTGGTCTATTTCGACGATGCCACCCACAAGAACTTCCTTGGGCGGCATGAGCTGACGCATCGGGGGCAACCGATCTCGAAGATTTTCCTCAAGGCGCTGGGTGAGGACGAGCCGGTCAGCCTGGCGGCTTCGCACGAGCTGTTCGAGATGGTGCTCGATCCCATGGCCAATCTGTGGGCCGACAAGACCCGGCACACCCAATACGCCTACGAGGTCTGCGACGCCGTGGAGGAGGACGCGTTCCTCGTCAACGGTTTCCCGATGTCGAACTTCGTCTACCCCTCCTGGTTCGAGCCATTCAAGCATCCCCGGGGTACCAAGTTCGACCACATGGGATCGCTAAAGGAGCCGTTCTCCATGACCGCTGGCGGCTACGTCATCAAGAAGGTCAACGGCAGGAGGCTGGTCAAGGCGTTCGGATCGCCGGAAAAGCGGCGGCGCTTCAACGCCGAGGACCGGCGCGGTCATCGCAGCGAGTTCCGCGATCCGCAAGGCGAGCATCATCCGGGACGGCGCGCCGCCAAAAGGCGAGGGTAGGGTATTGCTGGAGCCGTCTCCGGGCGCGCCCGCACCCGGAGACGTGCTGTCGCTTGCGATCAGCGCTTGGACTTCTTGGCCTTCTTTTTCTTTTTTGCGGCCTTCTTCGCGGATTTCTTCACCGCCTTCTTGGCGGCCTTCTTCGCGGACTTCTTGGCCGCCTTCTTCGACGACTTCTTTGCAGCCTTCTTCGAAGACTTCTTCGCAGATTTCTTGGCCTTCTTCGGCGCTACTTTCTTCGCGACCTTCTTGGCGGCTTTCCTGACCTTCTTGACCGCGGTGACTGCGGCGTCCTTGGTCGCTTCCACGGCGGTGGTGATCGTCTCCATCGCCTGTTCGGTGATCGGCTTCTCGTCGTCCATAACCTGTCCCCCAGTGTTGTATGGAGCGATGACGATAGCGCGTTTCAAAATTGTGTCAAAGCAAGGCTCAACCTTTGCGGATTTTCGCGTAGGCGGCGAGTGCGCGCTCGCGTCCCTTCGCATGATCGACGATCGGTTGCGGATAGCTCTTGCCGAGCGTGATGCCGGCGCTCGCAAGCTCGATCGGTGTTGCCTCCCACGGCTGGTGGATCAGCTTGGCCGGCAAGTCCTTCAGCTCCGGCACCCAGCGCGCGACATAGGTTCCGTCAGGATCGAACTTCTCGCCTTGCAGGATCGGATTGAACACGCGGAAATAGGGCGCAGCGTCCGCACCGCAGCCGGCGACCCACTGCCAGTTGGCGGGGTTGCTGCCGGCGTCCGCATCGACCAGCGTGTCCCAGAACCAGCTCTCGCCGTCGCGCCAGTCGATCAGCAGGTGCTTGACCAGGAAGGACGCCACCACCATCCGCACCCGGTTGTGCATCACGCCGGTGTGCCAGAGCTCGCGCAGGCCGGCATCGACGATGGGATAGCCGGTGCGGCCGCGCTGCCAGGCGGCGAGCGCCTTCTTGTCGCCCTTCCAGGGGAAGCCGTCGAAATTCGCCTGCAGGTTTTCGGTGGCAAGGCCCGGATGATCGTGGAGCAGGTGGCGGCAGAACTCGCGCCAGCCGAGCTCGCTCAGGAATTTCTCGACGCCTTGGCCGAGCGCCGGATCCTCGGCCGCGGCGAACCGTGCGGCGTGCCAGACCTGACGCGGGCTGAGCTCGCCGAACCGCAAATGCGGCGACAGGCCTGAGGTGCCCTCCCGGTCCGGGCGGTCGCGGTCGCCGACATAATTGCGGGCGGTGTGCTTGAGGAAGTCGCGCAGGCGCGCGCGGGCCGCAGTCTCGCCCGGCGTCCAGCTTTCGCGCAGTCCGCCGGCCCAGTCGGGCTTGCTCGGCTCCAGCTTCCAGCTCTCCAGCCTGTCGCTCGCGCTCTTCGGACCCGGGCGCAGCTCCTTCGGTGCCGGCAGCGGTTTTGGCGGGTCGCCGAGCGACAGCACGCGCCGCCAGAACGGGGTGAACACGCGCAGGCCGCGGCCTTCCTTGTTGCGGATCGCCGAGGGCGGGACGAGCAGGTCGCCGGGGAAGATCTTGGAGTCCACGCCGAGCTTTGCAAGCGCAACTTTGAGCTGCCGCTCAACCGCCTGATGCGGCGCCTGCGCGATCCCGTTCCAGTAGACGGTGCGGGCGCCGCTCTCTCGCGCGAGCTCGGCGATCACCCTGGCCGCTGGGCCCTTGCGCAGGATCAGCGAGCCGCCGCGCGCGGCGATATCCGCACCTAGCGCCCGCAGCGACTGCGCCAGCCACCAGCGCGCTGCGCCGCCGGCGGATCGCCCGGCCGCGTCGTCGAGCACATAGAGGCAAACCACGGGCGCGCCGGCCTTGGCGGCGGCGTGGAGGGCGGGATGATCGGACAGGCGGAGGTCATCGCGGAACCAGACGATGACGGGCGGCGCACTTGGCGTGGTCAGGAGGGGCCTCGTTTACGATTTGGAAACCATGACGCCGGCGGCGCTGTGAACCGTCGTTAATGCGGCCGTAAGCCGATTGCATGAATATGCAGGGATTCCGAGGGTTTTTCCAATCATGTCCAAACGTGCAACGGCGAAGTTCCTGCCGCAATTCAAGCTGGGTACCAAGGCCGTCCTGTGCGCGGTGCTGCTGATCGCCGTGAACACGGCGCTGGTGGTGGGCGCCGGCTATTGGTCGCTGACCTCCGCCTTCAACGATCGCGCGCTACGCGACATCGATGTCAATCTGCGCACCCTGGCGCTGGCCTTTGCCGAGATCGTTCCCGAGGCCAAGATCACGATGCGGGACGGCGCGGTCGTACGCGCCGAGATCCCGAAGATGCCCGACTTCAAGGACCACGCGATCGTCGATCGCGCGGTGTCCTATGTCGGCGGCAATGCGACCCTGTTCGTGCTCGACGATGCGAGCGGGCAGTTCGTGCGACGCTCGACCAATGTGAAAAAGGAAAATGGCGACCGCGCCGTCGGCACCCAGCTTGCGGCCGATCATCCGGCGCAGGCCGGCTTGCGCCGTGGCGAGGCCTATAGGGGCCCGGCCGTCCTGTTCGGCAAGTCGTTCATGACCGCCTATTTCCCGGTCGTGGATACGGCCGGGAAGGTTGCCGGCATCCTCTATGTCGGCATCCCCATGGCCCAGTTCGAGAGCATGCTGGCCCAGGCGATCTCGAGCATGGCCGCCGCCGCCGGACTTGCCGCGCTGCTGGTCCTGGTCCTCACATTGCTGATCGTCCGCCGTGTCACCAAGCCGCTCACCTCGGTCACCCACTCGCTGACGGCGCTCGCCAACGGCCAGAGCGACGTCGAGATCGATTGCGAGGACCGCGCCGACGAGATCGGCGAGATCGCCCGCACGGTCGCGGTGTTCAGAAGCAATTCGCTGGAGCGGGCACGCCTGCGCAGCGAGCAGACGGCGGCCACGGCCGCCGCGGCCGAGCAGCGCAAGGCGGAGCTGCGCAGCTTCGTCGAACAGTTCCGCGGCAGCGTCGGGGGCATCCTCGACAAGGTGCTGAACTCCTCCGGCGAGTTCGAACGGGCGGCGCGGCAACTCACCGACACCGCACGCTCGACCGCCGATCTGTCGGCGCAGTCGGCCGGGGCGTCCGAGGACGCCTCCGAGCACGTGCGTTCGGCGGCGTCGGCCTCCGATGAACTGAGCCAGTCGATATCCGAGATCACCCGGAGAGTGCAGGAATCGAACGAGATCTCCGCCGAGGCGGTGAGGCAGGCTGAGGTCACCGATCAGCGCATCGCGCAGCTCTCCGAGGCGGGCACGCGCATCGGCGACGTCGTCAAGCTGATCACCTCGATCGCCGAGCAGACCAACCTCCTGGCGCTGAACGCCACCATCGAGGCCGCGCGTGCCGGCGATGCTGGCCGCGGCTTTGCGGTCGTGGCTCAGGAGGTCAAGACGCTCGCCGGCCAGACCGCCAAGGCGACCGACGAGATCTCGAACCAGATCGCCAGCATGCAGCTTGCGACCGAGGAATCGGTCACCGCCATCAGGGCGATCAGCCAGACCATCGAGCGCATCAGCGGCATCGCCGGCTCGATTTCGGCTGCGGTCGAGCAGCAGAAGAGCGCGACCCACAACATCGTGGCCAGCGTTCGCGCCGCGGTCTCAGGTACGGCCGAGGTCGCCGTCAACGTCCGTCACGCCGCCAAGGGCGCGAGCGAGACGGGCGAGACGTCGAGCCGGATGTTCGCCTCCGCCCAGGCGCTGTCGGGCGAGAGCCTGCATCTGAAGGCCGAGGTCGACGGCTTCCTGGACCGCGTGCACGCGGCCTGATCCCGCTTCGTCATTCCGGGGCGGTGCGTAAGCACCGAACTCCGGTGCGCAATTGCGCACCAGAGAATCTCGAGATCCCGGGTCTGGTCCTTCGGACCATCCCGGGATGACAGTGAGTTATTTCGGCTGCGGCACGATGCGGATGTACGGCTTCGGCTCCTTCCAGCCCTGCGGATAGATCGTCTTGGCCTCGTCGTTGGAGACCGAGCCTGCGATGATCACGTCCTCGCCCTGGGTCCAGTCGGCCGGGGTGGCGACGCGATGCTTGGCGGTGAGCTGGAGCGAGTCGATGACGCGCAGGATCTCCTGGAAGTTCCGGCCCGTGGTCATCGGATAGACCAGCACCAGCTTGATCTTCTTGTCCGGCCCGATGATGAAGACGTTGCGGACGGTCTGGTTGTCGGCGGGGGTGCGGGTGAGGGGATCGCCCGAGGTCGAGGCCGGCAGCATCTCGTACAGCTTCGAGACGTTGAAATCGGTGTCGCCGATCAGGGGATAGTTGGGGGCCGCGCCCTGCGTCTCCTTGATGTCTTCAGCCCATTTGGCGTGGCGGTCGATCGGATCGACCGAGAGGCCGATCAGCTTGACGCCGCGCTTGTCGAATTCCGGCTTCAGCTTGGCGAGCGCGCCGAGCTCGGTCGTGCAGACCGGCGTGAAGTCCTTGGGGTGCGAGAACAGGAGGGCCCAGCTATTGCCGATCCAATCGTGGAACTTGATCTTCCCTTCGGTGGTCTCGGCTTCGAAGTCGGGGGCGGTGGTGCCGATCGGGAGTGTCATGGTTCTACCTCATCGCATTGAATTTACTTGTGAATTTATCGATGGCCGTCGCCGGTAGTATAAGGACTTGGCGAGGCCAAGTGAACGCTGACTGAACCGCTTCAAGTAAAATGTGAATTTCTTCTCTGAACGACCTATCTCCTAGCACTTTTCTGTTACACGGGCGCGTGCGGCGAAACATCTCCACCGGGGCTTCACGGTCTCGATTGCCCCGATAAAGCCTTTTATGACCCGCATCACGCTCGCCCGACGCTCTCCGGAACCGAAATGGTCCTCGTAGCGACTAATCGGCAACCATTGAGAAAAGTCGCGATCCCCGTACCGAATCATTAACCACCCCTTTACGGCCCGCATGGAAATGCTGGTCGCTCAGAAGAAATCTGGAAGTGAACTATGTCTGCCGCTGCCAAGTCCGTTGAGTCGCCGTCCCTCGAACCGTCCTGCCGCGATACCGCGGCTCATGCCCTCTCCATCGTGCGCGACGGCGTGATCACGGGCGAAGGCCCGACCACCAAGGGCCGGGTCCATTTCTCCCGCTCGCTCGATGCCGATGACACCGCCTGGTGCGCGCGCATCCTGACGGCGACCGCCGTCAACGACCAGCCCATCAGCCGCACCGAGGCCGAGGTCCTGTTCGAGATCAACGAAGCCGCGACCGAGCGCACCGACGCCGGCCGGTTCGATGACCTGCTTGCCAAGGCCGTTGCGCACTACGCTGCAAGCGCCTCTGGCCTGAAGGTGCCGCCGCGCAGCGTCGCGCTGTCGGCCGACACCGACATCGAGAGCTGGGCGCCGTCCTATGCCTCCAAGGTCAACAGCGAGATGCTGGAATGGATCGCCGGCCAGATGCGCGGCAAGCGCCAGAACAACCGCCGCCTGATGGCGATGGTGGCGACCTTCCTCGGCGCCACCGCGCTGCCCTTGGCGGGCCAATTGCCGAACGTGTTCGACATCGGCATGTAACGTCACGAGATTGTCGCGCCCCTTGCGGGGCGCGAGCGAAGCGGCGGGGTTACTTCCCCGCCGTTTTTTGTTTGCCGGCGTCCGGCTCGAGGCCCAGCGTGCGGCCGGGGAAGCCGGCGGCGTCGAAATAGCGCTGGCTGCCGACGCGCTGGACGTTGAGCACGGTCTCCAGACCGTTCTCGGATTTCTTCTTCGAGCGCTCCACGGTCTTGAATGCCTTCGGCACGATGCCGTTGGGCAGCGCCTCCGACATCACCCGGCCGACCAGGCCGCCGTTCTGCGCACCGCGCAGGCCCATCAGTTGTGCCGCGGTCATGCCGACGTCGGCGTTGCTGACCGGCAGCTCGTCGACGTAGCCGGCTTTGAAGTCCGGACCGATGGCGGCCATGAAGTTCATGGTGTCGCCGCGGCTGAAGCTGCCATGCATACCCTGGCCCTGGCGCAGCACGGTGTCGGCGACCTGCACCGAGCAGTTGGTCGGCGCCTCGCCGCAATCGCTGGCATAGGAGCGGAAGTTGACGACGATCGACGGCGTCGGTGTCGCCGACTTGCCGCGCAGGTTGACGCTCGACAGCGGCAAGGTGCCGGGGAAGCGGCCGAGCGAGTCCTCGACGAACAGGCCGGAGACGTAGTCCTGCTCGAGCAGCGCCTTGATGGTCCTGGCCGCCAGCTTCTTGTCCTTGTTCGGCAGATAGACCAGGTCGGAGCCGCCATTGGTGGCGACGACGAGGTCCGGCTTCTCCGGATCCTTGCCGAGCACGCCGTTGCCGGCCTTCGGATGCTTGTTGCCTTCGATCTTCGCATTCTTGTCGTTGGGATCGAACAGCGGCAGGTCGAGCGCCTTGGCGAGATCGAGCGCCAGGAAGCCCATCGGCAGGAAGTCCTTCGGCGTGTCGTCATAGCTGACCTTGGCCGAGGGGCTGGTCTTGCTTTCCTTGGAGATGGTCGAGAAGCCGTGGTCGGCCTGCACCATGATGTTGGTCGTTGCGGCAAGGCCGAGCTCGTCGAGCGCCTTGCGGAGCTGGGCGAGGTTGTCGTCGGCATTCTTGATGCCGGCCATCGAGGTCGGCCCGTTGATGCCGGGCAGGATCTGGTTGAGGCTGTCGCCGGTGTTGTGCTGGCTGCCGTCGGGGTCGCGCGACCAGAACACCAGCACAAACGGCTTGTTGCGCGCCTTGAACATCGGCAGGAGGACCTTGGTGGCGACATCGGCGAAATAGGCCTGCTGCGCGACGTTGGCGACGGTGGTGCCGGGCGTCTTGGCATCGCCCGCCTTGGAATTGTCGCCGCGCGGCGGGGTGGCGAGGGGCAGGCCGGCCTTGGTCAGCGCCGCCTTCACCTCGTCCGAGATCGCCACGCCGTTCTTGCCGCCGGTGGAATCGTCGAACACGACCGAGTGCAGGCCCGGCTTCTCGGGCTTGTCGGTGTGATCGAACTGGTAGGTCGGACCGACCTTGCCGATCGCCGCGGTGCTGTATCCCTTGTCGCGGGCCATCTTCAGAATGGTTTCCTCGTTGAGATAGTCGCCCTTGAAATGCTCGTCGATGTCGCCGAGCACGGCGTCGTTCTCGATGAAGGGGACCACGGTGTCGCCGGCGGGCACGGAGGTGTAGTTGGTCCAGATCGTGTTGGAGAACACGCCGGTGTCGCCGAGATAATGGCCGGTCGACATCGCCGAGCCGTTGGCCATGGTGAAGGTCGGGAAGAGCGAATGCGAATTCTTGAAGTTGACGCCCTTGTCGCGGACCTCGGCCATCGCCGGGGCCGTTTGAGGGGTGACTTTCAGCGCGCGCAGACCGTCCGGAATGAACAGGATCAGGTTGCGGGGGGTATTGTTCTGGGCGGACGCAAATCCGGTGGACAGCACTGTCAGTCCGGCGGACAGCAACAGCAGTGAGCGACGCATGGATGTCTCCTGGCGGTAAGGCGGCATGGCCGCCGACCGCGGCCCCCGGCATTCGTTTAGTTTTGCTGCATGACAGTTTTGTTACAAGGCTTATTGCGGAGGCAAGAGGGCTGGGGAGGGACGTCACTCTCGTGTCCCGGACGCGACGCAGCGCGCAAGCGGTGCGGCGCAGAGCCGGGACCCAGATGGCCGCAGAGTTCGCTGTCACATGGGCCCCGGCTCTGCAGCGCACCGTCGAAGAGACGCTGCGCTGCGTCCGGGGCACGAGAGCGGAGTTTTTGTCCGCACCTATCGCAACACCGTCATTGCGAGCGGAGCGAAGCAATCCAGAATGCCCGTGCGGAGGCAGTCTGGATTGCTTCGTCGCTTCGCTCCTCGCAATGACGGAGTCTGGTGCGACAGCTCCGTAGGATGGGTAGAGCAAAGCGAAACCCATCAAAACTTCCTTCGTGTGAAAGATGATGGGTTTCGCTTCGCTCTACCCATCCTACTCCTCTACGCTCCTGCAGACACGCCTTTGCTCTCTCGCGGCTGGTTTCGCCCGAGCTTTGCCTCGATGCCTCACCCCCAATGAAAGAGGGCGCAGGGAAGGCCGGGTGCCGGCCGGGCACCCACGGTCCACTGTGCGGAAGGTGGCAGAAAGAATTTGCACAGCGGCATACAGGTGGAGCCAAACATCCGGCCTTCCCTGCGCAGTGGTCTTACGGCTTATGTCGCGCTCTCCCCGGGGAGCGATGCACTATTGCCCCCGTCGTCCCGCGAGATGGCTGATGCGCGGGCCCGGTCGGGCCGCCACATCACCGCTGGGACTTGACGCACAGACCCCGGGCGTCAGGACCACACGATTTTGCCGTACGCTGATGGCACCGGTCGTATGCGCGAGGTCCTTGCTCACGGTCTCCCGCCCTGCAAAGCTCTTCGCGCCGCCGCCATCTGCGTCCACCGCCGCCCGGCCCGCGTTCGTGACGATCGCGATACGCCCCTCTTTCCCGGGCCAGGGTGAGAAATGACTAACAAAAATCAGAATTCGAATAAAGCGAATTATTTCGATGCGGGTCGATTGACCCGGGCCTGGGTGTTTTGCCCGGCGCCCCGCACAAGGTGTTGTGGCGGCGCCGTCACTCCGGCGCGGTCGGCGCCCGCGTCGTCTGCGCCAGCGGCGGAGCCGGCTTGACCGTTGCGGGGCCGGCCCCTGACTTGGCGAGGTCGCGCCGCAGCGAAAGCGGGACCGTCTTGAGCGCATAGATGATCGCGATCTGGGTCCGGTTCTGCAGGCGGTATTTGCGCATGATGTTGCCGATATGCGCCCGCACCGTGTTCTCGGAGATCTTGAGCTCGTAGGCGATATTCTTGTTCTGCAGCCCCCGCGCGATCAGCATCATCAGCTCACGCTCGCGCGGTGTCGGTGTGATCGAATCCTTCGAATCCGCACTCATGGCTGGCACCTCCCTGGTCTTCGCGTTGATAAGGCCGCCCCCGGCATCGTCTTACTCCGTCTTCAGCGCCTCGATCGGGCTGAGCCTGGATGCCTTGTGGGCGGGATAGAACCCGAAGATGAGACCGGTCACGATCGAGAAGGCGAGGGCAAGGCCGATCGCCTCGCTGTCGATCGAAGTGACCCATCCGGCCATGCGCGCGACCGTCATCGAGAGGGTGATGCCGCCGGCAACGCCGATGGCACCGCCGAGCAGGCAGAGCACGAGGGCCTCGCAGAGAAACTGCAGGCGGATGTCCCGCATCCGCCCGCCGAGCGCGCGCCGGATGCCGATCTCCCGCGTGCGCTCGGTGACCGACACGATCATCACGTTCATGATGCTGATGCCGCCGACGAGCAGCGACACCGAGGCGATGGCGACGAGCAGGAGCGCCACGGTGCGGATCGCGCCTTGCTGCGCTTCCATGGCGGCGGCCGGATCCTGGACCTTGAAGTCGTCCTCCTGGCCGGCAGGGATGCGGTGGCGCTGCCGCAGCAGGCCTTCGATCTCCGCTCGTGCGCCGGCCATCTGACCGTCCGCGGCCACCTTGGCGATGATGTAGGCCACCGAATCCCGGTTGATGTTGCTCGCGCTGCCGAGGAAGCGCAGCTTGGCGGTCGAGAGCGGCACGAAGGCGACGTCGTCCTGCGCCGGCCCCTTGCGATCGAGCACGCCGACGACTTCGAGCGGCACCTTCATGATCCTGATCTGCGCGCCGATCGGATCGTCGCCCGGCGCGAACAGCTCGCGCGCGACGGTGCTGCCGAGGATGACGACCTTGCCGGCGCCGGACTCTTCCGCCCCGGAAAAATAACGTCCGGAGGCGAGCTGCCAGTCGCGCACCATGAAATGGCCGGTGGTCGTGCCGTTGATCGTCGTGTTCCAGTTCTTGCCCTCGTGGATGACCTGCGCCGTCCCGGCCAGCGAGCCGGCGGCGGCCTGGATCTCCGGGATCTGCTCGAGGATGGCCTGCACGTCGCCCTCGGTCATCGTCAGCTTGCTGCCGTCCTTGAGGCGCACGCCGCCCTGATAGACCGCGCCCGGCGTGATCATCAGGACGTTGGCGCCGATCGAACGGATCTGCTCCTGCAGGCGAAGCTGCGCGCCGGAGCCGATCGCGAACACGGTCACGATGGAGGCGACACCGATCACGATGCCGAGCATGGTGAGGAAGCTGCGCAGCGGATTGAGGCGCAGGGCGTGCAGGGCGATCTGAAACCCCTGGAGCATCGTCATGACGCAGCGCTCCGTCTCGGCACCAGCTCGGCGACCCGCTCGTCGCTGACCAACTCGCCGTCATGCAGGCGGATGGTGCGCCGGCACTGCGTCGCGATGCTGGGATCGTGCGTGATCATCACGATGGTCTGGCCGGTGCGGTTGAGGGCCGCGAACAAGGCCAGGATCTCGGCGCCGGTGCGGCTGTCGAGCGCGCCGGTCGGCTCGTCCGCGAGCACGATCAGCGGGGAGGCGATCAGCGCCCGCGCGATCGCGACGCGCTGCTGCTCGCCGCCCGAGAGCTGGCGCGGGAAGTGATGGGCCCGGTGCAGCATGCCGACGGACTGAAGGCACGCTTCGGCCCGCGCCAGGCGCGCCTTGCGGCCGACGCCGCAATAGACCAGCGGCAGCGCGACGTTCTCGATCGCGTCGTGGCGCGCCAGCAGATTGTAGGACTGGAACACGAAGCCGATGCTGCGGGCGCGCAGCGACGAGCGGCGGTCTTCCGTGAGCTCGGCGACATTGGCGCCCTCGAGATGGACCGCGCCCTCGCTCGGCAGGTCGAGCAACCCGATCATGTTCATCAAGGTCGACTTGCCCGAGCCCGAGGGCCCCATCACGGCGACGATCTCGCCCTGCGCGATGTCGAAGCTGACGTTGCGGACCGCGGTCACTGCTATTCCGTCGGTGCGATAGGTCCTGGATACGGAGCGGAGACTGATGAGGGGCGACTGGTCGGTCATGATCCGAACCTGATTCCGAGGAACTCCATACCCGCCGGTCGGATGGCCTGGCCGACGGCGACCTGACTGCCTTCGACCAGGTCTCCGCTCTTGAGCGCGACCTGCTCGGTGCCGGCCGCACCGACGGTCACCGCGATGCGCTGGAGCGAGCCGCTGGCGGTCCGCACCCAAACGCCGCTGCGCGTGCCGGCCGGATCCGGCCGCGCGCCGGACGGCTGGAACCGGAGCGCGGCGAGCGGCACTTTCAGCACGTCGTCCTGCCGCTCGATCACGATCTTCACCAGCGCGGTCATGCCGGGGAGCAGCGCGCCGTCGAGATTGGAGGTCGACAGCACGACGGTGTAGGTGACGACGTGCTGCTGGGTCTGCGGCGCCTTGCGCACCTGCCGCACCACGGCCTCGAAGCGGCGGTCGGGATAGGCGTCCACCGTGAAATGGGCGCGCTGGCCGGGAGCGATGCGCCCGATATCGGCCTCATCGACCTGCGCGTGGATCTCCATGTCTTCGAGGCGATGCGCGACCACGAACGTGGTGCGCGACTCGAGGCCAACGGCGAGCGTCTGGCCCTCGTTGACGAACCTGCCGACGACGACGCCGTCGATCGGCGAGCGGATCACGGTGCGGTCGAGATCGGCCTGGGCCGCGGCGAGAACGGCGGCCTTCTCCGGCACCGCCATGCGGGCCTGCTGCAACTCGGCCTCGATGCGGCGGACGTCGGCCTGCGCGCCATCGACGGAGTAGGCGTTGAGGGACATCAGGACCTCCGCCTCGCGCTCCTGGGCGAGGCGCGCGGTGAACTCGGTCTGGGCATCGTCCACCGTCGTCGTCGCAACCACGTTCTGCGATTGCAGCGCCAGCTTGCGCTGCAGGGTCTTCTGCGCCGAGGACTTGACCGCCTGGGCGCTCTCGAGCTTGGCGGCGAGCACGTCGCGGCTGCCCTTGGCGTTCTGCAGATCGATCCTGGCGCGGTCGAGCTTGGCGCGCGCGATGTCGACGATGGAGTTGGCGACCGCCAGCGAAGCCCTGGCCTCGTCGACCTTGGCCGCAAAGCTGCGCGGATCGATCAGGGCCAGCGGCTGATCCTTCGCAACCGTGTCGTTGAAGTCGACATAGACCCTTGCGAGCTGCCCGGAGAGCTGGGAGCCCACCTCGATCGTCTTGACCGGCTGCAGAGCGCCGGTGACGGTGACGGTCTGCTCGATGCTGCCGCGCTGGATCGCGGCATAGCGGAACACGGGGGCATCCGACCCGAAGGTCGGTGCGTCGCGGCGGCCGGGCACGAGCAGCTGCTTGGTCTGGTCGTAGGCGTGAGCCGCCGTGTCTGCCGCGCTCCCGGCAGCGCCGGTGATGACGGCTGGCCCCGCGGCATAAATGGCGGCGAGACCGCATGCAGTTCCGAGCAAGGCAATCGCTGGCACAAATCGCATATCAAAACCCGCCTCGTTGAAAATGTTCGTTGGCGGAGGGAAAAAGTGGCAACTCGCTATGGTTGTAAATCATCTAGAAGTAGTATCGATCGTCAGTATGTCGCGCTCGCGGGGCCGACGGTCGGGTGCGCATCATCATCCTGTAGTAAAGTCTGCGGGTGCGACGTTTCGTGATTTGCCGACAACGCATACGCGTCGTATCGATACGATGCGCGCGGTATCGAAACTCGATAAGCTGACTGAACGCCTCGTATGATCCGGCCGTTGCGGCCGGTGGCCGGCGTTCAAGCCGGCATGTGGGTTGCAATGCCATGACGCAGTTGGCGATGCTGCGGCCAAGACACCGGACTGTCGCATTCGCGATAGCGCGCTTCGCCATGATGCCGCCTGTGGCGCGTCGAAATCTCTGCCATCACGAAGCCCGATGTGTGAACGCCTTCACTCGCCTCGGGCGAGCATTGGCCCTAAGACGTCGAACCGGCGGACGGACGCCGATCGTTCGATTCCCGCGAATTGATCCAAGCACCTTGTCTTCGCTTGCAAGAAGAATGGACGGCGTTTTGCCGGTCCATCGCGCCCAAGCCGGGAGTTTGTTGAAATGAATTCAGGCCAGGCCACCGTCTATGTCGTCGACGACGAAATCCAGATTCGAAATGCGATTGGAAGCCTCTGCGAGGAGACCGGCCACCAGGTGAAGCTGTTCGCATCGACCGACGAGTTCCTCGCGGAGACTCTGTCCGAGGGGCCGTCCTGCCTCGTGCTCGACATTCGCTTTCCCGGGACGTCGCCGACCGGTCTCGATCTGCAGCGCCGGCTGGTCGAGACCGGCGTGTTCATTCCGATCGTTTTCATCAGCGGCTACTCCGACGTCCGGGTTTCGGTCGAGGCGATGAAGCGCGGCGCGGTCGAGTTTCTGCCGAAGCCGTTCCGCGAGCAGGAGATCCTCGACGCGATCAGGCACGGTCTCGAGCGCGACCGCAGGCGGATCGAGCGCGAGGACACCATCCGCGGCGCAAGGCAGCGCGTCGAGATGCTGACGAGCCGCGAGCGCGAAATCATGATGCTGATGGCAGAGGGGCTCGTCGCCAAGCAGATCGCGGCAAGGCTTGGCGTGAGCGAGGTGACGGTGAAGGTGCATCGCGCCCGGATGATGCGCAAACTGGAGCTGCGTTCGCCGATCGAGGTGGTGCGGCTGATCGACAGCATGGGGCGCGAGAGCGAAGCGCCGCGCGCCGGTGCGGGCTAGCCGCACATCGCGCGGCTCGCGCGCGCTCGAGCCGCGCAACGTCTAGTCCGTACCGACTAGCATGAACTGCAGTCTGTCGCGCGGCACACGATCGGTTCAGAGTATTCCCACGATGTCAGTCGCCTCCAGGACGGACATCCGAACCCAGTCAGACAACTTGGTCAGAAAGGAATACTCCATGCGCAAATTGTTTTTTGCTTCCGTTGCCGTGTTCGCCCTCTCGTCCGCCGCGCAGGCCGCCAACACCTCCACCACGGTGCAGGTCGGCGTCGTGAACGGTTCGAGCGTTTCGCAGCAGGGCCTCACCAATGACACTTCGTCGACCAGCCAGCTCGGCATCGTCAACAGCGCGACCACGATGCAGGGCACCAGCTCCGCTTCGCTCAACAACGGCAGCACGGTGAACCAGATCGGCGTGCAGAACACGGCGACCACCGGCCAGGTGGCGTTCGGCAACAACGGCAGCTCGATCACCCAGAACTCGTTCGGGCCCCCCGCGCTGCAGAACAACGCGGCCAGCGTCGGCCAGCTCAGCGTGTTCGGCATCAACGCCAGCTCCGTCTCGCAGACGGCGCACTGACCCACGTCCCGTTCGGCCGGACGCACCCCCTTGGTGCGTCCGGGCCATTCTCGAAAGCAGCGCAATCGGGCCAAACGACCAATCGCGATGGCTCGCTCATTGTCGCGGAGGAAATGACATGCGGATCACCTATTTTTTTGCGGCGGTCGCCGCGCTCGGCGCCCTGACTTCCGTCGATGCACAGGCCGGCAACTCGGCGAGCGTGCTGCAGTTCGGCACCACCAACAATTCCTTCATCTCGCAGAGCGGCTCCACCAGCAACAGCGCCACGACGTTGCAGTTCGGCGCGACCAACAATGCGACCACCGTGCAGACGGGATCGCTGTTCACCGTCAACACCTCCGTGATCGGGCAGGGCGGCACCACGCCGACGGCGACCAACACGGCGCTGGCCGCCCAGGTCGGCGGCTCCAATTCGAGCCTGATCGGCCAGATCGGCGCCAACAACACGGCCGGCGTCGGGCAGCTCGGAATCCTGAACGGCTCGACCATCCTGCAACAGACGCCGTGAGCAATCCCGAAGCGGTGAGGCATGTCATGAAACCTCTCTCGAAGCACCTGTTGGCAGTAGCGAGCGGCGCAGTGCTCGCGCTGTCGGCGGCCGGCGCCGGACCCGCCGCCGCCCAGACCGCCGACATCAAGACCATCGTGTCGGTCGGCGGACCGCCGGTCGTGCTGCACCAGAACAGCCAGACCAATATGGCGGGCGTGTTCATGATTGGCGGCAGCACCAGTGCGACGGTGACCCAGAACGGCACCAACAATGCCACCGGCGTGCTGCAGTTCGGCGGCACGAATTCGGCGTCGGTCGGGCAGACCGGGACGAACAATTTCGTCTTCGTCGGCCAGACCGGCCAGTCGGCGACCAGCCTCGTGTCCCAGCTCGGCGCGATGAACTCGGGCGCGGTGATGCAATTCGGCCTCGTCAATAGTTCGACGATCCACCAGACCGGACCGTAAATCGCGCGTAAACTCATCGGCGCCGGAACCAACGGGGAAGCGCGATGCGCTCTGGCAGGCAAATGTTGAGGCGGGCGATGGCTGCGGCGGCGTTGCTGGCCGCCATCGGCACCGCGACGCAGGCACAGGCCGGATCCGTCCAGCGCAGCGTGACGAACCGCAACGTGTCCATCGAGACGATCGTGCAGTTCGGCAACGACGTTCAGCCGGTCACGATCGAGGAGAACAGCCGGATCAACATCGCGCGGGTGATCCAGATCGGCGGGACGGGAACGGTCGACGCAACGATCATCCAGAACGGCACGCGCAACTATGTCAACGTGATCCAGGTCGGCGGCACCACCAACGCCGCGGTCGGTCAGTCCGGCCTCAGCAACATCGCCGACATCACGCAGGTCGGCCATTCCACCAATGCGCTCCTGCTTCAGATCGGTGACATGAACACGGGAGCGGTGCGGCAATTCGGACGTTTCAATTGGCTGGCGATCTTTCAGTTCGGCCGATGAAGGAGGTGTGACATGAAAGTGCTCCTACTCGCATCAGGAATAGGACTCATGAGCGTGATCGCAGCCGCGCCGGCCGGCGCCGCCGACGGTCACACCACGGTGGTGCAGGACGAGAACGGCACGGCCTCGATCACGCAAAGCGGCGATCCGGCGCAGGCCGAGGTCAGGATCGAGAAGGAGCCCGGGCGCACCACGGTTTACCGGCGCAGCGGCGGAAACACCGCGGTCGTGACGCAAGGTACCGGAAATGGAAATACGCAGGAGATGCTCGAGTGGCTGCGCAAGCAGTTTGGGGATCACTGACGCGGTCGTGACGCACGAAGGCCCACCGTCCGGGAAAGGACGATGGGCCTTGTGGACTATTACCAGCGATAGACGCCGGTGAGCGTGCCGTTGTTGTTGCCTTCCGGGCCGACGTCGCCCTGTGTCGAGCTCGGCGCCGGATGGTTGCTGCCGTTGAGCGCGCCATACGGCGCGACGGCGTCCGGATAGTAGGCGCGCGGCTGCACCGGTTCGTAATAGGCCGGCCCCGTGCGATTCCAGCCGACGCGCGGTCCGTCCCAGCCGTAGCCCTGCGCGGAGGCGGCCGTCGTGCCCGCGATCAGCGATGCCGTGACCAGGCAGAGAAGTTTCGACGTGTTCTGCATTTCAGGATGCTCCCTTGCTTCTCGTCGGGGCCAACGGATGCGCTAGAGGAGCGTTCCGGCCGTACCAGCCTCGTGCGATCAACTCCGATCAACAGGAAATGAAGCGCCGCCGCAGGGAACGAAGTGCCTGAAAGGTGACGGGAATTCCGGGCGTTCTGCCGCACCCTGTTCCCCGTTAATCGCGTGCCTTAACCAACAATTAATTATACGTTTGCGGCTGGGCGACAGCCCGGCCTAGCGTGTGATGGGGAGCCGCGAAGCCAAACGAGTTGGTGCGTATCATGATGTCCAGATCCCGTCGCAGAGCCCTCTCATTCGGGGCATTGTTCGCCTCGCTCAGTGCAGCCGCGCTGTTCGTCAGCCCGAGCGACAGTTTTGCCAGATCCGCCGGCGCTGCTGCGCATGGCGTGGTGGGCGCTGCCGTTCCGCCGGCCGCGGGCCGTCCGCCGATCGGGCCGGGCGCCCGGTTTCATCATCGCCGCAACAATCCCTTTGTCTACTGGCCGGGCGGCGGCGGGTTCTTCTACGACGGTGCGACTTACAGCCAACCCTTTGGCGATGTCGGACAGCCGCTCTCGAACGACGTGCGCTACACCTACAGCTATGACGTTCCCTGGGACTGGGCGCATCGTTTCCCGCCGAACGTGGTGCCGTCGGACCGGCCCTATGTGCCGAGCTGTCCGACGGAGCAGGTGACGGTGCCCGGCCGCGGGGGCGGCGAGCACACCGTCAACATCATGCGCTGCTACTAAGTAGAGCTAGCCAAGCTCGAAGCTGGTCACGCCGAACACGCGGTCGATCCGCAGCGGCGGGATCGGCCCGGTGTACATCCGCGCCGTCTCGAACACCGGCTTGAGGCCGAGGCCTTCCGCGAGCGCGATGGCCTCGCCATTGACGGCGGGGACATCGAGGAAGATCTCGCCGCCACCAGCACTTGCCAGCAAGGCCTGCACGATCGTCTCCGCCGCCGCGCGGTCGTCGGCGACGAGCGGGCCGATCTTGCATCCGGTCCGGCAGGGGCGGATCACGCCCCACGCGGCAAGCTTGCCGTCGCGCATGAGCGCGCGGCCGACATGGCCCTTTGTTCCGATCCAGGCGCGCAGGAAGGCGCTTCGTTTGGCCGGGAAGACCGTGGCATCGTCCGCTTCGACAAGCGCGAACGGAACAGTCTCGAGCGCGACGACACCGGCCGGCGGCTTTTGCGCGGCGACGGTGCCGCCGTAGCGGATATTGGCATAGGCCAGCTGGAAGCCGGATTTCCTGTAATTGTCCTGCTGCGCGACGACGCCGTCGAGCCCGATCACGCGGGGGCGTGCGTGCGCGATCGCGGCATTCCAGATTCGCAGGCCGTGGCCGGACCCGCGCAAATCGGCGCGCACGATGTAGAAGCCGAGGAAGGCGAAACGGTCGTCGTAATTGACGCAGGAGACGGTCGCGACCGGCTCGCCGTCGATCTCGCCGAGGAAGAAGCCTTGCGCATCGGGAATTGCAAAGCAGGCGGCGTCGGACAGGCCGGGATTCCAGCCCTCCGCCGCGGCCCAGTCGACGGCAAGGGAGATCTCTTCCGGGCGCAGGTTGCGGATGTGCAATTCGCTCATGACGGATGCCTTCGGCGGTGGACCTGCCGGCAGGTCCGGCGGTAGAAGCCCCCATGATAGGCCGGGCCTGCGGCTCGCCTCAACCTAGGGAATGATGGTCATGGCAGCAGAGAAGGTCGCACTCGTCACCGCCGGCGGCAGCGGCATGGGGGCAGGGGCTGCGCGGCGGCTCGCGGCAGACGGCTTTCGCGTGGCGATCCTGTCCTCGTCCGGCAAGGGCGAGGCACTGGCGGCCGAGCTCGGCGGCCTCGGTGTCACCGGCTCCAACAAGTCGAACGACGATTTGAAGCGCCTTGTCGACGGCGCGCTGGCGAAGTGGGGGCGCATCGACGTGCTCGTCAACAGCGCCGGTCACGGGCCGCGCGCGCCGATCACGGAGATCACCGACGAGCAGTGGCACACCGGCCTCGACACCTATCTGCTCAACGTCATCCGTCCGACCCGGCTGGTGACGCCGGTGATGCAGGCGCAGAAGGGCGGGGCCATCATCAACATCTCGACCGCCTGGGCGTTCGAGCCGAGCGCGATGTTCCCGACCTCCGCGGTGTTCCGCGCCGGGCTTGCCGCCTTCACGAAGATCTTCACCGACACCCATGCGGCCGAGAACATCCGCATGAACAACGTGCTGCCGGGCTGGATCGACAGCCTGCCGCAAACCGACGCGCGCCGCGACAGCGTGCCGCTGCAGCGCTACGGCAAGGTCGAGGAGATCGCGGCGACGATCTCGTTCCTGGCATCCGATGGCGCCGCCTACATCACCGGCCAGAACATCCGGGTCGACGGCGGACTGACCCGCTCGGTCTGACGCCGCGCGCGGATTCGCCTCGCTGTTCTCCCGCACTTGTCGTGACACGACGTCCATTTGCATCGCGCGCCTCTGCGGCACGCGCGATGCGTGGCGCTCGGGCCACACTCGTCACATGTCTTGCGCGATAAGTCACAGACTACGTCACAGTCCATACGATCTGCGCTGCAAACCGAGACGCGTGGACCGTGCATCTCCTATTCCCGGTCTGCGCCGATGGCTTCCGCCGCGCGCATTCGAAACGCGAGATCAATCGCGTGGGCAAGGAGACTGGAATGAAGAAGTTTTTGCTGGCGGTCGCTTCGCTTGTTTTGGGCGTCGCTTCCGCGCATGCGGCCGACCTCGCGGCGCAGTACACCAAGGCGCCCGCGATGGCATCGGCCTACAACTGGACCGGCTTCTATGTCGGCGGCACTGTCGGCGGGCAGTGGGGCAGTGCCGATCCCACCACCTCGACGGTGTTTTCGCCGACCGGCTATTTCGCCCCCAGCAGCGTTACGGCCATCGCCGCCGTCGGCGCGCAGGGCGTCAACAGCTCCAGCGTGACCGGCGGTTTCACTGCCGGCTACAACTGGCAGGTCAACCATGCCGTGCTCGGCCTCGAAGGCGACATCAACTATTTCGGCTTCAAGGGCAATGCGACCGGCTCGGCGCTCTATCCTTGCTGCGCGCCGACCGGCTTTACGGTGTCCTCGTCGGTCTCGGCCGATTGGCTCGCCACCATCCGCGGCCGCATCGGCTTCCTCGCGGCTCCGACCTGGCTGCTCTACGCCACGGGCGGTGCGGCGATTGCCGAGGTGAAGGGCAATTTCAATTTCACCGATACGTTCGCGGCCGCGACGGAATCGGCGGCGATCCGCGATACGCGTGTCGGCTGGACCGCGGGCGTCGGCACCGAATATGCATTCGGCGGCGGCTGGTCGCTGAAGGCCGAATATCTCTACGTCGATCTCGGTCGCGCCAGCACGACCAGCACGAACCTTGCGGCCTTCGTGCCGGCCGTCGCATTTCCGAGCAGCGTCTACACCCACTCGGTCGATCTCAAATCGAACATCGTGCGCGTCGGCGTGAACTACAAGTTCGGCGGACCCGTCGTCGCCAGGTACTGAGCTTCATCCCGTTCCGGATCTGGTGGAAAGCCCCGGCTGAGCCGGGGCTTTTCTGCTTTGAAGCTCAGCCGGCGTGCGAGGCGACCAGACGCGCCAGCGCAGGCAGGATCCTGTAGCGCGCGATCTCGTGCGGATATTCGCCGCGATTGGCGAGCAGCACGATGCCGATCCGCCGCGCCGGCACCAGGCCAAGATAACCGGAGGTGTTGTTGAGCCCGCCGGGCTTGTCGACGACGGTGACGCCGGGCAGGCGCACGGTCTCCCAGGCCATGCCCTGTCCGAATTTCTCGTCGACACGAAACGCCTCGCGTTGCGTCATCCGCAGCGCCTCGCGCAAATGCGGATCGAGCGAGCGGCCGTCGACGCAGGCCGCAACGAAGGCTGCGAGGTCTCGCGCAGACGAGAACATCTGGCCGGTGCCGGGGAAGTCGAAATAGCTCTGCTGGTTGCCGGGCGGACCGATCGCCGTGCCCTGATCCGAATAGCCCTGGACCACGCGCTGCATCCAGGCCGCGTCCATGACGGCACGGTTGTCCTCGCCGCGCTCAGGCAGGGAGGTCGCGGTCATGCCAATTGGCCCAAGGACGCGCTGCTCGATCAGCGTTGCGATCGGCGTGCGGTAGCAATTCTCGAGCACGAGCTGGAGCAGCACATAGCCGGCGTGGCTGTAGATGCGCTGCTTGCCGGGCGCGACGCCTGCGGGCGGCTGCCAGGCGTTGAGCATCGCGATGAACTGCGCCCGCGAGAACTGCTCGTTCGGCCATGGCGGATGATCGGTCGGCAGCAGCAGGCCTGACGTGTGGCTGACGAGCTCGCCGACGGTGATGCGGCGGACGTAGTCGCCATCGAGCTCGGGAAGGTATTTTTGCAGGCGGTCGTCGAGCCTGAGCTCGCCGCGAAGCGACCCGAGCGCGACCAGCGTCGCCTCGAACGGCTTGCGCAGCGAGCCGAGGTTGAACAGCATGTCCGGTGTCACCGGCCGTCGCGTTCCGTCGTCGGCAAAGCCATAGTTGAAGAACTCGACATGACGGCCGGCATAGAGCGCGGCGGCAAGGCCGCCCGGCTGGTCCGGCGTCGCAGTGGGCGCAAGCTCGGCGGCGACGATGTCACGCATCTGCGCGATCATGTCGGAATCCGCCGACGCACGGCGCGGCCGCAGCGCGATCGCAAGGGGAATGAGGCCGGCCCAAGCGAAGCTTCGCCGGCTGATCGATGGTGACATGACAACAGGCGGCACGTTGCTGATGAATGATGCGTGTGCGCCCCCATTCTGTTTTAGCGGGGAAGGCGCGAGGCCCCAATTCACGATTCCGCGTTGTGGGTTCCGTGTGGGGCTACGGCTACGGCGCCCAAATTATGACTTAGCCAATTGGCTAACAATTGTTGACGCCGGTCATCCGTCGTGTATAGTTAGCTTCATGGCTAACCAACAAACCCTCGATCATGTCTTCGCAGCGCTTGCCGATCCCACGCGGCGGGCCATCGTGATGCGGCTGTGCGCCGGCGAAGCTTCGGTCGGCGAGCTCGCCGATCCCTTCGACATGGCGCTGCCGAGCTTCATGAAGCACATCCATGTGCTGGAGCTGAGCGGCCTCGTTCAGTCGGAGAAATCCGGTCGCGTGCGGACCTGCCGGCTCAGCCCGGACGCGCTCGTCGGCGCCGAAGACTGGTTCCAGCAGCAGCGCGCGATCTGGGAGGCGCGCCTCGACCGGTTCGAGGCCTATGTGATGCAACTGAAGAAGGAGAGGGCGGCCGCCAAGCGGCCGTCGCGTACAACCAAAAAGAAAGGTTCCGAGTCATGACGAATTCTGCCAACCCCGCTCTGTCGCAATGGTCGCTCGACCGCGAGATCGTGATGTCGCGCGTGATCGACGCGCCGCGCGAGCTGGTGTTCGAGGCGTGGTCCGATCCGAAGCATCTGCCGCAATGGTTCGGGCCGAAGGGCTTCAAGCTCGAGACCTTCGAGATCGACGTGCGGGCCGGCGGCGTCTGGCGCTTCAACATGATCGGGCCCGACGGCACGGTCTATCCGAACCGGATGCGCTTCCGCCGCATCGAGCGGCCGTCGCTGATGGAGATGGATCACGGCACCGACCAGGACGTCGATCCCAACATGTTTCGCTTTACGGTCACCTTTGCGGAGCAGGCCAACGGCAAGACCGTACTGATGATGCGACAACTCGCATCGAGCACCGAGCAGCGCGACGGCATGATCGGCTTCGGTGCGGTCGAGTACGGGTACCAGACGCTGGACAAGCTCGCGGCCTATGTCACGGGGTTGAAACGCTAGGCGGGCTTCGTCGTTCCGGGGTCGATGCCTGGCATCGTCCCGGAACGGGCAGATTGATCGCCAGGCCCTCGAAGCCGCAGGAACCATATTGGTCCCGCGGCTTTGCCGGTGATGACGCACATCATCTTCAGCGACTACCGTCATCCGGCCGCCGAGCAGGCCTACGAGATCGCGTGGGACTTCCTCACGCGGACGGGCGCCGTGCGCGACGAATACGAGGCCTGCATGTTCCTGGCCCAGCGCGTTGCCGCGATGGTCGACGAGGGCGAGACTAACCGCATCCGCATGGCCAATCGCGCCATCTCCGAATATCAGCGCTTCGTCGCGGAAACCGATGACCTCATCCGCACCGGAGGCCGTCGCACCGGCAGGCTTTGAGGACCGCGTCGGATGCGGCTTCGGATGAGTGGGGCCGTCTCATCGGATAGCCTCACTCTTTTGCTTCGTCGGTGACGACGCCGCCGATCTTCTGCCAGCGCTGGCCGTCGAACTGCACCATCTGAAATTGCTTGTTGACGCGGTAGTCGGTCGGCGTGGTCGTGACCGAAATGCCCGGCAGGGTCAGGTCGAGCTCGATGTTTCTGAGATCGGCAGCCTGACGCATCACGTTCTCGCGGGTGAGGTCGTCGCCGCATTGCTTCAGCACCTGCACGAGAAGCTGTGCGGTGATGTAGCCATAGACGTTCAGGTTCGAATCCTTGTCGCCGTCCGGATAGTATTTCGCCATGAAGGCCAGATAGCGCTTCATGCCGGGATCGTCCGTCCATTCGGGATCGGCGGAGTCCTTGACATAGCCGACGCTGACGACGCCCTTGGCGTTGTCGAGCCCGGCCGGCTTCAGCACGGCGCTGACCGAGGAGGCGTTGATGTCGATGATGTGCAGCGGCTTCCAGCCGATCTCGGCGACCTTCTTGATCGCCTGCGCCGCCTGCTTCGGCGTCGTGGCGCTGAACAGCACGTCGGCGCCGGCGTCCTTCAGGCGCAGGATCTGGGAGTCGATGGTCGGCTCGGTGATCTCGTAGGACGTCTCGGCCACCACCATCTTCGCCTTGTCGCCGAGACCGGCCTTGAGGCCGGCGAGGTAGTCCTTGCCGAGGTCGTCGTTCTGGTAAAGCACGCCGATCCTGGCGTTCGGATAATTCTTCAGAAGGTATTGCGCGTAGATCCGGCCTTCGACGAGGTAGGACGGGTTGAAGCCCATGGTCCACGGAAAGTTCTTGGGATCGGTGAAGCGTGCCGCACCGGTCGCGGCGAAGAGCTGCGGGACTTTCCTGGCGTTGAGATATTTCTGCACGGCGACGTTCGGTGCGGTGCCGATGATCTGGAACGTCAGCAGCACCTCGTCGCTTTCGACCAGCCTGCGGGTCTGCTCCACCGTCTTCGGCGGCGAATAGGCGTCGTCATACTGGATCAGCGCGACCTTGCGGCCGTTCACGCCGCCCTGGTCGTTGATCATCTTCATGTAGGCGGCCTGGGTCTTGCCGATCACCGCGTAGGCCGAAGCCGGCCCGCTCAGCGGCACGGTCTGGCCGACCTTGATCTCGGCGTCGGAGGCGCCGGGATCGTATTTCTTCTGCGCCTGCGCGGCTGGAGCCAGCAGCGCGAGGGCGATCGCCGCGCCCGCGGCGCGCTTGAGACAATCCTTCGTCATGTGCATGTCCTGTGCGTGAGGCTCATTCGCCCTTGAGACCGGCCTCACGGATCAGCGCGGTCCATTTGCTGGTTTCGTTGTCGATGAACTGGGCGAACTCGACGGCGGTGCCGGCGCGCACTTCCAGGCCCTGGGCGGTCAGCTTGTCCTTGATCGCGGGTTCGGCGAGCGCGCGGAGCACTTCGGCCTGGAGCTTGTCGACGATCGCGCGCGGCGTCGTCGATGGCGCCATGAAGCCGTACCAGCCGGCGGCGGCCACGTTGGGAAAGCCCTGTTCGCGCAGGGTCGGCGCTTGCGGGTAGAGCGCGCTGCGCTCGGGAGAGGCGACGCCGAGCACGATGAACTTGCCGCTCTGGATATAAGGCAGCGCGGTCGGCAGCGCCGTCAGGGTCGCATCGACACGGCCGGCGAGCAGCTCGGTGTAGGACGCCGCATCGCCCCGGAAGGGAATGTTGAGACCCTTGACGCCGGCATCCCTGAACAGGAGCTCGCCGGCAAGATGCGGCTGCGAGCCGGCGCCGGGCGAAGCGAAGGTCAGCCCGTCCGGCTTCGATTTGCCGTAGGCGACGAGCTCGGGAAGGGTTTTGAACGGCGCCTCCGCGCTGATGATCAGGAACAATGGCGCGATCACCGCCATCGCGACCGGCTGGAGGTCCTTCCGCTCGTAGGTCAGCTTGCCGAACAGTGCTTCGGCCGTGGCGTAGGGCGCGGCGACATAGAGGAGGGTGTAGCCGTCGCCCGGCGCATGCGCGACGGTGTCGTTGGCGATGCGGGTGCCGGCGCCCGGCTTGTTCTCGACGATGAATTGCTGACGCAGGTTGCGGCCGAACTCCTCGGCGAGCAGGCGCAGCGAGATGTCGTTGGAGCCTCCGGGTCCGTAAGGCGAGATCAGCCGCACCAGGCGCGAGGGCCAGGCATCCTCGGCGTAGGCGGTCAAGCCCGGGCAGGCGATGAGGCCGCCGGCAATCGTGCCGAGCACGGTGCGGCGTGTGACCTTGAACGATGCCACTGTTTCTTCCTCCCTTTTGTTTTTGTTGTTTCGTTATTGTTGTCCGGACGTCAGATCACCTTCCGTTGGGTGAGCTGCTCGATCTGCTGCTCCGAGAGGCCGAGCCAATCCCGGTAGACCTCACGATTGTCCTGGCCGACGTCGCCGGCGGCGTGACGCATTCGGGCGGGATCGACAGTGAAGCGTGGAACGGCGTTGGTCATGGCGACCGTGCCAAAATCTCGATCGGGGACGCGCGTGATCACCTCGCGTGCCTTCACCTGCGGATCGCTCGCGATCTGGTCGATCGCATAGATCGGCGCGAGCGTTCCTTGGGCCGCGTTGAATTTTGCAAGAACCTCGTCGAGCGGATGCGCGGCGCACCAGGCGGCGAAGATGTCGTTGAGCTCGGAGGCGTGCTTGACGCGCCGGTCATTGGTGGCGAAGCGGGGATCGTCGATGAGGTCGGGCCGTCCGATCGCCCGGCAGTTCGCCGCGTAGAGCGCGTTGGTCGAGCCTGCGAGCGTCACCCAGTGACCGTCGCTGGTGCGAAACACGGCGGCCGGAGCCGAATAGCCGTTGGCGTTGCCGATGCGGCCGCGCACGACGCCGAGCTGGTCGTGCTCGATGGCGAGGACGTCGAGCAGGCGGAAATTGGCTTCGGTGAGGGCGAGATCGATCTCCTCACCGGGGGCATCCGGGTCGCGCGCCCGCTTCCACAGCGCGGCGAGCACACCGACGGCGCCGAACAGGCCGCCGATCGAATCCCCGATCGGATATCCGGGATGGGTCGGCTCGCCCTCGCGCTCGCCGGTGATGTAGGTGAGGCCGCCCATGGCCTCGAAGATGCGGGCAAAGCCGGGGCGCTCGCGGTAAGGCCCGTCCTGTCCGAACGCGGTGGCGCGCAGGATGACGAGGCGCGGCTGGATCGACCACAGCACTTCCTTGGACAAGCCCCAGCGGTCGAGCGTTCCCGGACGGAAATTCTCGATCAGCACGTCGAAGCGCGGCAGCAGCCGCTTGAACAGGGCAAGCCCGTCCGGCGTGCGCAAATCGAGGGTGGCGAACTTCTTGTTGCGGTTGGCGGCCTTCCACCACAGCGGCTTGCCGTCCTTGAACGGCGGAAACGAGCGCACGCCGTCGCCAGTCCCGGGCATCTCGATCTTGAGCACGTCGGCGCCGTAGTCGGCGAGCAGCGTTGCGGCGAACGGTGCGGCGATGATCGTCGCGATGTCGAGAACCTTCAATCCCTCGAGCGGCCCAGCCATGTCATTTCCTTGCGCCTATGATCTTCTTCTGTTTTTGCGGTGCCGTCTGGGAGGCGGCCGTCTGCTTGACGATGGCGCGGATGCTGTCGGCGAGCGCCGCGATGCGCGGGCCGATCTCGCTCTCCAACTGTCCCGGCTGGAGTCGGAAGGCGGGGATGCCGCAATTGATCGAGAACGACTGCCGGCTTTCGCTCATGTGAAACAGCGGCGCGGCGACGGCGTGGATCGAGGCCATGTATTCGCCCCAGCAGGTGCAGAAGCCGCGGCTGGTGCATTGCGCAAGGCCGGCGCGATAGCTGTCGCGAAACGCCGACCAGAGCTCGGCGTCTTCGCCTGCGATGCGTTGCTCGAGCATCGTTGCGTCGGACGCGGGCAGGGTCGCAGCCGCGGCACGGCCCATCGCCGTCAGCACCACCGGAATGGGCATGCCGATGTCGGGGACATGCGGGCCGACGTCGCCGGAGCGTGCGGTCTCGACATAGATCATCGAAGTGCCGTCGAGCAGGCCGATCGAGACGGTGCCGCGCACGCTCTGCGCCAGCTCCTGCATCATCGGGCGCGCGATCTGGCGGAACTGCATGTCGGCGAGCAGTGGATGGGCCATGCGCAGGGCCCGCGCGCCGACGCGATATTTGGCGAGCCTGGAATCGTAACGGAGATAGCCGAGCTCGGCGAGCGTATGCGTGAGGCGCGCCACCGTCGGGCGCGGGAGGCCTGTCAGCCGCGACAGTTCCATGTTGCCGAGCAGCGTCGCCCCGGCCTTGAACGCCTCGAGCACCACGAGGCCTTTGGCCAGAGTCGTCGCGAAGGCGGCATCATCGGCGCTCGAAGCCAGCGCCGCGGCTGCCGAGGGGAGAGTGTGAGCAGGTTTGGTCGCGGTTCGATCCATGCAGCTTTCATGAACCCTCCGCAATCGCCTGTCCAATAGATTCACGATCTGACGCCAAAGTGTCCATTATGCGGACATCTGCGCGCGCCAGATTGCGCGCTCGGCCCTGGGAAAAAATGCCCAGAGAGCGCTGCTACACACAGATTTTTGTCGTGATTCCGTAGCTTCCTGTGACAGGATTATTACGAAGACATGTCACGTCGATTACAGCGGAGCGATTCATCATGTTGCAGTGGCAGGCGCGGTCAAATCCCCTCGCGTGGTGGTGGGGGTCCCTGACGTTCGTCAGCGCGGCCAACGTTCTCGTCTGGTTCATGCTGTACCGCGAGTTCTATCCGACGGTCGCGGGCAGCATCAGCGGCGGCTCCGACATCGGGCTGATGTTCCTGCTCTGCGCCGGCTATGTGTTCGGCTGCGCCTTCCGCTCGGTGCTGCCGCGCGCCGACGTGCAGCGCATCTGCCTGTTCGACACCTGGCTGTCGAGCGTCGTGGTCGGCCGAACGGTTGCGACCGTGGCCGAGCTCTGCTTCGTTGCGCAATGGGCGATCATCCTGCATCAGCTCGGTCGCATGACGGGGGCGGAGACCGCGGTGAACATCGCGCTCGTGATCGTGCCGATCATCATCATCGCGGAGTGCTTCTCCTGGTACGCGGTGGTGACAACGAACTTCCTCTTTAACGCGATCGAGAACTCGCTGTGGGCGGTCACCTTCTTCCTCGCCGGCATCGCGCTGTGCCGCCTGATGCCGGAATTCCAGGGGCCGGTGCGCTGGGCGATGATCGCGGGCATCATCGGCATCGCCTGCTTCCTCGCCTTCCTCGTCACCGTCGACGTTCCCATGTATCTCAGCCGCTGGCGGGCAGGGCATGCCGAGGGCAACAAATTCCTCGGCCTGCTCGAAGGCCTGCATGACGTCTCGACGCGCTGGGTGGTGACCCATGACATCGCGCACTGGAAGGGCGAGCTGACCTGGATGTTCCTGTATTTCAGCGCCGCGGTGTGGTCGAGCCTGGCGCTCTGCGCGCTCTACGCCATGGAAGGCTATCTCACCCGCTATCTGGCCTGAGCGATCACGCCTCGCCGAGATCGACCTGCGTCAGCAATCCCTGGCGCAGCGCGAGGCGCACCAGCTCGATGTCGGAGCCGACGCCGAGCTTGTCCTTGATCAGCGAATGCAGGTTCGCCACCGTCTTCGGGCTGACATGCAGCGTCTCGGCGATCTCGTCCGTCGTCCTCTCGGCGAGCAGCAGCCGCATCACCTCGAACTCGCGCGGGGTGAGCACGTCCGCCGCCGAGCTCTCGCCGGCGAGCCGGCTCATCGCAAGCTCGTGGTCGATGTCGGGGCTGATGGCGATCTTGCCGGCGAGCACGTCCATCACCGCGCGCACCAGCGTCTCGGGCGGGCTGGTCTTGGTGACGTAGCCCCGCGCGCCGGCGCGGATCGCCTGCACGGCAAAGCCGGCATTCTGGTGCATGGTGAAGACCAGGATCTTCGCGCCCTTGTCCCATTGCCTGATGCGCCTGACGGCCTCGATGCCGCCGATGCCGGGCATGCTGAGGTCCATGACCACGAGGTCGGGAGCCTCGGATTTGAACAGGCGATAGGCTTCGGTGCCGTCGGCGGCTTCCGCGATCACGCGAAGGCCCGGCTGCTTCTCGAGCACCGAACGGTAGCCCTCGCGGACGACGGAATGGTCGTCGACCAGCAGGATGGTTGCATCGCCCGCGCTCATGCCGCGTGATCCAGCATCGGCCGGTCGGCGGCTTCGAGCGGGATGACCACGCGCAGCGCGGAGCCGCCGTTCGGTCCGGCCTCGAAGCTCAGCCGGCCGCGCAGCGCCGCGACCCGCTCGCGCATGCCGAGCAGGCCCATGCCGGATTTCGCGGCGGGATCGTTCGAGCGTCCGTCATCGTCGACCGCAAGTGCGATCTCGCCGGGGCACATCGTCAGTTCCAGGCTGACCTTGGAGGCATCGGCGTGCTTGGCGGCGTTGGTGAGCGCCTCCTGCACGATGCGGTAGAGGTTGGCGCTGATCGCGGCCGGCAGGGTCTCGACCGCGCCGTCGAAGCGGATCGAGAACCGCGTCTGGCCGCGGCTGCGCCCGTTCCAGCCCGCGACGAGGCCTTCGAGGCTGGCGACGAGCCCGAGCTCCTCGACATCGGGCGGGCGCAGCCGGAACAGCGCACCGCGCAGCGTCTCCATCATGCCGGTCGCGGTCCGCGAAATGCCGTCGCATTCGGACAGCAGGGAAGGGCAGTCCTGCGCCGCGGTCTGGCGCGCCGATGCGGCCAGCGCGCGGATGGCAGCGAGCGACTGGCCGAACTCGTCGTGCAACTCGCGGGCGAGATGGCGGCGCTCCTCGTCCTGAAGCGCGATCAGTTTTCGCGTCAGCTCGGCGCGCTCGGCAAGCGCCGTGTCGAGGCTTTGGGCGAGATGGTTGAAGACATCGCGGATGGCGGAGAGCTCGGCGAGGTCGAACGGCGGCAGCCGCGCGGTCAAATCGTTGGCGGCGATGCGCTCGAGACCGGTCCGGATCATGCGGGTCGGGCGCAGCGCGCGCGCCAGCGCCGCGTAGACCAGCACGCAGAGCAGCGGCAGGGCTATGGCAAGAGCCAGCATCAGGCGGCCGGCCTCGTGCCAGGCCTCCGCCGTCTGTACGGCCGGATCGACCGACACCACGGTCTCGCCGAGCCTGGTGCCGCGCACAATCACGGGACGCGCCGCCTCGCGGCCGGGGTCGAACAGGCTGCGGTAGAAGGCGGCGAAGACCTGCGGGGGCGGGTTGGACGGGATCGGCGCGCCGCTGCAGAAGCGCTGCAGGATGTCGCCGGCAGGTCCCCGGAATGCCAGGCAGAGGCCGGGCGTCATCACATAGGCCGAGACCGGGTCGAGGTTGGGAAAGTCCGAGCGCGGGTTCGCCACCCACTGCACCTTGCCCTGCTGCAGCTCCAGCGATTTCGCCACGATGGCGGCGATGCTGTCGCTGCGCGCATGGGCGGCGCGGTCGGCCTCGAGCAGGAAATAGGCGGAGATCGCGGCGAAGCATGCGGCCAGGATGGCGGCCACGCGCAACGTCAGACGGACCTTGAGATCGAACCTCGGACGGTTCCACATCGGCAGGCACCTGGTGCGAACGGAATTGTCGCCTGCGCATTAAACGGCAGAACGCAAGCGGCGGAAAGGCTGGGCGTTACCGCAGTGCAATGTCGTGAAATTTTCCCGGTGCTCGCCGGGACGGGTGCTGCTGCATAGCCCCGCGGGCGCCGTCCAGACTGCCCCGCCGCTCCATCGCACGAGGCCCGCATGCGCCGTATCGCTCTGATCCTCTCCGCCCTTGTTTTCGTTCTTCCGGCAAGCCATTCGCCGGCCGGTGCCGAGGCCATCGGCGTGGCCATGGACGATTTCAGCTATACCGACACATCGGCCGAGCCGGCCAACCAGACCGCGGCCCACGAGCGGCGGCTTCAGGTGTTCATGGCGGCGCTCAGGCGGGACATCGGTGCGGATGGCCGTTACCGGCTCGCATCGGCCCAGGACGGCGCGGCGTTCAAGGTCATCGGCGGCATCCAGAAGACGAGCACGCTGGTGCAATGGGCCAAGGTCGCCGTGATCGACGTCGGCGCAAAGAAGCTGGTGATGGACAAGCTCTACACCTTCCGCGGCGACAATGATGAATCATGGGAGCGCGCCGAGATGTTCGTCTCCCGCGAGGTGATGGCCGCGCTCAGCACGCCCGCACCGGTCGCGCTTGCAGTGTTCGATTTCGAGCTCGAGGACACGACTGCGGCGTCAGCGAGTGCCTCGGCCGCGTCGGATGCGTCCTACCTTGCCGAAGTCACCGCCGGCGTGCGCGAGGAGCTAAGCCGGTCCGGCCGCTACCGCATCGTCGATGTCGGCGGCGAGGCGGCGAAGGCGCGCGCCATGCGCGACTGCGGCGGCTGCGAGGCCGCGATCGCGCAAAAGCTCGGCGCCGACCAGTCGCTGATCGGCGTGGTGCGGCGGGTCAGCCGCACCGAATACACGCTGGGCTTCCAGGTCCGCGATGCCAGGACCGGCGCGGTGCTGGCGCGTGGCGACAGCGGCCTGCGCCTCGGCGCGGACTATTCGTGGAAACGCGGGGCGGTTCGCCTGGTCAGCGACCGGCTGATCGAGAGCCGCTAGCTTCAGAAGGTCAACTGCACCTTCATCGACTGCGAACGGTCGCTGGCGAGCTCGAAGGCGGCGACCGCGTTCTCGAACGGCATGGTCGCCGTGATCAGCGGCTTCACGTCGATCAGGCCTTCGCCCATCAACCGCACCGCAAGCTCGAACTCGGGATCGAAGCGGAAGGTGCCGCGGAGCTGCAATTCCTTGGCGACGATGGCATTGATCGGCAGCGTCATCTCGCCGCCGAGGCCGAGCTGCACCAGCGTCGCGCCCGGACGGAGCACGTCGAGCGCGGCGCGCAGTGCCGCCTGGTTGCCGGAGGCCTCGAACAGCGTGTCGAACACGCCCTTGCCGGCGCGCCAGGGATCGAGGGCGGTGGCGCTAGCGGCGACATTGATCGCGTGCGTGGCGCCGAGCTTCTTCGCGACGGCCAGCGGCGCATCGGCGACATCGGTGACCACGATCTCGGACGCGCCGCCGAAGCGCGACACCAGAATCATCAGCGCGCCGATCGGACCGCAGCCGGTGATCAGCACGCGCTTGCCGAGGAGGGAACCGGCCTGCTTGCCGGCGTGCAGGCACACGGCGAGCGGCTCGGCGACCGCGGCCTCCGCCAGCGAGAGCTTGTCGGAGATCGGCACGGCCTGCGTCGCATCGACCGTGATGAATTCGCGAAACCCGCCCTGCACATGAGGAAAGCGCATCGCGCTGCCGAGGAAGCGCATGTCGAGGCACTGGTTGCGCATGCCTTCCTGGCAATGCAGGCATTGGCCGCACGGCTTGCTCGGATTGACCGCGACGCGCGTGCCTGATGTCACGCTGGTGACGCCGTCGCCGACCGCGGCGACGACGCCGGCGATCTCGTGCCCCAGCGCCATCGGTTGCTGGATGCGCACGACGCCGAAGCCGCCGTGATGGTAGTAGTGCAGGTCGGAGCCGCAGATGCCGCCATTGGCGATCTTGACGCGGACCTCACCCGGGCCGGGCGCAGGATCCGGATAGCTGTCGATCCGCAGGTCTTTCGGGGCGTGGATGACGACGGCGCGCATGGCCTGCTCCTTCGTTGTCTTCTCAGATCACATCGCGGCGATCATGCCGCCATCGACATAGATGATCTGGCCGTTGACATAGGTGGACGCATCCGAGGCGAGGAAGATCGCCGCGCCCACGAGCTCGTCCGGCTTGCCCCAGCGCTTGGAGGGAATGCGGCCCATCAGCCAGTTGTTGAAGTCGGCATTGTTGACCAGCGCCTCGTTCATGTCGGTCAGCATGTAGCCGGGGCCGATCGCATTGGCCTGGATGCCGTGCTGTGCCCACTCCACCGCCATCGAACGGGTCAGATTCTTGATGCCGCCCTTGGCCGCCGTGTAGGGCGCGATGGTGGGGCGGGCGAGCTCGCTGCCGAGCGAGCCGATATTGATGATCTTGCCGCGCTTGCGCGGGATCATGCGTTTGCCGGCCTCGCGGCCGATCACGAAGGCGCTGGTGAGATCGGTCTCGATCACCTTGCGCCATTCGTCGGTGGTGAACTCCGCCAGCGGCTTGCGGTGCTGGATGCCGGCATTGTTGACGAGGATGTCCACCGCAAGCCCCTCGCGATCGAAGCGCTCGAAGGCGGCGACGATCGCAGGCTCGTCGGTGACGTTGAACGCCGCGCCCTCGGCCTGATGCCCGGCGGCGCGAAACTCGGCGACGGCCTGGTCGACGCGCTTGGGATCGACGCCGTTGATGATGATCTTCGCGCCGGCCTTGGCCATGCCCTCGGCAATGGCGCGGCCGAGCCCGCGGGAGGAGCCGGTCACCAGCGCGGTGCGGCCGGAAAGATCGAAGAGGGAGGTGCTCATCTCAAGAAAATCCTCAGACGTTGGAGCGGCGCACGGTGAGATCGGTGCGGTCGAAGACGGCGGGCAGCAGATCGACGCCGAGGCCGGGGCCTTCCATCGGGAAGACATAGCCGTCCTTGATCACCGGCATCGTCGTGACGAGCTCATTGTACCAGCCCTTGTAGAAAGCGCGCACCGATTCCTGGATCAGCGTGTTGGGCTGGCTGAAGGACATGTGGATGGCCGCGATGAAGCCGATCGGGCCGATGCAGTCATGCGGTGCGAAAGGCCGGTGATAGGTCTCGGCCATCGCCGCGATCTTGCGCCCTTCCGTGAGGCCGCCGGTCCAGCACAGGTCGGCCATCACCACATGCATGGCATCGCGGTCGAGCATGTCCTTGTAGGGGAAGCGCGAGCCGAGCGTTTCGCTGGCGCAGACCCAGACGTCGGTCGAGCGGGCATATTCGGCGAGCGCCTGCGGCGAGTTCATGCGGATCGGGTCTTCGTACCAGGTCGGCTTGTAGGGCTCCAGCGCGCGCGCGATCTGTTTTGCGGTCGGCAGGTTCCACAGCGAATGGAGCTCGACCATGATCTCCATCTTGTCGCCGACAGCTTTGCGGATCTTCTCGAACGGCTCGATCGCCTGCTTCATCTGCGCGGCGGTGATGTAGAGACCCTTGTTCTCCTGCGCCGCCGGATCGAACGGCCAGATCTTCATCGCGGAGATGCCGCTTTCGAGCAGGCTTTCGGCCAGCGCATCGGCGCGGTTCATGAAGCCGTCGAGGTCCTCATAGGGGCCCTTGTTGGCGCCGAGATTCCAGTTCGCGACCGGGCTGATATTGGTGGAGCGGACGTACTGCGTGCCGGCGCAGGTGTTGTAGATGCGCTGCTTGTCGCGGCAGAGGCCGCCGAGCATCTGGTGCACCGGCTGGCCGCAGACCTTGCCGAACAGGTCCCACAGCGCGATGTCGATCGCGGACGCCGCGCGATATTCGACGCCGGTGGACGACTGCGCCATCGGCAGGTTCAGCATGTCGCGATGGATCGCTTCGATGTGCAGGGGATTGCGGCCGAGCAGGCGGCCGGCAAAGGTGTCGTGGATCTGCGCCTCGACCGCGCCCGCGCCATAGAAGGTCTCGCCGAGACCGATCACGCCCGCGTCGGTGTGGACGCGCACCCAGATGACGTTGGAGAATTCCTCGGTACGCAGCGTCTCGATCGACGTGATCTTCACGGCAACTATCCTCCCATCGCACGGCGCCTTGCGCCGACTTCTCATTTCGCAGTGCAGCATGCTGCATGTCGTGCGGAAGTCTTACGCCTGCTTGTAATATATCACAACATGTTTTAAGGGTGCCACAAACAAGGCGCCGCGGAACAACGAGAGCGCGAACCTGATGGGAGTGAACGACATGGCACGCCGCAAGCGCGCGCTCGAGGTGGTGAGAAACGACGACGACGGCGAGGGCAAGCCCTCCCGGCGCAACCGGCTCAACTTCTTCGAGCTGGCCTACCAGAAGATCGAAGAGCTCCTTGTTCATTGCGAGCTCAAGCCCGGACAATTCATGACGATGCTGGAGTTGCAGCAGATCACCGGCTTCGGGCGCACACCGGTGCATCACGCCGTCAATCGTCTGTC
>Ga0207426_1000579_pt1 | contig 48958 bp, 36 predicted proteins | sample AraplaMF_Cvi_mMS_FD_184265 | JGI IMG/M metagenome (GOLD analysis project Ga0207426, IMG submission 184265) | Arabidopsis root microbial communities from the University of North Carolina, USA - plate scrape MF_Cvi_mMS (SPAdes) (version 2) | ecosystem: Host-associated > Plants > Roots > Endosphere... | reverse complement strand
TCGGTCGCGGTGGCGGTCAGCGCGATCCGCGGCACCTCGGGCCACCGCTCGTGCAGCATCGACAGCGCCAGATAGTCCGGCCGGAAGTCATGGCCCCACTGGGCGACACAGTGCGCCTCGTCGATCGCGAAGAGGGAGATCTTCCCGCGGTCGAGCAGATTCAGCGTCTGCTCGACCCGCAGCCGCTCGGGCGCCAGATACAGCAGATCCAGCTCACCGGCCAGGAACTCGGCCTCGACGAGCCGTCGCTCCTCCAGATCCTGCGTCGAATTCAGGAACCCGGCCCGCACGCCGAGCGCCCGCAAGGCGTCGACCTGGTCCTGCATCAACGCGATCAGCGGCGAGATCACGATCCCCACACCGCTTCTGACCAGCGAGGGAATCTGATAGCAGAGCGACTTGCCGCCACCGGTCGGCATCAGGACGACCGCGTCCCCGCCCCCTATGACGTGCTCGATGATCTCCTGCTGGCTGCCGCGGAACGCGTCATACCCGAACACCCGGCGCAGCACCTGCACCGCCTCGCTTGCGTCCGAAGCGCCTTCCACATCCATGTCCACGACCACTTCCACGTCCGCCAGAGCCATTCCGAAAGCCTACGAGCTTCGCGGGGGTCCCCGTCGACCCTGTGGATAACTCACACCGTCCGGCAGCGTCAGCGGGCCCTGCGGCCCTGCGGCCCTGCGGCCCTGCGCCCTGCGGCCCCGACGCCGGTACGCCCCCGTCACTCACCCCAGAAGCGGTCCCCAGGCCGGCAGAGGCAGAGGCAGCGGCAGAGTGGAGGCGGCAGAGTGAGACGGTCATCACCCAGGCCGCCACGATCCTCGGCACGGCGGGGTACGAGCAGGCGCGCCCCGGGCGTCGTCATCGGGAGCCGGCCCCGTCGGCCCGTTTCCCCCACCCCGCCGGCAGCGGTGGCAGCTCCGCATGCCTGACCTTGAAGCCGCCCTTCGTCACCGCGGCGAACGGAGCGGGTGCCATACAGGTGCCGACATGCGGAAAGACAGCCTTGCCATCGACGACGTCGACGTTCGACACGGCCCAGGAGAAGCCGAACCGCCCCTCGCCGGGCCCACCGCTCGTGACGCTGAAGCCCAGCCGCTCCCCGATCTCGTCGGGGTCCTCGGACCTGGTCACCACGGCGCTGAGCGTCGCGGTGTCGCCCCCGGTGACCAGGCAGTCCACCGCGGCCTCCGCACGTCGGCCCTGCTGCTTCCCGGGTGACCAGTGGGAGATCGTGACCGTGCCCCGTGCGTCGGTGGGCATCCCCTGAGGCAGCCCGTCGACCGGCCGGCTGAACGGGGCGGCCTTCGCATCGACGGAGAAGCGGATGTCGTCGTGCGGCGAGTAGGCGTAGAAGACGCGCGCCTGACCACTCACCCGGGCGAGCCCGGCCGGCGTCGAGGCCCCTGCGACACCCGAGGGAGCAGCCGACGCGGCGGGCGTGCTCCCCGTGAGCCCGGCGAGCACGGCCACTGCGGCACCGGCTCCCACTACGCCCCTGAGGCGACGCGAGGCGGCGAAGCCGGTACTGCCGAGGTGCGACGAACGAACGGAAGAAGTAATGCCGTACACGATGAACTCCCTGAATGCGCAGGAACCTTGACGGCCACCGGCCTGTCGATGACACCTCCAATCTGCTGCCGGGCCACCGCCCCCGACCATCTGCCGATCAGCGGATCCCGGGCACCGAAGTGGCCGTCATCTCTGCCGTTCGGCAGAGGGGGCGCCCAGACGGCCGCTCGTAGGATCGACGGCGTGGGGGCGATGCCCGTCTTGACGGTTGGCGGTTCACGGTTCAGAACGGTGCAAGTCCGTACAGCGATACGGGGGCGATGCTCCCGCGGCAGGCGACATGGGGGGAGCCTGGATGAGGCGACACGTAGGGATGGGCTTAAGGGGCTGCGCAGCCATGATCGCCCTCCCCTTCGCGTCCGGCACATGGCCCGCAATCCCCTACGGAGCCGTCCCGGCCCTAGCCTCCGCCGCGTTGCTCCTCTGGGCCGTTGCCCGCTGGCCGCGCTCGCGTGACCGCCTCGCCCGCCCCTTGGCGCTTGCCGGAGGCCTGTCACTGATGACCACGGCGTCCTCCGGCCCCCCGTCGGTGCCTTGGGGGGCCGTAGGGCGGCTGGCCGAAATGGCGATGCTCCTGGTGCTCCTTGCCGTAGTGGCCCGTTGGGCGCCGCTCCGGCAGGCGGTGACTGCGGCGGTCGTGGCAGGTGTGGCAGTCGCGACGTGGACGCTGCCCCTGGTCCCGGAGCCGTCCGTACTGGCGCTGGCCGGTGCCGCTGCCTTCTGGACGCTGCCGGTGCTGGGAGCGGCCGTCGTGGGAGGCTATCCACGCCTGGTGGAAATTCGGCGACGCCGGCTGGTCGTCGAGATCCGACGCTCCCAGCAGCTCGAACTCGCCCAAGATCTGCATGACTTCGTCGCCCACGACATCAGCGGCATCGTCGCCCAGGCGCAGGCCGCCCGCTTCGTGGCCGAATCGGACCCGGGGCAGGCCCTGCCGGCACTGGAACGCATCGAACGGGCCGGCCTCAACGCCCTGGCGTCCATGGACCGCACCGTACGCATGCTCCACGAGGCACACGGCAACACGATCATCCGCCCGGACGCCCCCGCCCCACCACAGGCCCCCACACCCCAGGGCGCACCAAAGCGCACACCCACACCAGCGCCCCCACCCACAGCCAAAGCCACTCCCACGGCCGGCCCCCAGATCCCCACCTCGCGCCCCGAGCCCCTACCAGGCGTAGCCCAACTCCCAGCCCTCATAGCCCGCTTCACCTCCGCAGGAGCCACCGAGGCCCGCCTCACCATGCCGCTCGCCACCCCCGAAACCCTCTCCCGCGAAACCAGCTCCACCGCCTACCGGGTAGTCGTAGAAGCCCTTACCAACGTCCGCCGCCACGCCCCCGGAGCCACCCGCGTCGAGGTGACCCTCACCCCAGCCGTCGGCGACAACCGCACCGCCCGCCCCGTAGTACCCACCCTCGAAATCCAGGTCACCAACGACGCCGGAGGCGCTCCCGCCACCGCCCTCCCGGCCCGACGGCAACGCGCAGGCCACGGCGGCCGCGGCCTGCCCTCCCTGGCAGCGCGCGTCCAGGCGACCGGCGGAACCCTCACCTACGGTCCGTATGACGGCGGTTGGCAGGTACGGGCCGTACTCCCGCAGACCCATCCGCTCCCCCCGGAGACGACATGAGCGGCACCCCCACCCGCATCCTCTTGGCCGACGACCAGGACGACGTCCGCAGCGGCTTCCGGCTCGTCCTCGACTCGCAGCCGGACATGACCGTCATCGGCGAGGCCGCGGACGGCGCCACCGCCCTCGAACTGGCCCGCCACCTCCGGCCGGACGTCGTCCTGGCGGACATCCGCATGCCCCGCCTCGACGGCCTGGAACTCACCCGCCTGCTCGCCGGGCCCGAGTCCACACTGCCGACCAAGGTCGTCGTCGTCACCACCTTCGACCTCGACGACTACGTCCACACCGCCCTGTACAACGGCGCCTGCGGCTTCCTGCTCAAACGCTCCGGCCCGAACCTGCTGGTCGAGGGCGTCCGCGCGGCCATGGCGGGCGACGCCCTGATCAGCCCCCAGATCACCGTGCGACTCCTCCGCCAACTCTCCCCACCGACGCCCTCGCACCCCCACCCCGGTCCCGGCCCGGACGCCCTCACGGACCGCGAACGCGACATCGCCCGCCTGGTGGCCCGAGGCTTGACCAACCAGGAAATCGCCACCGGGCTCGTCATCTCACCGGGCACCGCGAAGACCCATCTCGCCAACATCCAGGCGAAGCTGAAACTCCGCAACCGCGTCGAAATCGCCGCATGGGCCTGGCAAACAGGCCTCACCCCACCGGCCTCGTAACCTCGCCGTCCCCTCCGGCGCACATCTGCCGATCAGATCACCCACCCCCGGGTAGCCTGATCGTACGCACGTTCGAAACAAGGCGAGGGAGTTCCGTTGTTCATGGTGCCGTGTGGTGATCGCCGATGACATCGACCGATATCTGCTTCCTGGATGCCACCGATCTGGCCGCTCGGATCCGGACGCGGGAGCTGTCCCCGCTGGAGGTCGTCCAGGCGCACCTCGACCGGATCGAGGAGGTCAATCCGAAGCTCAACGCCGTCGTGACGGTGACCGCCGAACAGGCCCTCGACGCCGCGAAGGCCGCACAGGAGGCGGTCTCCCACAACAGGCCGCTGGGACCGCTGCACGGCGTCCCGTTCACCATCAAGGACTCACTCGATTCGGCCGGCGTCCGCACCATGCGTGGCTCGCACCTGTTCGCCGAACACGTCCCGGACCGGGACGCAACTACGGTGGCCCGCTTCCGGGCGGCCGGCGCGATCTCCATCGGGAAGACCAACCTGCCGGAGTTCTCCTACTGGACGGAGAGCGACAACCTCCTCTCCGGCCGCTCCCTCAACCCCTGGGACCCGGAGCGCACCCCCGGTGGGTCGAGCGGCGGGGAGTCGGCGGCCATCGCAGCGGGGCTGTCGCCGATCGGCCTCGGCAGCGACGTCGCGATCTCGATGCGCGGACCGGCCCACTACACCGGCATCGTCGCGCTCAAGGCGACCCACGGCCGGATCCCCTTCACCGGCCACTGGCCGGACATCCTGCGCCGCTACTGGCACGTGGGCCCGATGGCCCGCAGCGTCCGGGACGTCGAGGCGGCCCACGCGGTACTCGCCGGCCCCGACGGCCTGGACGGCTACGCCGTTGACGTCCCGGTCGCCGCCGGGCCCGCCGAGGCTCCGGCCGCGCGGGAGGGCCTGCGGGTCGGATGGCTGGTGCAGCCCGGCTTCGGCCCGGTGGACCCCGCGGTGGCGGCGACCGTGACCGCCGCCGCGGAGGCGCTCGCCGACGCCGGCTGCGACGTGGAGGAAGTGCGCGTGCCGGAGCTGGAGGCCTGCGACTGCACGCAACTGAGCGCCACTCTCTTCCTGCCGGAGATCCTGCCGTACTTCAAGGAGCACACGGCGGGCCGGGAGGACGAGCTGCACGCGGTGCTCAAGCACACGCTGTCGCTGCCGGACGTCCCGCTCGGCGACTACGTGACGGCGCAGCGCACCGTCGAAGCACTCAAGTCGGCGTTCTCGGCGTACTTCGAACGCTACGACGCACTCCTGTGCCCGGTCGTGACCATGCCCGCACCCCCGCACGGCCAGACCGAGTACGTCGTCGACGGGGAGACGGTGCCCGCCTGGAACGTCATGCGCGCCACCGTCCCGTTCAACCTGACCGGCCTGCCGGCCCTCTCCGTCCCCTTCGGTACAAGCCCCGAGGGACTGCCGATCGGCGTACAGCTGGTGACGAAGTGGTACGCCGAGGACGCGCTCCTCCGCCTCGGCACCCTGCTGGAGTCCGCCAGCCCGGTCCGCGAACGCCACCCGGCCCTGTGAACGCCGCGCCATCAGCTGGTCGGCCGGGCAAGGAGGGCTGACGGGGCTTCATGCTCACTTGTCCTGCCGCCGCCCGATCGGCTCTGTGTCGACGAGCCCGCCATTGATGCCAGACCTGGATGGCCGAAAGGGCACCTGCGGAAATCCGTAGGTGCCCTTCGCGCTGGTGCCCCCGGCAGGATTCGAACCTGCGACACCCGCTTTAGGAGAGCGGTGCTCTATCCCCTGAGCTACGGAGGCGGGGCCCTGCGTGAAACGTGGATGAATACTCTGCGTGATGATTCATCCGGTTCCGGCGAGGGAGCGGACCGCCGCGTGCGGCAGTCCCAGACAGCGTAGCGGATGGGGCTGGGGCGCGGTGGGCACCTCGGATCAGTTCATGATCGTGAGGGCTGTCGTCGATCGCTGCTGAGGCCAGATGTGACTGTGTCGGAGCAGGTGGGGTCTTCTTGGTCGCGGGCTGCGCTGGTGGCGTTCTGGGCGAGGGGGAAGCCGAGGGCGACGAGGCTTTGGGCTTCCGCGCCGAAAGCGATCACGCGGCGGTTCACAGGGAGCGGTCGAGTTGGGAGAAGCCGGCTTCGGTGTCTTCGCGGCCGCCGTAGAGGTTTTGGCGGACGGCAGTGTTGTCGGGGATCTGTAGCAGGTGTTCGGCGCGGTGGAGGCCCGTCTCGGTGTCGCTGAGGCCTCCGTCTCGCTCTCCGGTGGTGGTGACGCCGACGGATTCGCGGTGCTGGTGGGTCCGCGGGGCAGGGGACGGCGAGCACGTGGTACCAGTCGGCGGGCTGGCGCGGCGTTCGAGTTTGCGAGGGTGGCGCTTCGGGGGGGCAAATGTCGATATCAGGCTCGGTCCGCCATCGTTTCAGCTCGGCGCGCCCTGCTTCGGTGATACCCGCTGCCCTAGGGAGCCGAGCACAGCGCTCAGTCCGCCAGTCCGGCGCGATAGGCGTAGCGGACGGCCTGTGCGCGATCACGTACGCCGGTCTTCGCGAAGATACGGTTGATGTGCGTCTTGACCGTCGCGCGGCTAAGGAAGAGGCGTTCACTGATTTCGGCATTGGACAGCCCCTGCGCGATCAGTGCCAGGACCTCCGCCTCACGGGCAGTCAACCGCTCTGGCAGTGGAGCGAGGATGTCCCACCTCGGCTGAGCTGGTTCGGGTGCGGTGGTCGGGGAAGCCGGCGCGTCGCCGTTCGGAACCGCCTCGGACTGGGGCGGCAGGCCCGAGGTGACAGCCGTGACCAGACGTTCCTGCACCACCGGATCCATCCAGACCCGGCCGGTGTGGACGGCCCGGATCGCCTGTTCGATCTCATCCGCGCCCGCGTCCTTGGTGAGATATCCCTTCGCCCCCGCTCGCAGCACGGGGAAGACCGACGCGTCGTCCGCGTAGGTCGTCAGCACCAGCACCGCGATCGCCGGGGCTTCCTCGCGCAGCGTCCGGGTTGCGGCGAGACCGTCCGTGCCGGGCATCGCCAGGTCCATCAGCACGATATCCGGGTGGTGCTCGAGGGCCAGCGCCACCGCCTCCGTGCCGTCGGCCGCACCACCCACGACCTCCATGCCCGCATTCAGGCCGACCAGCAGCATCAGGCCCTCGCGGGTCACCCGCTGGTCATCGGCGACCAGCACCTTGATAGGGGCCACGGAATCGCTCATGCCGGAATCTCCATCTCCACGATCCAACCCTGCCCTGCGGGCCCGGCGTGGGTGACGCCGCCGACCTGTTCGATGCGCTCGCGCATGCCCCGCAGCCCGTTTCCACTGCCCGTCCACGCTTCGACGGGTGTCACGGCACCGTTGGTCCCGGCGCCGCCGTTGTCCGTGCGGGCGGCCCGGCCCTGGTCCGAGATGGTCAGTACGGTGGCCTGGGGGGTGTAGTGCAGCACCACGGCGGTGGGTGAACCGGCCGCGTATCGGGCGATGTTGGTGAGCGCCTCCTGGGCTCCCCGATAGAGCGCGAGGTTCGTCTCCGGCGCCAGCGTTCGGGGCTGCCCAGCCACTGACAGTGTGATCGGCAGCGCGAGGTCGCGGCGGCACCGGCCGACCAGGGTCGTGAGCTGGTCGGCCATGGGTATGTCGTCCCCGCGCAAGGCGGCGACGGCCCTTCGCGCGTCGGAGAGGCCCTCCCGGGTCAGTTCGCCGCTGCGTACGATCAACTGGTGCAGGGCCGAGGCGACCTGGTCGCGCTCGGCGAGCTTGCGGGCGCCCTCCAACTGCACGGCAAGCGCGGACAGGGACTGCGCCAGGATGTCGTGCAGTTCCCGGGCGATCCGCGTGCGTTCGGCGACGGCGGCGGCACGTGCTTGTGCCTCACGAGAGTCCTCGAGCTCGGCGAGCAGCAGCTCTGTGTGGTCGTGTCGCAGCCGGGCCTGACGGGCGAAGACGTAGACGGCGCCGAGCACCACGCAGAGCAGCGCGCAGGCCACCGCAACCTGGAACGCGTTGCGGGACGGACTGACGTATGCGGTGATGGCCGCGATCGCCACGGTCTGGGGTGCGGCCAGCAGGACGGCGAGGCGAGGCCGCAAGCGCGCGAAGGCCAGCGCCACGGCAGTGGAGACGGGGACGACTGCCATGGAGGCCGACTGGAGGAACGCCAGCGTATTGCCGCTGACACCGAGGACCAGCGACAGTGCGGCCGTGGCCGCCTCCGACTTCGCGGTGTCGCGGGCCAGGGCCGCGATGGTCAGTGACAGCACGCACCCGGCCAGCGCCAGGCTGATGACGAGGCGTTCGCCGGTCACTCCTGGGTGCGGCCGGCTCTGCAGGACTGAGGCGATGGTGAGGACCATGACCACCCACAGCATCAGGTGCATCCGCGCACCCTGACGCCTGGCACGCTCGGCCGCACGCGACCGGGCCTCCGCCACTCTCGGGCTGTCCTCTCTACGACCGCCGGGCGGCGTTGAGCTCATGACGTACAGCATAGGAGCAGCCGGTCCCGGAGAAACTGGGCCCGGCTGCTGACGTACGGTGTTCACACCGCAGCCGGGCGAGAGGTGGCTGCGGAAGAAGTCAACCGGTAGGCGCGGTACCGGATCGCCACCAGCCGGGCCACGACCTCGGCGAGCGCCATCAAGACGAAGGCCGCCACCCACGCCTGAGACCCTGAGATTCCGTGGGCACGGCTGAAGTCGGAGATTGCGTCACCGGCGCCGTGATCGTCGGCGAAGGCGAAGCCCATCCGGAGCGCCATGCCGAAGACCCACAAAGCTGCGGCGGCGAACCCCGCCTTGGCAAAGATGCCGTCAGCCTTGCGCTGAAGGTGGGTGGTGAGCCCGCAGAGCACCCCGAGAACTACTCCCGAGCCGGCCAGCACGAGTTCAAGGACGAGATCGTTGCCACCTGTCGGCACCGACCGTAGGTAGTACAGGGCGGTGGCGCTGACCAGCACGACCGGAAGTACCAGGTTGATCAGGTCCAATCGGCTGCCCCGAACCTGGCGTACGACGAGCAGGATGAGGATCCCGTTGACGAAGTAATCGGTGATGTTCATGGCTGTAAGACTGCTCCGACCGTGTACGCCAATCGTCAGACCCTGGGTTGAGCAGCGGGTTGAGAAGCGCCTCCATCCGCGGGTTGATGGGTGTGACCCAGCTATGCGCCAAGGCACGACGAGTTCATCTCGAACTGAGGCGCGTTCAGGTGGCGCCCTGTGGCGGCGGAAGCCCGCGGCGTGGGACGAGGTGTGCGGCGACTGCGTGGAGCATCAGCTCACCATGACAAAGCCGGCGGAGCTTCCTGCGCCTTCAGCCATCGCTGCGGGGCGGACAGCTGGCGCTGACGGGGCTGCCTCGGTGCCCCGTGGTACAGGTACTGCGCGGAACTGCGGACGTGGTGCGCCGGTTCGGTCTCCGTCAGTCATCGCTTCTTATAAGTACTCTGATCCTGATATGTCATCACTTAACTGTAGAGTTGACCCATGAGTCTGCGTCACGCCGTCCTGGGCCTGCTGGCCGAAACCTCCAGCAGCGGATACGACCTGCTCAGGCGATTCGAGTCCTCGCTCGCCTTCGTCTGGCCCCCGCAGCAGAGCCAGGTCTACGGTGAGCTTGGCAAGCTCAGCGAGGCCGGCCTGATCGAGGTCACCGGCACCGGCGCGCGCAACCGCCGCGAGTACGGCATCACTGACGCGGGGCGCGTCGAGCTGAAGCGATGGCTGACCGAGCCGGATATCGACATGGCCTACCGCAGCGCCGCCCTCTTGCGCGTCTTCTTCCTGTGGAATCTGCCACGCGAGGAAGGCGCCGCCTACCTCATGGAATTGGCCCGCCACAACCAGGACCGTCACGCAAGCCTGGAGCGCATCCGTGACCAGGCGGAGCGGACCGGCGACCCGGCCCAGGTTTGTGAGTGGCTGGTACTGGAGCACGGGATCCGCGGCTTCCAGGCAACCGAGCAATGGGCGCACTGGGCAGCTCAGCAGCTGACCGAGCGCCTGTAGGCAGTGTCCGTTCAAGCATGCCCGGTGCGGCTCGTGTGTGGGCAGCCCTCGATGGGCACGGACCACGCCGCGCAGCGTGCGCGCCGGCCCGGCCATGGCGTGCGGCGTGAGCGACCTGTCGCGCTGCCTGATGGCGAGATGCCCGGGGAAACGGAACGTCAGCGAAGCCGTCGCCGTGCCGACCGCACAAGGTCATGTTCGACTCCGGCCCGACGCGTGGTCGGGGCCGGGGCATCTGAGGTATGGGTGATCTCCAAGAGGCACAACCCACTGAGTGTGCTGGGGGCCGAGGAGCCCCCGGCACAGATGGCTGATGGACTTAGACCTGCGCGGCGCTTCGCATCCGGACATGTAGCTTGCCAGCCATGGCCAGGACGTTGTGATGGGCGATCTCAGCGGTCTCGCCCGTTGCGATGAGGGAAGCAACCACTCCACGCCCGTCGATGATGGCCGGGACATGGTCACCAGCGTGTCGTGCCGGGTACAGGGCGGGTGCTCCTGGATGCAGACTGAGCAGTTCCTGTCCGTCGATGCCCTCGAAAATCCCGGCCTCCGGTGCGTAAAGCTTTACCTGTGCGGCGCCGCAGCGGGGCTCGAGGTCCATGTCCATGAGGGCCGGGCGCTGTCCGAGCGCGAGGTCAAAGAAGGCGTCATATACGTTGATGCCGTATGCCTGGCACACCATTTCGCCGAGCTTCCCGCCTCCGAGACGGGGGTTGATCTCGACAAGCTCGAAGCCGTCGGCGGTGATGATGAATTCGGTGTGGGTGAAGCCTTCCCGGTACCCGGTGGCCTCAAGAATGCTACTCACCCAGGCAGTCAGTTCCTCGGCGGTCGCCTCAGGAAAGACAACGGGGAAGCTGAACGTTTCCTCCCGGAAGTACGGCTCGGGTGAGAGTGTGCGGCTGGTCACGCCCAGGACGCGTGTCTCTCCCGCCCATGTGAGGGTCTCGACGCTGTAGAGGGGGCCGAAGAAGTAGGGCTCCGCGGTGAGGTCTTTCAGCCCATGCACCTGGCGGGCGGCTTCAAGTGTCAGTGCGAGATCCCTCTCGGTCTCGACCAGCCATACGTTCTGACTCGAGCTGCCGGATACGTTTTTGACGATGCTGGGGAAGCTGAGGCGATGAGCCAGTTCGTTCGCCTCGGTCGTATGCGGATTGAAGACGATACTGGAGGAGCGGGTGAGGCCACGCTCAAACAGGTGCCTGCGAAGCCTGCCCTTGTCACGGATGAGGCGTACCGCCTCGGTGTTCTGGTGGGGAAGCTGCAGCTGTTCGGCGGCCTCCAGGCAGACGGGACTCCACAAGTCCGTCGCCCGGATGATCCCTTGGAGGTCGGGAATCTCCTTCAGGGCCGTAACGACCTTGTCCGCGTTCAGGGTTTCGACGTCAACGATCTTGACTTCGGAGGCGTATTCCTGGGCCAGCTCATGCTGGTAAAAGCCACGATGGACGGTGAGTAGATGCAATTCTTGCCCATGCTTGCGTGCAGCTTCCACGAGACGCCCCAGGCCGAAATTCAACGTCTCTATTGTGGCAATCGCCATCAGGTTCCTCCATGAGCGGGTAAGCGAAAGCAGCCACGGAACTGATGGGTGGCGGCTTGGGGAGTCGTCCCATGGGGCCGGCTGTCATGAGAAGGACGGCCGCGCGGGTACAACGGGGTCGGACGCATTGCGGCGCCGTTACGTCGTCTCGCATGGCTGGCGGCATCCATGCTGGTGCCGGCACCGGTGAGTGGATGTCATACGCGCGAACCGCTTTGGCGAGCCTCATGGCGGTCTGCCACGAGCAGGGCCAGGGCGGGGAGCAGCGTGGCCGCGTAGACGACGAGAAGCCAGGTGAAGGAGTAGGCGAAGGCCCCCGGCACCAGTCCGTGCCGCTCTTCCGCCGCCTGCTTCAGCACCACCGTCACCACGGCGATGGCCGTGGTACCGCCGATGCGCTGGATGAGATTGAGCTGGGACGAGGCATCGGGGATGGACTCGGGTCGGATCGACTGGAACGCTCGCGTCATGGCCGGGACGATGGTCAGCCCCGTGCCCAGCCCCCGGGCCACGAGGCTGATGGCGAGCAGCAGGTACGGGGTATGCGACGACAGCGTGGTCAGCGGTGCCGTGGCGAGCATGGTCAGGACGATGCCGAGGACGATGGTGGCGCCACCGCCAGCCCGCTTCATGAGGACGCGACTCAGCCAACCGGAGATCAGCACTCCGAGCCCGCCGGCGGACATCAGCAGGCCCGTCGTTACGGGCGTTTCACCACGCGCGGTCTCGAAGTACAACGGGATGAGCATCATGGGCGAGTAGGTGACAAAACCCAGGCAGAACACGTTGACCGTGGCCAGACGGTAGACGCGGTGGCCGAAGAGGCGCAGGTCGAGCAGGGGAGCGGCGGCGGTCAGCTCTCGCACGATGAACACCGTGCCGCTCACCAGGGCGAGCACCAGCGGCACCAGGAGCGCCGTGGACGTGTTCAGGCCGTTCTCGGAGAATTCATGGATGGCGAGCACGAGGCTGACCGTGCAGGTGGCGGCGGAGAGCAGCCCCACCACGTCCAGTGGCCGCTCGCTCCGGTCGGCGGGGGCCTCCTTCGCCACGCAGCGCGCCGCGAAGACCAACAGGCCTACGCCGAGCGGGATGTTGATCTCGTACACCGCAGGCCATCCCCCGGCCTGGACCAAGAGCCCGCCGATCGTGGGCCCCAACAGCGGTCCGATCAGCGACACCATGCTGCTCAGAGACTGAACACGTCCGAGCTGCTCGCGGGGGACTCCACGCGTGAGCAGCATGGTCGACACGGGCGAGAGCACTCCGGCGGCGGCACCCGCGAGCCCCCGTGCGGCGATCAGCTCGGAGAGGGTCTGGCTGAGCGCGCAGCCCGCCGAACCCACCACGAACAGAGCGGTCGCGCCCATGAAGACGCGCTTGATGCCGAACCGGGTGGCCAGCCAGCCGGTGGCCGGCACAATGGCGGCCAAAGCAATGAGGTATGAGGTCACCACCCAGTGGACCTGGTTGATGCCTCCGAACTGGGCCCGGGTGGCGTCGAGCGACACATTCACGATGGTGGTGTCGAGCAGAGCGAGGAATCCGCCGGTGACGGCCACGGCCTTCGTCATGAAGGCGGTTCGTTGGCCAATGGGCGGGCCCGCGGACGGGCTTGGCGCATCGTCGATGGTCGGGCTGGTTGCGGACATGTGAGCACTTCCTGCATCGTCACTGGGTGTTGGGCGTCCACAGAGGAGAGGCCGTTTCAGTCCGCCTCGGCGAGATCGTGCGCAATGTCGCCGAGGATCGCCTCACCCACTTCGCACGCGCCGGGGCGTCCCCGACACGACAGGGTCAGCTCCGTCTCGTCGCCGAGCTGACAGACGCTGAGGAACATCTCGGCGTAGGGCACAAGCATCGGCAGTGTGTAGAACCCTGTGGCCCGGAACGTCTCGGAGCAGTAGTCGGCGGCGTCGATCCGTCCGTGATCGGTGACGATCGCTGTGCAGGGAAAGTGAGTGCCGTCCGACTCCTGTGCCTCGCCCAGGGTGTTGGCGAACGGGTTGTCGCGCACGAAGTTCCGGCTGAGTGCGGCGACTTCGCGCTTGCGCAGCATGGCCCCGAGAATCTGGCTGTGCAACCGCTGCCAGCTTTCGCCACGGCTGAAGTCCAGCACCATCTGGGAGGTGAGGTTGGCGGTCGAGCGTACCGAACGGTCGTGGCGGCGCAGGTCCACCGGGACGATCAACCGGCCCGAGTCTGCGGCCAGATGGCGCGCGAGGACGGCGGCCACACGGGCGGTCACCGCCGACGGGCAGGCCCGTACCGTCCGCCGGAGCCACAGGCAGGTCCCGTCGGGCGCCCCGTTGCCGAGCAGCACGGGAAAGCCCTTGAGCTTGACCGGCGCCGGTGCCTTGGGCACGGTCCCGGCAGCGGTGCTGAAGTGACGGTCGTCGACCACGGAGGGAGCACCAATCGGCTCCTCGCCGCGCAGCACCCGGAACACGTCGCGGATCCACTGCCGCAGCCCCCGGCCGTCGGTGACGATATGGCTCGCCCGGAACACCAGCCGGGTCACCGGCCCTTCGCCGCCTTCGCTGACTTCGCCGATGCCGACCTCGCAGACCGGGCCGGCGACGACGTCGAGGTCGCGGCGGTAGAAGGGCGCGTCGAACCCTGGCGTGTCCGGTAGCCCGACGACCGGTGGGAGGGGGCCGTCGGCGTGCCACGCCGCGCCCCGGCGACGGACGGCGAGCCCCGGGTTGGAGAGCGTGGCGACCCGTACCGCCTCCGTGAGGGCCTGGGGATCGATGCGGCCCTCGCCTTCGACGACCATTTGGATCAACTGGGGTGTGCCCGTCGCCGCGGCGGTCAGGTAACCGCGCTCGATCTGCGAGATCCGGCGCGTGTACGGACGGGCTGCTGTCGCTGTCATACGGGCTCCAATGTCAGGGCATCCGTGCGGACGGCCTTCTCCGCGGGGCGGGGCTGCCACCACCACCGCACCGGGGCCTCCGCGTCGGTGGCGAGGGCCAGGTGCATGTCCCCGCCGAGGGCGGCCGACCGCACCCGGTAGCCGGTGTTCGTCGCGCGCCAGCCCGGCTGCCAGTCCGGCAGCCGGACTCCGGAGAAGGTCTCCTTCGTCAGGTGTGAGGCCTTGATGAGCGCCTCGCACTCGGCGAAGTCCCGGATCGACGCGGGCTGCCCGGGCGGCCGCCCGAGGAGGGCACCGAGCCACCGCATGGCGTGCGGACGATCCCGTTCGTCCTGCAGGTCCACTCCCACCGTCACGCGTGCCGAGAGCGCGACGGCACTGAACTCGCCGCAGTGGGCCACCGAGGCGGTCCTGCCGTGCCCCGGCATGCTCCAGCGGCGGTGTTCGTCCCGGGCCAGGTCCCTGACGGTGACGTCGAGCCCGTACAGGCTCCCGACCGCCTCGGTGATCAGCCAGCGGCCGGCGCCGTGCAGGCGATGGCCCATACGGTCCCGCGGCAGGTGGGGGTGGCGGGTGACCAGGCAGTCGATCGGTGCCTCAGTCATCAGGCCCCCGCGTCGAACACTGCCGCGGCGTAGCTGCCGCCGTAGGCGAAGCTCGACAGCAGGAGGCGCCCGCGCGGGGCCGTGCCACCGAGCGCGGCCACCAGCCCCAGCGCCGCGGCACTGCCGTAGGTCTCCCCGAGCAGCGCCTTGGGCGTCTGGGTGGGCCGGCTGGTGAGCCCGGCCCGCTCCAGCGCCCGGGTCTGTGCCAGGTCGACCTGGTGGTAGCCGGACGCGGCGGACACCACGGTGTCGATCCCGTCCGGCCCGGTCCCGGCCTCGGCCATCGCCGCGCGCAGTGCGCGTGCCCACGCCTCGCCGTCACGGTGGATCCGGCCGATGCCCGCCGGTTCGCCGGACGCGCCGAATCCACTGACCGAGGCCAGGACGTCCGCCCCCCGGGCGGCGGCGGACTCCTCACTCTCCAGCAGGATCGCGGCGGCTCCCTCACTGAGCACCGTCCCCGTGCGGCCGCCCGCCACCACCTGTGCGGAGCGCGCGTAGCCGGGGAGTCCGGCCTGGGTGGCCAGGGCCTGGGCGGGGAACTCGTCGGCGACCACGACCATGATCCGGTCGGCGGCGCCACGGGCTATGACCCGGGCCGCGAGCTGGAGTGCCAGGACCGAGCTGGTGCCTCCGTTGGCGATGGTGGCCGTGTACCCGCGGTACCGGTGCAGCATCGCCACGTGCCCCGCTGCCGCGTTCACCACGGTGTTGGCGAACAGCGCAGGGTTGGCGCCGCTGATGCCCTGTTCCAGGACACCCTGATGGAACTGGAGTACCGAGGTAAGCGGTCCGTAGCCGGTGGCGAACACGATGCCGGTGCCCTCGGCCTCGGCCCGCGAGGGCTTGCCGTGCCGGGCGTACAGGTCGCCGACGGCTGCGGCGGCCAACAGGCTGAGCGGGTCCATCCGGCGGGCGCGGCTCGGGTTGATCTTCCCGGTCGCGGCCTTGACGTCCACCCGCCCGATCGGCACCTCACCGATGCCCTCGACATGTTCGACGCCGGTGAAGCAGGGCCGCTCCTCCGCCAGGGCGATGGCGAGCCCGGCGGTGTCACACGCGGCCCCCGCGAGGCCGGCGGCACCGGTCACCACGACGCCGCGGACCGGCGCGGTACGTCGCGGTGCCGAACCTGCCCTGCCCGACCGGTGGAGAACCACGGACGCGTTGTTGCCGCCGAAGGCGAAGGAGTTGGACAGCACAACGCCAGGCTCGGCGGGGCGGCCGACGTCGGGCACGATGTCCAGCCCGAACGGCGAGGGCCGGCCCTGGGTGTTGATGGTCGGTGGCAGGGTGCCGCGCTCGATCGCCAGGGTGCTGACGACCGCCTCCACCGCCCCGGCAGCGCCGAGGGTGTGTCCGACGATCGACTTGGTGGAGCTGGCCGGGGGGATCGAGGAGCCGAAAAGCCGCTTCACCGCCTTGGGTTCGGAGCCGTCGTTGGTCGGGGTGCCGGTGCCGTGCAGATTGAGATAGTCGACATCACCGGCATCCAGGCCGGCCGTGGCCAGGGCCTCTGCCATGGCGGCGGCAGCCCCCCTGCCACTGGGGTCAGGGGCAGTCTGGTGGTAGCCGTCGCAGGACAGGCCGTATCCGCCGAGCTCTGCCAGGGCGCGCGCGCCCCGCGCGGCCGCTAGGTCGGCCGGTTCCAGGACCATGAACCCGGCACCCTCGCCAAGCGTCAGCCCGGTAGAGGCCGTCATCGGCGAGCAGGGTTCCGGGTCGAGGGCGCCCAGAGAACTGAACCCGTAGGACGAGAGCGAGGCCAGGGGGTCCACGCCGCCACAGATCACGTAGTCGGCGTCGCCCTTCCACAGCAGCTCCGCCGCGTACCCGAGGGCCACGGCGCTGGCGGCACAGGCGTTGGAGAGCACGATGCGTGGTCCCCGCAGGTCGAACTTGGCGGCGATGTAGTCGCCCACGCAGTGCAGTTGGGAGGTGGCCGCCCGGCCGGCGTCGAGCCGGCCCTCGTGCACCAGGTCACGGTGGACGCCTTCGAGCGTCGGCATGGCGCCGAGGCTGGATCCCACCACGACCGCGACCCGGTCCCGGTTGACCGTATCCAGGTCGAGCCCGCTGTTCCCTAGGGCCTCCTGGATCGCGGTTGCGGCCAGGCTGTAGCAGCGGTCCGGCTCCTGCGGCTGCGATGCGGTGACCTGGCCGGCCCACGCGGTCAGCAACTCCGAGGTGTCGAAGAGCGTGTTCGCCCGGATACCGGAGATCCCCTGCGTAATGGACGACCACGCCTTCTCGACGTCATTGCCGGCACCGGTGATCAGTCCCAAGCCCGTGAGGGCGATGTGCGCTGTGGTCATCCGGAGATCCTCGTGGAGTGCGAGCGGGCAATGACGCGTGGCAGGGTCACGGTGTGCAGCGGGCAGTCGGCACCCTGCTCGTCCTGGCCGGAGAGTTCGAGACCAGAGACCCAGAACGGGGCGTCGAGGAGGGCAAAGACGAGCTCTTCTTCCGGGTTGGCCGACGGGGCCTGCCAGATGACGGTGCCCATGTACTGGTCGCCGGCGCTCACCTTGACGCCGGCCTTGAACCGGGCGCCCGCAGGGGCTGCCAGTGCGGTCAGCCTCGCCGTCTCGGTGGTCGGCTTGGCCAGGTGCTCCGAGCCGTGGAACTCGCCGAGCCGGTTCCAGTCAACCATCCACGAGTGGTCGCCCTCGCTCACCGAGAGTCCGGCGAAGCCGGTGGCGTACACGCTCATGCCGGCCTCGGCCTGGACCCGGGCCAGCCCCTCGGCGCCCACCTGCGCGCCGCCCTGCTTCTCGACGAGGGCGAGCACGGCCTCGTGGGCGGCCTGCGGGGCGCTGGATATGAGCAGGTAGCCGTATTCGCCAGTGGTGCCGACGCGTGCCATGTGGGCAATGGTGTCCGGGGCGCCGGGCAGCGCGGCCTCGGTAACGGCGTGCAGTGTCAGGCCGGAGATGTCGAAGTCGACGAAGCGGGCGGCGACGGCCCAGGCCTGGGGGCCTTCGAAGGCCGTGGCGCCCCAGCCTTCGGGCGCGATCTCGACAGTGACGCCCGCCGGGGTGTCCAGCCCGTCGACGTAGGTGCACAGCGACTCGGTGGTGATCGGGGTGCGCGGCAGCAGCCAGGAGTCCTCGCCGATCTCGAAGTGCAGCAGCACCGCGAACGGGGTCCCGTCGGCGTTCAGCGTGAGGACCTCGCGGACGGTGTCCGGCTCCACGAACTCGCTCGACTTGGCCATGACCTGGTCGAGCAAGGAGAGCCGGTCGTCGCCCGAAATCCGCACCAGAGGTGCCGTCACCGGGTAGGCGCCGACGGTGGAACGCAAGGTGGCGTAGTCGTCCCTCTCATTGCGGGGCAGAGTAGTGGTGGCGTTCATGATGTGCGGATTCCTTTCAGGGAGGGTGCTGTGGACGTTCTCTGTTCAGATGCCTGGTTGTCGGCTGACGGCCAAGTGCCAGGAGCTTTCGGCGCCGTGCGACTTCTGCGCCGCGGATACGCAGCCGATGAGCAGGCCCGAAGCAGTGGTGCGCAGGACGATCTCTGCCTCGTCGGTGGCGCCGGGGGCCGGACGGCAGTCGAGCCAGCTGCCGTCGGAGAGCAGAACTGATGCGGTCGAGGTCCATACCTGCTGGAACTCCGAGGAACTGAGCTCCCACCGGGTGCCCGCCGAGTCGAACACCACGGTGGTGTGGGTCGGGGTGTTCGGGGTGATCCAGAGGACTATTTCCTCGGCTGCCCCCGGAGCCTGAACGTCAGCACGGATTGGCTGGTCCGAGCCGTCGGGCAGGGAGAGTTCCCAGCTGATCCGTTCCTCCGGAGCGAACAGGCCGAGCGGGTGCTTCTTCTCCCAGGCCGAGGCCGACCGCACACCCCAGCCCAGTCCGCTGTTGCGGCTGAACCGGCCGCGCTCCGCAGTGACCCACATCCCTGCCGACCAGCGGGGGTTGCGGCCGAACACCCGGGGGCGGGCCCCGGGGGTGCGCAGAACCTTGGTCGCGCCCTCGTGCCACGAGACGACACCGGCGGCGGACGCATCCATCTCGATCCGGCGGTCCGACTCGGCGGACGTGTTCCTCTCGACCGTGCGGAGTGCCGGGGCGGGGGCGGGCCCTGGCTGAAGCACTGTGCGCAGCCGGACCACCCCGTCCGGGCTGGGCTCCAGCTCCCGTTCGATCAGACAGCTGTGGATGAACCGGATCGGCTGCCGCACCGGTACGTCGATCCGTGTCGCGGGACCGTTCCAGGTCAATGTGCTGCCGGCCGCAGGGGCATGGCCGGCGGCGGCCAGGTCCGTGGCATCGACGAGGCCGAGGCCGAGCCCGAGCGGATAGCGCTGCTCGGCGCCGCGCCCGGGGTCGGAGAGGGTCAAGGTGCCCTGGCGCAGCCCAATCGTGTGGAAGATGCGGCCGGGCCGGGAGGTGAAGGTGAAGTCCTGGTCCAGCACGCCCTCGGTGAAGGTGACTGTGCAGACGGTCTCGTCGTCACCGCACCGCTCTGCGACGCGCACCCCGTTCTCGGCGGGGGTGATGTCCAGGTGGCGCGGCTCGCTGTCCCACCACCCCGACGAGCGGTCCGCCCGGGAGCCGGGCCAGGTGGAGACGAACACCGGCCCGTGATGGCCGGGCGCGAGGACTTGCACTGTCCCGTCTCTGCCGTCCACCTCGCAGACCAGCTCGCCGGAGGTGAACCGGTGCGATCCCGCGTCCCGGGGCTCCTCCAGGCGGTACGGCGGTTCCTCGACCCGCAAGGGGCGGTAGCCGCCGCCGGGCCCGGTGAGCCTCGCCTCGCGCACGCGCCCCCGGTCGACGTCCACGCTCGCGGTGAGCCGGTACTCCCCCAGGTTCACGCAGTAGTCGACCGTGCGGGTGCCATCCACCAGGTGGACGTCGGACCGCAGCTCGTCATCGCGGGAGTCCGTCACATTCCCGAAACTGTTCAGTCTGAGCAGGGCAGCCCTGGCCTCGGAGTCCAGGTCGGCAATGACGCTTCGCAGGACCAGGGGGATGTAATTGTGCAGCTCGATGTAGCCGTCCTCGCCGGCCGCGGGCTCTCCGACGGAGACGCACCCAAGGCGCCGGTAGAGCCGGAACACGGCGGCGTTGGCCGGATTGACGGTCAGCCTCAGGACGAGGTGGCCGGACCGCATCATCCACTCGATCGCTTCGGTGAACAGGCGTCCGGAGAGCACACCGTTGCGGTAGGCCGGAGCGACGAAGAACTTGCTGGTGAAGATCTCACCGGGGCGTGCATAGCGCTGCCCCGAGTTGCGGAGCAGGCCGAAGGTGCCCACAAGACGCCCGTCGTCGACGGCTACGAGGACGGTGGCCATGTTGCGCAGGGCCAGCTCGTGCTCCAGCACCTCACCGGTGATTTTCCCGACGACCTGGCTCGGGCTGTCGAGATAGCGGTTGTAGAGCTCGGCGATGTGGTGCGCATCGCCCTCCTGATACGGGCGGATCGTGACGGGCACTGCCCACCTTCTTCTCTTCGGATCGGATGTGACCTGGGGGACGGCGCTACGCCTTGCGCGCGGTGGAGACGATCAGCGAGCCGGCGGCCGCCAGCTCCGAGCCGACGCTTGCCCGGACGGACACCTGGCGCAGCCCGCCCAGGCGCTGCCCGAGCGTGGCCTCGAGCTGCAACTGGTCGCCGGGGACCACGAGCCGGGAGAACTTCATCGACCTGATGGAGCCGAGGTAGCCGACATCGCCGTCGGAGTCGCCCGCCACATAGATGACGGCCACCAACTGGGCCATCGCCTCGACGATCATCACGCCGGGCATGATCGAGTGGTCCGGGTAGTGGCCGGCGAAGAAGGGCTCGTTCACCGAGACGCTCTTGATCCCCCGCCCGGAGACATCGGGGACGACGTCGTAGGCACGGTCGATCATCAGCATCGGCCAGCGGTGCGGCAGCATCCGCTTGATGTCATCCGAGGAGAAGCTGTAGCTGCATGCGGGCGCGTCAGGTGTGACCGTCATGATCAGACCTCGCGGGCTTCGATGAAATCGACCAAGGCGTTGATGGAGCCGAAAGCCTCGATGTCGTCGTCGCTGATCAGCACGTCAAACTCGTTGTTGACCATGACGACGATCTCCAGGGTGTCGAGCGAGTCCATCTCCAGGCCACGGCCGAAGAGCGGCTGGTTGTCGGAGACGACGGCCGGTTCGACGTCAAGACCGAGCTGGCTGATGATCATCGACTTGACCTTCATGTTCTTTTCGAGACGCCGCTCGGCCTGGGTGCGGACGTCCTCGGAGGTAGCAACAGACATGGGTTTTCCTTTCACAGGTGGGCAATGGGTCAGCTGTAGAGCATTCCGCCGTCGACCGTGAGGACCTTGGCGGTGATGTAGGACGCGGCGGGGCCGGCCAGGAAGACCGCCGCCTGGGCCACTTCCTCCGGAGCGCCCATGCGGCCCAGGGGAATCGCCTCCAGGGCACCCTTCATCTGCGCGGGCGGCACCTTCTTCACCATGTCGGTGTCGATGAACCCGGGCGCCACCACGTTGACCCGGATGCCGCGCGGAGCTCCTTCGTAGGCCAGGGACTTGGCCATGGAGATCACCCCGCCCTTGCTGGCGGCGTAGTTGGCCTGGCCTGCCCGGCCGGCGATGCCGCTGGTGGACGCGATCAGGACGATGGATCCGCCGGCCGCGTACATCTGCTTCGTCGCCTCGCGGGCGGTAAGGAAGGCGCCGGTCAGGTTGGTGCTGATGACCTCCTGCCACTTGGCGCTGCTCATCGCACCCAGGTGGCCGTCGGCGGTCACCCCGGAGTTGAGGACGGCGACGCTCACTCCGCCCCACTCGACACGCAGCTTCTTGTACATCGCGGCCACTTGGGCCTCGTCAGCCACATCCGCCGGCGCCAGAAGCGCTTCCCGGCCGAGGCTTCGGATCCGTTCGGCGACCTCCTCGGCCTTCGCGGCGCTGGACCGGTAGTTGAGGGCGACGTCGCAGCCGTGTTCAGCGAGGGCGATCGCGATCGCCGTGCCGATGCCGCGCGAGGCGCCGGTGACCAACGCCTTGGTGCCCTCGGCGAACAGCGTGCCGGGTGCGCTCATGAGGCGCTCCCTGCCATTGCCGCGGTGACCCGGTGGCTGCCCGGGGCGAAGCCCTCCACCTCACTGCCGATACCGGCCCGGCCGGCAGCCTTGAGCACCGTCTCTGCGACCGCGAGGTCAAGAACTCCGAGGCCGAAGGGGGAGAAGACGACAGTGCCGTTGGTCGCCGGGATCGCGGTGCGCCCGTCCAGCACGGCACCGATCTCGGCGTGGACGAACTCCCGGTGTCCTACCTCGAGTTCGGCCCGGTGGAGAGAGGTCTGCTCGCGGACGACGTGCTCGGTGTCATCGACCACGTTGTGCACGGTGAGGATCGAGGCGGCGCTCAGGTCACGCAGCGACAGGTGGAGGATCACCTGGCCGGCGGGCCGGTCCGGGTAATCGGTCAGGTTGAGCCAGTAGCTGGAGTCGGTGGTCGCGATGGACACGGTCTCGGCGGCGAGCGCCTCGGCCATGTCACCGGCCCGGAAGGTGATCCCGGGGAACTCGCCGGCGAGTTCGGCAGCGAAAACCTGGGCCCGCTCGGGAACGACGTCCCGCACCACCACGGTCTCGATCTCCGGATGCGTCAGCGCCAGGTAGGCGATGACGCGATGGTTGATCGTGCCACAGCCCACCAGCCCGACGTTGCGCACCGTGCGGTCGGCGTGGAGCACCCCGGAGGCGAGTGCGGCGCTCGCGGCGGTGCGCGCTGCAGAGATCTGGCTGGCCTCCAGCAAGGCCAGCGGGTACCCGGTCTCCAGGTCGTTGAGGATGCACAGGGAAGAGGCCCGCTGCATGCCCCGGTCCACATTGGCTGGGAAGGACGAGATCCACTTCAGTCCCATCACCGCCTCCGGCCCGCCCAGATAGGCCGGGAGGGAGATGATGCGGGAGCCGGTGGGCCGCGGCGGGCGCAGGAAGGTGGAGAACGGCACCTGAGACTGGCCCTGGCTGTGCAGAAGGTAGGCGGTACGCACCGCGTCGAGCACGGTGGGTTCCAGGCCCGTCAGCGCGGCCCGGACGACGTCGCGACCGAGGATTCTCATGGCTCGCTCCTTTCTTGGTCTTGGTCATGCGGGAAAAGTTCGGGGAAGCGGCTCTCGACCCACGAGTCGGAGTAGATGGTGTCGAGGTACCGGTCGCCTCCGTCCGGGAAGAGCGCGACGCAGGTGGAGCCCGGTTCGAGCCAGGACTCGACGCGGTCGAGCGCGGCGACCACGGCGCCCGACGAACCGCCGGCCAGGATGGACTCCTGCGCCAGCAGCCGGCGGCAGCCACGGACGCAGTCGGCGTCGGATACCTTCACCACCCGGTCCACGAGGCCGGGCTGGAGCAGCGGTGGCACCACCGCAGCCCCGTGTCCGGGGATGGTGCGCCGGTGCGAGTGCTCCCATGGTTCCGGCGGACCGAAGATGACGCTGCCCACCGCGTCCACCGCCACCACGCGGGTGGCCAGCTGATGATCACGGAGGTATTCGACGCAGCCGCGCAGCGTGCCGCAGGTGCCGGCGGAGAGGAAGAGGTAGTCCGGGGGGCCCGCGAGGGCCTCGCAGATCTCGCGCATCGTGGTGTGGTGCGCTCGTGCGTTGTGCTCGTTGGCGTACTGATTGGGCCAGTACGCATCCGGGATGCTCGCCAGATGCGACCGCACGCGGGCGATCCGGGCCGGAAGGAACTCGCCGGTGGCCGGGTCCCGCTGCTCGACCATATCGACCCGCGCGCCGTAGGCGCGCATGATGGCCATGTTCTGTGTGGTGGTCCGGGGATCGACCACGCAGATCAGGTTGAGCCGGTAGAAGTTGCACAACTGGGCCAGGGCGATGCCGAGGTTGCCCGAGGACGACTCCACCACCGTGGACACCCCGGGGACGAGACGGCCGGTGCGGAGCGCGTGCTCGATCATCGACTTGGCGGCGCGGTCCTTGATGCTGCCGCCCGGATTGAACCCCTCGCACTTGGCGTACACCCGGGATTTCTCCGGGGGGAAGAGTCGGTCGAGAGTGACCAACGGGGTTCCGCCGATCACCGCGACGATGTCGGTCTCCCACTTGGGGCAGGCCGGCACTGCCACTCCGCCGGAGGCAAGGACGGTCATTCCGGGGCCTCCGCGCTGGTGAGGTTCCTGCTGATCTGGACCCGCAACTCGCTGACGTAGCGCTCGCCGTCCGCGTCCGGCAGCCAGGACTCGTCCGGAGCCGGCAACGGTTCGCTGAGGGTCAGCACCGCCCCGGGATCGAGCCTGCCTGCACGGCGGACGAGGCTGGCGAAGGTGAGCACGAGCGTCGGGCTGGTGAAGTCGACCAGCGACGGCTTGGTCTCGTCCGGGAACTTCACGAACAGCCGGTCGGGCAGGGCGTTTCCGGTGGCCCAGCGGCGTACGGCCAGGTAGTCGGCGTGCCGGTCCGCTTTGGCGGGCAGCTCGATCGCGCCCGCCGGCAGCCGCCAGGTCTCCCGGAAGAGCACCAGGTTGTCGAGGGTGACCCGGGGACCGTGCGCACGGTCCAGGCCGATCTTGAAAGCATCCGCGGCAATGACCGAGATCAGTACTCCAAGCAGCTCGGGGATGCGCCATGTCCGGCCGTCCGGGGTGGTGGCGGTAACCGTTCCGTCCACCTCGGTGAGCGTGATGGCCATGGCCGGGTCGATCCGGTCACGGTCGTCGAACGGAGCCCGGGTGAACCCGATCAGCCGGTCCTTGGCGCCGATCGGTGCCGGGACCAGCCGGCCGCTGTTGCGCTTCCAGCCGACGGGCAGCAGCGGCACCAGCCGGGGCGCGTCGATCGCTGCATTGACCTTGTCCCTCAGCGATCCTTCGTCGGTGGTCCAGTCCAGGAACGGCAGGTCGAGCGTTGCCAGGCAGGCATGCAACTCGCCAAGGACCACGGTGTAGTCGCCAGCGTTCACAGCATCTACCGACTCGGCCACCACCTGCAGGTCGGGGCTGTGCACGGCAAGGTGCGGCCAACACGGGTGTGCGGTGCCGAAGGCGGCTCGGACCCCGTCCTCGATCTCCGCGACGGACAGCCGCACGGGCTTGGCGGGATCCGCCGCAGGGTCGAGGTCGATGACCTCGCGCCACTTCTCGGCCAGTTCGCGGGTGGCGGTCCGGACCGGGCCCGCGTTGTCGCCCCAGAACAGGGCGAGCACCTGCGGCCAGACATCGGCGAGGGTCACCGCACCGGCGGCGGTCCGTACGAACTGCGCCACCTCCGCCTCCACGAGTTCCGCCAGGCGGTTGCCGAACCAGTCGGCGGTGTCGGCCACCAGCGCCAGGGGGCGCGCAATGGAGTCGAGGAAGTCCCGCCCCACATGCATCCGGCAGTCCCTGAGGGAGTCCTGGTAGCACAGGGTGCGGCCGGCGTACGCCTTTCCCTCCTCGCGGGAGGCCGACTGGCCGGTGGTGCGGACGAAGAACTCGTCGAGCCGGTCGAGTGCCGCAACGAGTTCCTCGGCGGTGGCCGCGCGGTCGATGCCGTCCCGCAGCCGCCCCAGTTCGGTGAGGACGGCGTCGAAGCGGAGGAACAGCTCCTGGTCGCCGACGGCCGCCACCCGCTTGCGCAGGATCTCCTCGGCCCGCACGTCCACGGGGATCTGGGCGTCCCAGGTGAGGGCCCTCTGGCGCAGCAGGCGGGTGAGGGCCTTCTCCACCCGCTGCCGTGCCGTCGCGCGCTCCCACTGCTGCTCGGCGGCGAGCGCGTCGGCGATGGCCTCGCCACTGCGGTCTCCGTTGGCGTAGTGCAGCACCTGGATGTCGTCGGCCCGCAGCCGCAGGGTACGACCGCCCGGCCTGAGCAGCCGGTCGCCGTCGAGGTGGACGTCGGGGCGGAGCATCGGCGGGAACCACCAGCGGGCGCCTGGCTGTCCGGCCATCCAATCGCCCAGTGCGGCCATGGTCCAGCGCTCGAAGAACGTCCGGCTCTCGGTGGTGAGCACCGGCCCGTGCGCGAAGTCAAGGGCGCGCTGAGCCTGTCCGACGGAGAACCACGCCGCCGGGCCGAAGAATCCGATGGTGTCGGCCTTGGCGCAGTATCGCAGCCAGTACATGGCGAGGGTACGTTCGCGCTGCTTGCGCTTGGACTCCTTGCCCTTTCCGGCCGCGAGGGAGTCCAGAATCCGGTAGACGGTGCGGTTCTGCCAGGCGATGGCCGTACGCAACCGCTCGTCGGTGGCGAGGCGGGCCAGCTCCCCGGCCTCGGCGTCGCTGTCGGCCCGGTAGGCACCGACGAACGCATCGTGGCCCGTGGCACCGCTCTCCAGGAGCGCCGCAGCCCGCGCCGCGCGCCGCCCGCTGAGCCGGTCGAGGCCGGACACCGGGAAGCCGGCGCTGCGCAGAAGGCCGATGCCCCACACGCGCCAGCTCGTGTCGCCCAGAGGGTGGGAGGGGGCGAAGTCCGACCACTCAGGGTGGCGGGTGCCGTCAGGCAGGGTGTTCACCGTGCTCCACCTTCCTGGACGTCGACAGGTGTGTGGAGAGCCGCGGCCAGCCGGGAGATGCCCTCGGCGATCCGAGGCTTCGGTACGTGGCTGAAGCAGAGCCGCAGCCCGTCGGCGTGCTCCGCGCCGACGCTGAAGTGGCTGCCGGGCACGTAGGAGACGCCGTTTTCGGCCGCCGCCGCGGCGAAGCGATTCGTATCCACGCCGTCGCGGTGGCGCAGCCAGATGTAGAACCCGCCGTTCGGGCGCTCCCAGCGCCAGGGCCCGGAGGTGCCGAGTTCCTGCTCCAGTGCGTCGGCCATGAGCGCACAGCGCTCGCGGTAGCTCTCCCGGTATCCGTCGATCAGCTCCGTCCATCCGGACCGCGTGTGGAACGCGGCGATCCCTGCCTGGGCCAGCGCGGAAGGGGAGAGGGTCATCACCTCGGTGATGCGGCGCAGCTCCGCAGCGAGGTGGGCCGGGGCGGTGATCCAGCCGCACCGCAGTCCGGGGGCGAAGACCTTGGAGAAGGTGCCCAGATACACCACACGCTCTGGGTCGATTCCGTGGAGGGCCGTGGTGCACTCGCCGTCGAAGGAGAGCAGGCCGTAAGGGTTGTCCTCGATCAGCAAGAGATCAAGTTCCTGGCAGACAGTCAGCAGCTGCTCGCGGCGCTCGACGGAGAGGGTGGCACCGGTCGGGTTCTGGAACGTCGGGTTGCAGTAGAGCAGCCTTGCCGTACGCCCCTCCGCGCGCAGCCGCAGCACCGTCTCCCGCAGCCCTTCGGGGGCCATGCCGTGCTCGTCCTCGGGGACGGTGCACAGGTTCAGGCCCGCAGTGCGGAAGGCCGCAGCGGCCCCCGGGTAGGCGGGAGTCTGGCAGAGCACGGTCTCGCCCGGGGTGCCGATCCCGAGCGCCACGGCCATCAGTCCCATCTGGGAGCCGGCGGTGGGCACGAGATTCTCGGAGGCCGGCCGTGCGCCCTCACGAGCCATCAGGTCGGTGATTGCCGGTACGAGGGTTTTGGCGACATGCGGAGTGCTGTACTGCAGGGCGAGCCTGCCACCGAGCCGCACGAGCCGGGAGAGCTGCCCGGAGAGCGCCTCCAACGGAAGGACGTCCAGGTCGGGCAGGCCGCCCGCGAAGGAGATGAGATCTCCCCCGCGCTCGAACAGCCGCGGCATCTCGACCGCGGTTCTGGCGTCGGTCCACATGCCGGTCACCCCCTGGATCCGGCCGGATCAGAGGCGGCCAGCCGCTCCTGGACATGGCGCCAGATGCCGGCCGGGGAGGCGAGCGCGGGGTCCGCGAGCACCGCCGGATCGATCTCGATCCCGTAGTGCTCCTCCACGGTCATCAGCAGCGAGACGGTGTGGAGCGAGTCCACGCCGAGGTCCACGAGCGGAGTTTCGGGGTCGCCGACCGTGACTGAACAGATCCGCTCGACAAGCTGGTCAAACTGCGACTGGTCCATGGGTCGTCCTCGTTTGTGCGAAGGGAAGCGTGGTTGCGTGGTCGGCCTGGGCCGGCGGGTCGAGCAGACGCTTGACGGCCCCGCGGTCCGGCTTGCCGTTCGAGGTCAGGGGAATGGCGTCGACCGGGACGATCCGGTCGGGCCTGCGGGCGGGGTCGAGCCGCCGCAGCAGCTGCGCGCGGATCTCCTCCACCGGCAACTCGCTTTGCACCGCCAGCCGCAGGGGCCCGTCCTCGGGTTCGGGCCGCAGAGCGACGGCAGCGGTCACCCCGGGGATCCGCTCGGCTGCGTCCTCGATCTCGGTCAGGCCGAGGCGGATGCCCCGCCGTTTGATCATGTCGTCGTCGCGACCGACGAAGTAGAGCCGCCCCTCCTCATCGAGATAGCCCTGGTCGCCGGTGTGCAGCTCGAGCGAGCCGTCGGCGCAGCGGGCGAAGCGTTTCTGCGCCTCGAGCGGAATCCCCCAGTAGCCGGCCATCACCGTCTCGCCCGAGACGACGATCTCGCCGACCTCGTGAGGGCCGAGGTCCCGCTTCTCGTCGTCCACGATCCGGATCAGGTCACCGGCTATGGGCAGGCCGACCGAGTCGGGGTGGTCGGCGTACGCGTCGGGATCCAGGATCGAGATGCGCTTGCACTCGGTCATCCCGTACATCGACGCGAACGCCGATCCCGGGAAGAGCTCCAGCAGTTCCGACATGACTGCCCGGCCCGGACGGGCACCGGTGTTGGTGAACAATCGGACTTCGGTGCGACGTTGGTGCTTGCGCTGCAGCAGGGCAAGGATCTGCGCGAGCGCGGGGAGCAGAGGTACCACCGTCACCCGGTGCTGCTCGATGAGTTTCAACAGCTCCATGTCCTGGCCGCGATCGGCGAGCACGAGTGTGCCGCCGGTCAGGGCGCAGAGCAGAGCCTGGTAGAGCCCGTAGTCGAAGGAGAGCGGCACTCGGCAGAGCACCACGTCATCGGCACGGTAGTGCAGGCGGGCGTTGATCGCCTCGACGGCCGCGGCCATCTGCCGGTGTGGGCAGACCACGCCCTTGGGTCGACCGGTCGTGCCCGAGGTGTAGATCAGCATGGCGATGCCGTCATCCGGGACCTCGGCGGTGAAGCCGTCGGCGGAAGTCCGCTCGATCTCCTGACGGCACCGCGTGACGTCGTCGGGCGAGCGGATCGCCAGCGTGGCGGCACAGTCGTCGACGATGTGGCCGACCTGGGCCTCGGTCAGCTCGGGATGGACCGGGACGAAGACCGCCCCGATCCGGAGAGTGGCGTAGAAGAGGGCGAGGAACAGACGGTCGCTGCCGCCCGCATAGACGATGCGCTGCCCAGCGGTGACGCCCTGGGATCGCAGCCATCCCACCGCGCTGTCGACGGCCGCTCCGAGGTCGAGGTAGCTCAGGGTGCCCTCGGCATCGATCACGGCGGGGTGGTGGCCGCGCTCGGTGCGTGCATGGGCGAAGAGGTCAGACACCGGCACGGGCCCGCTCCCCATTCGGCGTAGGCACGTCGAGCCGCTTGCAGACCTTGTCGATATCCCTGGCCGCGTTGACGGAGAGAGTGTCGAGGCCGGGGTGTTGACGCTTGAGGATGTTGGCAAGGGTGCGGGCAGGGGGCAGGCAGACCGTCACCTCGGGCTCCATCCCGGCCACGGTCCGCAGACATAGATCCCACCGCACCGGCTTGACCAACTGGTCGACGATGCGTTCCCGGATCTCCTCGGGTGAGGAGACCACCGCGCCGTCGGCGTTGGAGATCAGGAGTCGGGACGGCCACGCGAACCGTGTCCCGGCGGCCGCGGCTGCCACGGCCTGCCGTGCGGACTCCATGTACGGGGTGTGGAAGGCGCCGGCGACCGACAGCGGCTTGACCGTCGCCATGCGCGGCGGCGCGGCGGACAGCCGCTGCAGGTCCTCGATGAGCCCCGCCGCGACGATCTGGCCGGGTCCATTGAACGTGGCGGCGGTGAGGCCGAGTTCGGTGATGCGGGCCAGCACCTCCGACTCATCCCCGCCGACCACGGCCGCCATCGAGGTGGGGGCCTCGGCGCAGGCTGCGGCCATGGCGCGACCGCGGATCGCGGCCAGCCGCACGGCATCGGCGGGGTCGAGCACTCCCGCGTACGCCGCCGCGGTGAGTTCGCCGACCGAGTGGCCGGCCACCACCGCGCTCCTCCCGGGCGTCGTCCGGGCCAGCGCCTCATGGGCCAGCAGGCCCTGGGTGACCAGCAGGGGTTGCGTGTGCTCGGTCCGGGCGATCTCGGCGACCGAAGCCTTGGTGCCCAAGTGCACCAGGTCGCAGTCGGCCGCCTCGGACCAGGTCCGTACGCGCTCGGCGTGGACCGGGTCGCGCAGCCAGCCGGCCAACATCCCAGCCGTCTGGGAGCCCTGGCCCGGCATGATAATTGCGAACATGTTTGTTCAAATCCCCCCGTTTGATGCGCACTTCACGCCCGGCGGTCGGCAGGCGGTGCAGTGCAGGAGGAGCGGACTACTGCCGCCCCGTGCTCTTGGCGAACCGGCGGATCGCCATGAACGAGAACCCGGCGAACCAGGCGACGACATTGACCACGGCGCCCATCAGGCTGTTGTGCTCACCGTTGAACATGTAGCCGTCGGTGAGGGCGTAGCGGGCGAGGGTCGACACCCCGTACATCGGAGTGAACCTGGCGATGTCCAGCATCGTCCCGCTGAGCGGGATGAACAGGCCGCCGAGAAAAGCGAGTCCGGTCATGGTCAGGCCCGGCATGTGCATCACCACATCGGGCTTGAGAGCAAGGCCCATCGCGATGCCGAGCGCGGCGAAGACCGCAGCGCCGAGCCAGGCGACGAGCAGGGACGTCACCCAGACCTGGGCGTCGGCGTGCGCACCAGTAACGGCGCCGAGCGCACCCACGATGACCACGGGCACTCCGGCCATCACCACCGAGCAGACCACCTTGACCAGGAGGTACCCGGGCGGGGTGAGCGGGCTCAGGGCGATCGTGCGCATCCACCCCGCGGACCGCTCAACCGAGATGGTGGCCGCGGAACTTGTGGCAGCCGTCGCCGCACCGTAGACGGCCTGGCCGATCATCATCCAGGCGGCGAAGTTGCCGTGCGCCAGCGTCACATGGCTCGGACCCGTTTTGAACAGGGCGAGGTAGAGGACCGCCGGAAGCAGCAGCGTGAAGATGGTGGTTTGCCGGTTGAACCGCCTCCGCAGCTCGTACCGGATGAACGTCGCGTTCACTCCGCTGAACATCGAGACGCGACGGGCGGCGCCGGTCGTCACAGTGGTCATCACAGCACTTCCTGATCTGCGCGGCGGCGGTGGGTGATGGCCATGAATGCCTCCTCGAGGCTGCGGGGAGCAACTTCGATCTCGCCGGCCGAGGTCTGGTCGAGCAACACCCGCAGCACAACGTCCGAGTCGGTGCAGTCGAAGAAATGGCGGCCGCCGCGGACCGCGGTGGAGCGGACGCCGATCGGCAGGGACGCCACTGCTTCCGCCTCCTGCGGGCTGATCAAGGCCGAGACCGTGCGTCCGCTCATGGCCGCGCGGATGGACGAGACCGAGCCGTCGGCCACTACCGTGCCCTGGTCGACCATCACGACCCGGTCGGCGAACTGATCGGCCTCCTCCATGTAGTGCGTGGCGAACATGACCGTCATGCCCCGCTCGGCGTCCTCGCGGACCGCCGCCCAGAACTCCCGGCGTGCTGCCACGTCCATGCCCGCGGTCGGCTCGTCCAGGACCAGGAACTCGGGGCTCGACAGAAGCGCGAGCGCGAAGCGCAGCCGCTGCTGCTCACCGCCCGAGCACTCGGAGACCTTCCGGTCCCGCAGCTCAGTGATCCCGGCCCGGCGCATGCAGAGCTCGGGGTCACTGCCGGAGTGGAGCGAACCGAGCATCTTGACCGTGGCCTCGACGGTCAGGTCCGGCAGGAGCCCTCCCGACTGCAGGACCGCCGCCACCCGGCCGTCACGCACCGCGCCCTGCGGTGCCTGCCCGAAGAGCTCCACCGACCCCTCGTCGGGCTGGGTCAGCCCGAGAAGCAGGTCGATGGTGGTCGACTTGCCGGCACCGTTCGGCCCGAGGAAGGCCACGATCTCGCCCCGCCGGATCCGCAGGTCGAGTCCGTTCACAGCGGTGAACTCCTCGCCCTTGGCGTTGCGAAAACGCTTGACGAGCCTGCTGAGCACGGCGGCATCGGGAGGCGTCACCTCCCTCGCGGCATGGGAGGTCTGAGTTTGATGCATCATCAGAATCCTTTTGCTTCAACGGACTTACCCCTGGATGAAAACCACTCTTCCAGGCACTGCCATCCGCACGGACCGGGGCGGCTACCGCCCGCCTATCCCCGCTCTATCGGGGTCCTGCGTTCCGGCCTGACCTGCGAAAATAGGAGCCACGGCACGGCGCAGCCCCTATTTCCGGCTACGGGATCAGGCACCCTCAATGGCCGGTTCGCCGACGCAGGAGGAGTCTTTGGCCAGCGACAGCCGGATCTGGTCCGCGAGGAACTCCGGCCTGGTCGCGTTCAGATAGTGGGCACCGTCGCCGGTACGGGCGACCCGCAGCGCGGTGCCGAAGTGCGCCCACAGGGACACGTTCCGCGCCCGGTCCCGTATCAGGGGGTCGTCGTCGGCGAACAGGACCGTCACCGGGCAGCCGAGAGCACGCGGACCCGCTTCACACAGAGCGAGGGAGTAACTGTCCGCCGCTGTGACGGAGTCGAACCGGAAGGAGCGCGCGATATCGGCGCGTTCACGGTGAGAGAGCGCCTCCGTCTCCCGCAGACCGGTGTTCTCGCCCAGCCAGGCGAAGACCTCGGCGTCCGTCATACCCGTCGCCGCCTCGCTCGCGTACGCCCCGGGGTCCAGGGACGGCAGCACCGAGGCCACGACGGCGAACTGGGAGAGCTCGCAGCCCATGCGCCGCAGGGCGAGTCCCGTCGCGAGGGCCGGTCCGCTGCCGGCACTGTGTCCCAGCAGGACCAGGTGGCCCTGCGCCTCCCGCGCGATGTCCCGGGCCAACTCCTCGGCGAGCCGCGAGGCCGGAACGGGAAGGCGGGTGTCGTCCCGGTCGCGGCCGGGGAAATCCACGGCGAGGACCCGGACGGGTGCGCCGCCCTCGGACAGCGCACGGGCGAGCGGCACATAGCTCACCGCGCGCCCGCCGGCGAACGGGAAGCAGGCCACCGTCACCACAGCCTGATCCGCGCGCCGTCCGGCCGCCTCCGTCAGGTCCGTCAACAGCGGCCGGCCGTCGGGCGCGGCGGCCCGAAGTGTGCCGGCCAGGTCACGCGCGGTGGGCCGGGTCACGACGTCGTGCAGGGCCACCCCCACTCTGGCCGCCACCCGCATCGCCGCCAGGGAGTGCCCGCCGTGGTCGAAGAAGTTGTCCGTCGCCCCCAGCGCGTCGGGCGCCACGTCAAGAACCTCGGTGCAGACCCGGAGGACCTCGGCCTCCAGAGCGTCTGCCGGCGGCTCCCGGTGGCTTTCCCCGGCCTGGGGGGCCTCCAGCTGCGCCAGGGCAGCACGGTCGACCTTGCCATTGCGAGTCAGCGGAAAGGAATCGAGCCTGACCAGAGTGTCGGGGAGCATGTAGGCGGGCAGCGTGGCGGCGGCCGCTTCCCTGACCCGCCGCAGATCGGGCCGGGCATCTCCTGTGTAGAACGCGGCCAGCTGTTTCGTCCCCGCCACGGTACGCACCAGCAGCACGGCTTGGTCGATGCCGGGCACGCGGGTGAGCGCTCCTTCGATCTCGGTGAGTTCGATGCGGTGCCCGCGGACCTTCACCTGGTGGTCGATGCGGCCGGCGCAGTCGAGTTCGCCCGAGGGCAGCCAGCGTCCGATGTCCCCGGTCCGGTACAGCAGGGGCGAACCGTCGTCGTAGACGTTCGTCCGGAAGGCGGCGGCCGTCCGCTCGGGATCGTTGATGTAGCCAAGGCCCACTCCCGGGCCAGTCACGACGATCTCGCCGTAGCTGCCGACGGGCAGGAGCCGGCCGTGCGGACCGACCACGTACAGGCGGGTGTTGAGGACTGGCTTACCCACCGGCACCCTGTCCCCGTCGACCGGCTCGGCGATGACGTGATGCGTCACGTCGTCCGACGCCTCGGTGGGCCCGTATGCGTTGACCAGGGGGACTGCGTACCGGGCGAACCAGCGGCGGGTCAGCGCCGGAGGCAGCGTCTCGCCGGTGACCATGGCATACCGCAGAGCGGGCAGGTCCAGCGGTTCCTGCTCGGTTTCGGACAGCAGCGCATCGAGGTAGGACGGCACGAGTTCCAGGATGCTGATCGCCTCGCGGCGCAGGGCGTTCATGAAGACAGGGAAGTCGCTCACGAGAGCATGGCTGAAGATGACCGAACGTCCCCCGGTGAGCCAGGGCACCACCAGCTGCCAGACCGAGATGTCGAAGCACTGGGTCGCCACCTGGGCGACGTGGTCGTCAGCGCCGAGGTTCAGGTCCCGGCATTTCGCCAGAAGGTGGTTGAGCATCCCCCTGTGGTGGATCACGGCTCCCTTCGGCTCACCCGTCGAGCCGGAGGTGAAGATCATGTACGCGGGGTCCTCGGGGCGCGGGCGGTCCAGGGGCCCCGAGTCCGTGGTGGCCCGTCGCGCGTCCTCGTAGTCGATCACGGTGAGAGCCGGGGCGCCGTCCCGGCCGGCCGCTCGTCTGAGGGCCGGCCCGAGCGTGGCCGTGTGGGGTGTCGCCGTCAGCACATGACGGCAACCGCTGCGACGGAGCATGGCGGCGAGCCGCTCGGGCGGATCGGCCGGCTCCTGGGGAAGGTACACCGCACCCGCCTTGAGGGCCGCCAGCACGCTCACCGCCCAAGGCAGACCCCGGTCCATGGGCACGGCGACGGTGTCACCGGGCCGGATGCCGGAGTCCCGCAGATGGCACGCGACGCGGTCCGACTCCTCGTCAAGGCTCTGGTAATCGAGGTGCTCCGAACCGTGACTCACGGCCGTGTGGTCCGGATTCCGCGCCACCTGCCGGGCGAAGGAGTCGAGCAGGGTGCCCGAGGGGAGTTCGGCACGCGGTCCCACGAACTCCCGTTTCAGCAGGGATAGTTCGGCCGCACCGAGCAGTCCCGCCGCGGCGTGCCGCTCATCGGGGTGCTCGGTCAGTGCGCGCAGCGCGTTCACGTAGTAACCCGCGATGCGTTCGGCCTGCTCCGCCGGGAACTCGGCGCTGTGACAGTGGAGCGCCAGCCCCACAGTGTCGGTGAAGGGGTCCTGCCAGAACTCGGCGCGGAAGGGGAACTCCGTCCTACTGCTGATCCGCGAGCGGACCAGCTCGAAGCCATGGTTGTGGGCGAGGTCCTTCAGCACGTGGAAGTGGGTGAAGTTGAAGACGCTCTCGAAGAGTGCACCGCGGGTGCCGAGCCGCCGCTTCATCTCGCTCATCGGGTACCGGCGGTGGGGCAGCATCCGGGCCTCCGCGGCATACACGGAGCCCACCAGCTCCGCCCAGCTCACGTCCTCGAGCCGCACACGGAAGGGAACAGTATTGAGGAAGAGACCGGCGAACCGCTCACCACCGGTCACCTCGGGCCGTCCGCTGTGCTCATAGCCGACGAGCACGTCGTCTGTCCCCGCGACGAACCCTGTCACGGCAGCATGTGCCGCCAGCAGTACCGACTTGACCGGTACCCGCAGGCGCGCGGCGGTGCGCAGCACTCCCTCCGACAGCCCTTCGGGGACCGGCACATCGTGCACGAGCAGACCGCCGTCCACGGTGCCGGAGCCGTCCCGGGTGGCCTGTTCCGCCCCGGACGGCCGGCCTGCGGCAAGGCGGGGGATCCGGGTGCATTCGGCACCGTCCAGGAGGCTGTCCCAGAAGTCGCGCTGGACGCCGGAGGCCACTGCCTCCTGCTCCAGGGAAAGGAAGTCGGCGTATCCGACCGGGGTGGTTCCGGCCGGCTCGGGGCGGCCGCCCCTCGCGGCGAAGTAAGCCTGAAAGAGGTCGCGGTTGATGGTGCTGACGCTCCAGCCGTCCAACGCGGCCGCGTGATAGCTGAGGGTGTACTCGTATCCGCGCGGGCCGAGCAGGTGCAGGATCACCCGTACCAGGCCGGGCTCGCCCGGCGCGAAGGCACGGCTCAGCTCCTCGGCAGCGAATTGGGCAAGCGCCTCGTCCTGCTCGAACTCGGACAGCCCGGAGAGGTCGACGACGGTGAGTGGCAGGGGCGCCGATCTGTGGACGACCTGCAGCGGCGCGGCGAATCCCGCCGGGTGGAAAGAGGTACGGAAGACCGAGTGCCTCTTGACGACCACGCCCATGGCCGCCCGGAAGGCGTCCAGGTCCAGCTTCTCCCGTACCCGGTAGCAGGCGACATCGTGGTAGAGCCCGGCGTCGCCGGTGCGCTCCACCTCGTACAACAGCCCGGTCTGCAGGGCGGACAGGGGGTATCCGTCCTCTGCTTCGGCCGGCAGCGCTTCGCGATCCTCGTCCGACAGCAAGCCGAAGGGGACGTCCGACGCAGTGAGAGCCTGGCCCCCTGCGTCCTGGCCCGACGCCATGGGACGGGCCAGTACGGCGGTTTCGGCGATGGTCGGATGGGCGAACAGATCCTGGAACGACAGCTCGAAGCCGGCCTCCCGCAGCGCCGCCAGCACCACGACTCCCTTGATGGAGTCTCCGCCCAGGGCGAAGAAGTCGTCGTGCACCCCGACGCGCTCCGCACCCAGTGCACGCTCCCAGACGCCGGCGAACCGCTGTTCCACCTCGTTGCGCGGAGCGGTGTGATCCTGCCGGCCCGTCGGCCGCTCGGGCCGGGGCAGACGCGAGGTGTCCCGCTTGCCATTGTGGTTGGTGGGGATGGAGTCGACGGTCATGACGTGCGGGGGAACCATATAGGCCGGAAGCTCGGCCGCCAGCCCCGTCAGCAGCCGGTCCTCGGCGAAGCCGGGCCCGGGTACGACGTACGCGCACAGGGAGGTGTCGCCGTGCTCGTCGGCGATTGCGGCCACGGCACAGTCGGCGACGCCGGGGCAGTGCGAGGCGACGTGCTCGATCTCCCCCAGCTCGATCCGCAATCCGCGGATCTTCACTTGGGTGTCCAGCCGTCCCAGGTAGGCGATGTCGCCGCTTGCGAGCCGGCGCGCCAGATCTCCGGTGCGGTACATCTGTCCGGTCCCGGTCACGGTGTCGGGGACGAACCGCTCCTTGGTCAGTGCCTCGGCGCCGAGGTAACCACGGGCGAGGCCGGTTCCGGCGATGTGTAGTTCGCCCGGTGCCCCCACCGGCGCCTCGGTTCCCGCCCGGGTGAGCACGTACAGCCGGATGTTGTCGATCGGGCGGCCGATGGGCAGCGGGTGGCCGGGGGTGAGGCTCGCGCAGTCGAAGTGGCTGACGTCAACGGCCGCTTCCGTGGGGCCGTACAGGTTGACCAGCCGGGTTCCCTCCCCCAGTGAGGCGGTGAATGCTTCCGCCGTCGCGGTGGGCAGCGCCTCACCGCTGGAGAACACCCGCCGCAGCGAGGCCAACCGCCCGGATCCGCCGGACGCCTCGGCGTAGCGCAGGAACGCCTGGAGCATCGAGGGAACGAAGTGTGCGACGGTGACGTTCTGCTCGGCGATCCGGGCGGCTATTCGCTCCGGCTCCCGCTCGTGACCGGATGGCAGGGCGCACATCGCCGCACCGGCCAGCGACCACCAGAAGATCTCCCAGACCGAAACATCGAACGTGGCGGGGGTCTTGTGCAGGATGACGTCATCGGGGCGGAGAGGATACGCCTGCTGCATCCACCACAGGCGGTTGACGATCGCCCGGTGCTCGACCATCACGCCCTTGGGACGGCCGGTCGAGCCGGACGTGTAGATGACGTAGCACAAGTCGTCAGGGCCGGCGCCGCCTTCGGGGTCGTACGCCCGCTCGTCGAGATTCGTCTCGTCCGCCACGTCGAGGAAGGTGCCGGCGCGGGCGACCGCTGCGCGGGTCGCGTCGGTGCCCAGCACCATACGGGCTCCGCTGTGCTCGATCAGGTAGTCGATCCGGGCGGTGGGCAGCTCCGGGTCCACCGGCAGGTAGGCGGCTCCTGCCTTGAGGACGGCGTAGAGCGTGGTGACGGAGAGCGGTGAGCGCGGCAGGCAGACAGCGACCACGTCGCCGGGCTGCACCCCGAGGGTCCGCAGCCGGTGGGCGAGGCGGTTGGCCCGCTGGTTGAGCTCGGCATAGGTGGTCCCGTCGTCCGTGAGGGCCACTCGGTCGGGGGTCAGCGCTGCCTGGCGTTCCAGGAAGGAGTGCAGCGTCGCGTCGGAGGGAAATTCTGCGTCGGTGGCGTTGAGGGCGGCGAACTGCTCCCGCTCGCGGTCGTCCGCGTCCAGCAGGGGCCCGATGGGGGCATCCGGGTCGTTGGTAGCCGCGGCGAGGACGGCCGCGAAGCTGTCCGTCAGCCGCCGCGCGGTGTCCTCGTCGAACAGGTCGGCGCGGTAGTGGAGTTCGAGGGACGTCGCGCCCTGCCGCAGGACGTGGAAGCGAAGCGCGGAGTCGAACGGCTCGTCGTTCATCGGCTGCGGTGCTGCGCCGTCGTCGACCGTGAGCGAGAAATCGCCGGGCGACATCCCTTGGCGGGCGAAGAGGAAGCCCACCGGAACGTCGGCGTGCTGCACACCGCGGAGATAGGCCTCTCGGGTGGCCGTGAGCAGCGCACGGAAGGAAGCGAGCCGGTCGACCTCGAGTGCCACGGGGAAGGCAGGGGCGCCGTGTTCGCCGCCGGACGTGGCGAGGCTGACCTCGTCGCTGTCGGTGGCTCGCGCGGCGACCAGCGCCAGAACAGCGGTCAGTGCGACACGCACCAGCACGGGATCGTTCCGGGTGATGCTCCGGAGCCTCGCGTCGGCTTCCGGGCCGATTCCAACGCGGCAGGCCGCGGCGGGGACTCCCCGGTCCTGCCCGAGCCGGTCACGCGGAACACAGGTGGGCGACGGGTGGGCGTCGATCCACGCACGCCAGAAATCCGCCTGATCCGGATGAGCGTGTAGCGCCTGATGGAATCTGAAGCTGGTCGTCAAGGAAAGCCCCCTCAGAAGTCGAAATCGGGACAGCGCACGAGGGCCTCGCCGGCAAGCCGGGCCCGTACGGGACTCCGGGCGGCGTCGGTCTCGATGTCGGCCAGGGCGAGCACGTACTGGTCGAGCACATAGTCCGCGGACGAGGCGTCGAACAGGTCGGCCGCGTATTCGAGATGCAGCACCAAATGGTCCTGCGTCGGATGGACCTGCAGGTTCAGGTCGAAGCGGGTGGTCCCCGGGTTGAGCAGTTCGAGTGAGATCCCGAGCTTGCCCTGACGAAACGTGTGGAAGTCGATGTTCTGCAACGCAAAGAACGCGTCGAACACCGGGTTGCGTACCGGATCTCGCCTGGTACCGAGCAGGTCGGCCAACCGGTCGAACGGCTGGCTCTGGTGGCGCTGTGCCTCCCTGCTCCTGGCGTCCAGCTGCTCGATCAGCTGGCCCAGAGTGGTGTCCTCGTCCCATCGGGCCCGGAGGCATACGGTCCCGACGAACATCCCGACGACGGCGTCCAGATCCGGGTGGATTCGCCCGCTCAGCGGGCTGCCCACTACCAGATCATCCTCTCCGGTCACCCGGGAGAGCGCGGCGACATATCCGGCGAGCAGCACGGAATACAGCGTGGTGCGGTAGCGACCGGCCACCGTGCGGAGCAACTTGACGTGCGTTCCGGTCAGTTCCCGTGTTCGGACCGCGCCGCGCATGGCACGCCGCGGGCCGCGTGGGCGGTCGGTGGGCAGCTCCGGCACGGGCGCACCGGCCAGCTGTGAAAGCCAGTACGCCTCGTCGGCGCTGCCCTGGTCCGTGCCGAGCCTGTCGTGGCACCACTGAGCGGCGGCGGCGTAGGGAAGCGGTCGGGGCCCGAGAGGGCGGCCGGTGCACATGGCAAGGATCTCGTCGACGACCACGCGCAGGGACACACCGTCCAGCACCGCGTGATGGGCATCGAGATACAGCGCATGGCGATCGCGGGCCGTGCGCACCAGAAGTGCGCGCAGATGCGGGGGCCGGTCGGCGACGAACGGCCGGACGAATCCGGCGATCGCGGCACCCGCGTCCCCCTTGTGGTACTCGAACGACGGGTCGACATCGTCCAGCGCCTCTTGCCGGACGGTCTCGCCGTCCACGACGAACCTCATGCGCAGGGCGTCGTGTCGCCGGACCACCTCCCGCACCGCATCGCGCACCCGGTCCGGCTCAAGAGGTCCCTGGATGTCCAGGCGCACGGGAACGTTGTACGCGAGCGAGCCGGGATCGGCCTGCCAGATCGCGTAGAGGCCGCGCTGGTGCGGGTGCAGGGAGGCAGGGCCGGTCACCCGGGCGCCGATGGGCCGGTACGGTCCGGTGCCGGCCGTTTGGACGGCCTCGCTCATCGCTGCGAGCGTCCGTGCCGCAAAGGCACGGTCGAGCGGCAGCAACACCCCTGACTCACGGGCGATCCGGCCGACCAGCTGCCCCAGACGGATCGAGTCACCGCCTAGGGCGAAGAAGTCGTCCTCCGGCCCGATCACTTCCTCGGGCAGCCCGAGTACCCCTGCCCAGTGCCGGGCGAGACCGGCCTGCGCGGCCGTCAACGCAGCCGTGTGCCCGGGACAGTGATCCGGGCCGGGGTCGGGCAGGGCACGCCAGTCGACCTTGCCGTTCTGGTTGAGCGGCAGAGCGGGCACCCGTACGAACCGGCCGGGGCGCATGTACGAAGGCAGTGCGGACGTCGCCGCCGTCCGGACGGTCTCATCGTCCGCGCCGGGCGCCACGACGTACGCGACGAGCCGCCGTTCGCCGTCACCCTGCTCGACCGCGCGGGTCCAGGCTTCCGTGACGCCGGGGATGGTCATGAGCGCGGCGTTGACCTCGGAAAGCACGACGAGATTGCCCGAGATCTTGACCTGGTCGTCGGTACGGCCATGGAAGTGCAGCAGCCCGTCCGAGGTCCGGCTGACCAGGTCGCCCGTCCGGTAGTGGCGCGTTCCGTCGACATCGACGAACCGCTTCCGGGTCAGCGCGGGCTGACCGAGATAGCCGCGGGCCAGCCCTGCACCGGCGGTATAGAGCTCACCGACGGTCCCGTCCGGGACCGGCCGGCCCCCCTCGTCGCGCACGACGACGGTGGTACCGCCGATGGGCCGACCGATCGGGAGCGGCCCTTCGCCGAGACCGCCATCCGGACCGTCGACGACATGCACTGTCGTGAACGTCGTGTTCTCGGTGGGCCCGTAACCATTGAGCAGACGCAGCCCGGGATTGCTCGCCAGCACCCGCCGGGCGTGCGCGGGCGACACCACGTCCCCGCCGGTCAGCAGCGTGTGCAACGGTGCGAAGATGCCCGGGTCCTCATCGGCCATCCGGTGGAACAGGGGAGCGGTGAGCCAGGCCGTCGTGATGCCCGCCGTGCTCAGCGCCCGTCCGTACCGCCAGGGGACGAGCATGGTCTCCCGGTCCGCGACGTACAGGGTGCCGCCGTTCAGCAGAGTGCCCCAGATCTCCAGCGTGGAGGCGTCGAACTCCAGCGCTGCGCCGTGCAGGAAGCGACTGTCCGGCCCCAGAGGCAGATAGTCCGCGTCCTTGACCAGCCGCAGCACCCCTCGGTGCTCGACCATCACCCCCTTGGGCCGACCGGTGCTGCCGGATGTGAACATCACATACGCGACCGACGACGGTTCGTCCTCCAGCGGCGGGAGTTCAGCGTCCCTACCGCCGCGGCGCGTCGCCTCGTCCGTGCTGAGCACCGTGACCCCTGGTGGCATCGCCGCGGCCATGCGCTCTCGGTCCTCGGCCGTGCACAGCAGCAGGTGCAGTCCGGACTCTCGCACGATCTGCTCGGTCCGGCGGGGCGGACCGGCAGGGTTGAGGGGAACGTAAGCACTGCGCGCCAGCACGATGCCGAGCATGGCCACGATGGCCTCGGCCGAGCGTTCGTAGGCCATGCCCACCAGCGTCCCCGGTCCCGCGCCCCATGCAACCAGCCCACGGGCAACAGCCGAGGCCTGCTCGTCGAGCTCGGCGTAGCTGATGCGCCGGTCGCCGTGGACCACGGCGACGGCCTCCGGCCTGCGTGCTGCCTGTGCGCGGAAGTGGACCCCGATCGACCCCCTCCACGAAGGGGGTTGACGGCTGGTGGGTGTCATCATGCGAGTGCTGCTCCTGCAGAATCTCTCTGATTCAACGGATATGGCCTTGGTGAGAATCACCCTTCCAGGCACAGCCATCCGCCCGAACCGGAGCTGCTACCGTCCGCCTATCCCCGCCCTATCGTGGTCGGGCGCTGCGATCTCGGCCGCAAGAAATCAGGGGCTGCACCATAAGTGCAGCCCCTGGCTTCGCCACGAGGTCAAGCTGCTTCGACGGCCAACTGCCGGGTGCAGTCCCGGACCAGATGGTGGAAGGAGAACCGGGCCGGGGCTTCCTGCCGGACGAGATTGTTCTCGATCAGCACATCGACGTAGTCATCGACATCATCCGCGGGCAGTCCGGTGATGGCGGCTGCGTGAGGGATGTCAAAGGACAAGGATGGGTGCAGGCTGATGAGTTGGCTGAACCGCCGCAAGGCCGGATGGAAATCCCGGTAGGACGCTCTCAGCATGGACATGAGATCGCGTTCGGCGGTCTGGAAGCAACGCACTCGCTGCGACGTGCTCTCCAGGCGTTCGACGAGGCCCGCGACCGTACACGCCGGCCGGTCGCGCAGTCGCGTCGCGGTGATACGGATGGCCAGGGGCAGATGGCCGCAGAGTTCGACCGCCTTCGCGACCTGCGCCCGCTCAGCGACAACACGCTGTTCCCCGACGATCCGGCTGAACAGCGCCATGGCATCTTCCTGGGGGAACACGTCAAGGAACAGAGGCAACGCGCCGTCCAGCGCGGTGAGTTTGCGACGGCTGGTCACCAGCACCATCGAGCCGCCCGTGCCGGGAAGCAGTGGCCCGACCTGAGCAGTGTCGGCCACATCGTCCAGGACCACCAGGCAGCGCAGGCCCGCCAGCTGCGACCGCCACAGGGCGCTGCGTTCCTCCAGGCTGTCCGGAATCGCGTCCGGGGAGACCCCGCTAGCCTGCAGAAGGGTGCCGAGGGCCTGCTCGGGTGTGAGGGGTGACCTCGTCGCACTGAAGGCGTGAAGGCTGATGAAGTACTGCCCGTCCGGGTAATGCGGGGCGAGGGAATGGGCGGCATGCAAGGCCAGGGTGGTCTTGCCCACCCCGCCCATGCCGTCGATCGTGATCATCTGCGGCGCTCCCCCCTGCCCGCGCTCGGCCCGGCTCAGCAAGAAGCGCGCTTCGGCAGTGCGACCGGTGAAGTCCGTCGGGCAATGGGGCAGATAGTTCCGATCGTTCTTGGGCGACGATGCTGCCGACGCCACCGATGCTCCGGTGGAGGGCGCCGGACGGTCGCCAGGCTCCGGCGACAACTGCGGGGTGTTCTCCTGGATCACAGGGGCATCGGAGAGTATTGCCGTGTGCAGAGTCCGCAGTTGAGGCCCCGGTTCGAGCCCGAGCTCCTCCGCCAGGTACCGCCTGGCTTCGTCGTAGACGGCGAGTGCGTCAGCCTGCCGCCCGCTGCGATAGAGGGCAAGCATCAGACTGCCGCGCAGGGAGTCGCGCAACGGGTACTCCGCGATCAACTCCTGCAATTCCCCCACGAGCGAGCTGGATTCGCCGGCCTTCAGTCTTAACCTCATGAGGTCCTCGACGGCGGTCAGCCGCTGCTCGTTGAGCCTCACTGCGGCACCGGTGACTGCCGGGCACTGAATTCCGGCGAACGCATCGCCGCGCCAGAGGTCCACCGCCGACTGCAGCAACTGGATCGACTCGACCAACCGCCCGTCCCGGTCCGCCGCTTTGGCGGCACGGACCCCATGGGTGAAACGGTGGGCGTCGATGGCGTCCTCGGGGACGACGAGGCGATACCCGACGTCCACCGTGACCAGCACGGATTCACTAGCCGCGGGCAGAATGCGGCGCAGGTCACGAACAGCGTTGTGGACCTGCTGACGCGCCGATGACGGCGGGTTCTCCCACAACTCGTCCACCAGCACATCCATCGGAACGGCCCGATTGGCATGGACAAGCAGCAACGCCAGAAGCCTCTGCTGCCGCATGCCCCGGACGCGTATCAACCCGCCCGAGTCACGTGTCTCCAGACACCCCAGAACCAGGAACTCCATCATTTTTCTCCCCCGTTGTGCACCAAGGTGATGCTGAGATCCGCATCACGCGGCGAATTGGCCGGCCGGCAAACTGCCGGGTCGTGCGGCGCATCCGCGGCGGCCTGAGAGTGGTCATGAGTCCGGCCGCAGAGGAAGATGGCGTGGGCGGGCGATGTTCTCTTTTGTCGGGTGGGCTGCCGGCAGCTCCGCACCCCGACTCCGGGAAGCGCGGTGTGTAGGCAGAACAAGCGAGCAACATCTGCCCCCGTGGTGCAGAAGTCCGCCACCTTTCTTCGCCGAATGCAAGCTACCCTCGTTCGGGCAAGTGATCAAGTCGCTAGAGTGCAATCTGCCCCGTGCCAGATGCAGTTGTTGGAGCCCTTCATGTCCGCTCGCTACTTCGACGGAAGCCGTGTCCGCGCCCTGCGCGCAGCGACACGACTCAAGCAGGTCGAGGTGGCTGCCGCCGTTGGCGCCTCCGATGCTGCGGTCGGCAGATGGGAGAACGGCAAGTCCCTTCCCGACCCGGAGAAACTGCCGGCCCTGGCCCGGGTCCTCGGTGCCGACCTGGACGTCCTCTTTCCCCGCAATGGCCTGCCCGACCTTGCTGACCTGCGGGCCGACGCCGGGTACTCGCAGTACGAGACAAAGAAGATCACCAAGACCAAAAGTGCCGGGCCGGTCGCCTACGCGGAACGCGGCAAGAGCCGACTGTCCGAGCACTTCCATGGGCCGCTGGCCGACGCGTACGGAGTGAGCGTCGACGAGCTCCTGGCAGCTCAGGACCGGTCGTTCGGCAAGGAGGTCCCCGACGTGCGACAGGAGGCCGGGCCCGAGACGCTCGCCGACAAGATCAATAACCGGCTGAGGGACAGGGTTCCCCCGCTGTCGGATGCGGAGATCGCTGCAGGGATCAATCAGCACGCCGGGGTGCTGGTCATATCCACGGACGGCGTGCGTGACCTGCGCACGGGCCACCAGACCACAGCGTCGTCGATCGTCCGCGAGGGCTTGGCCGCAGTGCTGGGGACCGAGCGGCCGTACTTCCAGACCGAGGAGACCGTGGTCAGAGATCTGGTCGACGGACTGAAGTACTTCGCGGAGAGTGAGGAGAGCCGCTACCGCGTGGTGGCGGCCCGGGGCCTGGACACCCACGGCCTGTCACCGGAGGTTCTGGCGATCGTCAGCAAGGCCGTCGACCAGGTCCACCGGATACGCTCCGAACGGCGGCAGCCCGGCGCCGACGGGCCGGCCCCCTCCTGATCGTGCTCCGAGCAGCTACGCGGCCGTCGGCTGGTACGGCCTTCCGGCCGCGAAGACGGCCCTCGGCGAGCGCAGCGTCGAGGCCCGCAAGAGGGTCGCCCTCCACCACGAGGAGATCCGCGCGGTAGCCGGCCGCAAGCGTGCCGGTCTGGTCACCGAGTCCCAGTGCTCGTGCTGCCCCTTCCAGTGGGGGCTGATCGTTGGGCACACGACGATGCCCCGCTCGATGATCCGGGCCGGCACGTCCCCGCGGATTTCGACTCCGCCCCGGGCACGATCCATGTGCAGTGCTCAAGGGCGTCGACGTCGGCGTCGACCGCATCACCTCGGCCCGCGGACCGGCGGCGATGGTGTCCCCCGACACCAGAACGGCACCGTCGGTGTCGTACGCTCCGTCGGCTCCGGTGATGAGCCGTGCAGCGTTGATCAGCATCGTTTACTTCTCTGTCGCTCGCGGGTGGATGGTGTCAGGCCCCGGCCGTCACACGGGTGCGCGCGGCGCGCGGGGTCTCCGCGCTGCGCAGCGCCTCCGACAGCTCGACCAGCTGCTGCCTATCGGCGTCGGGACCGTCCTGCCGCGGCATGGCCAGGGCGGCCGGGGGCCTCGGCGCAGGCGCGTTCTCCCCCGTGATGGACGCCGCACCCAGCCGCTCGGCCAGCACTGTTGCGGTGGCTTCCCGGAGCCGCTCGGCCAGCGCCGTGGTGTCCATGTGCTGCGGCTCGCCCAAGTAGGGGCTGATACGGACCAGGCAGTCGCGGCACTCCACGACACGGCGGTGGTAACGGCGGTGGACGCCGCGCACCCGCCAGCCGTCCCACCGGGACAGCGGTTCAGGATGCAGGACGGTCTCGGGGTATGCCGTGGACAACAGGCGCCACAGCGGCTCGAGTTGGCGGTGCAGGCGGTGGTGGCGCAGCCAGAGCCGGACGGCCGCGACGCGCGCCCGTGCGCCGGGGTAGGTGATGCCGGTGGCGAACGTCGTCACCGAGGCGATGACCAGGAACGCCACGGTGAGCATCAGCGGCTGCGGCACGCTCCCGCCCTGCCACCGGATGGCCACGAAGATCGCGCGGACCGCGCAGGCGGCCGCCATGCCGGTCATGCCCGCCGCCGCCATCCACAGCCCGGTGGAAAGCGGCGCCACGGACTTGCGGGCGTACTGCCGAGTCCACCCCGCCGCGGCGGCAAGGGCATAGAGCAGATAGAGGCCGGCGACGGTGTAGAAGGCCGCAAGCGGGGTGCGGGTCATGTCGGCCGTAACGAAGCTCCCGACGAAAACCTGGTCGGGGACACTCTCCCCCAAGGCGATGGTGGTCGCGATTACCACGAGGACCAGGACGCCTTCTCGCCGTGCCCTGCGCCGCCCGGCGGCCCGGTCGGCCGCCGCGTACAGGTAGAAGCACATCAAGAAGTAGACCGTGGCCAGCAGCAGCACATTTTGGCCGATCTTGGCCGCGCCGTCGCCGGCCACAGTGTCGACGCCCAGTGTCCCGCCGGGCATCGCCAGCGGGTACGAGGCGCAGGCGCACACCAGAGACAGCGTCACCGACCGCAGTGCAGCGTCCTTGGGGGCCCGGGAGAGCTGGTACAGCTTCCACATCATGGCCATGACCGGTATGAGCAGCAGGACCGCCATTTACAACCACCCTCGGTAGTCGCCGAGGGCGGCCTGCACCTGGCGGACTGAGGGGTCTGCGGAAAGGGGCGCGGTCACGTTGTCGAGCACCAAGGCCCACTCCAGAATGATTGTCGCTACGAGTTCTGCATCGCATTCCTTCTGGTCGTCGTACGAACAACGCCGGAGTACCTTGTGTACGCCCCCGGGTTCCATGCGCGGGACCATGGCGCCCGGATCGACACTGCCGCCCTCGTGGTTGGCCAGCATGTGGCCGATCTCGTGCAGGATGATGTGATCTTGGTGGAGGCGGGTGGTCTCCTCCTGGTAGAGAATGACGTCGGCGTCGGGCGTCTCGATCAGAAGCCCCAGGGGGCCCGGCTGAGGCAGCGGCGCAGGCTGCAACTCGATGTCGCGCCCCCACTTCGTGCCCAGAGCCTTGCACAGCGCTGCGACGTCCAGCGGCGGCTGGATGCCCAGCTCCCGCAGCTCCTGCCGCAGGCGCCGCTCCATCTCACGCACGCCCGGCCGCGAACTCCCGGCACGCCGACGGTACTTCCTCATCGTCGCCGAACGCTCTGTGGCAGCGCCGCCCGCTCCGGCCTGGGAGGCGGAGTGGGCGATACGCGTGGAGGGCAGAGTGCTCGCCGCCCTGCGATCCAGGGGTAACCGCTTCCACCACATGGGGCCCGTCCTCACTGCTGTAATCGGTCGCCTCGTGCACAGCTCACCATGGCGTGGAGGCAGTGTCGGCCAAGGCGGCCCGTTCCTGCCCCTTCCTCTTGGCTCACCTGCGCCCACATAGTCGCCATCCTCCTGACGAGATATGGACAGCATCCACTCTGGGGTGAGCGCCCTGACATAAGGATTCTGGCTCAAAACGTTCGATGATCACGCAGTGCGATAGAGCTGACAGGGGGCAACCTCAGGGATCGCACCGCTGCCTCCGTCTCCGGGCGTGAGGCGCCCGCCCTTCCGCTGGCGGATGTCAGGCGTGCCGCAGCCGTCCGAGTACGCACCACCGGCTCGGCGAGGAAGGGCATCGACGATGAGCGCAGCCTGTCCCCCTCGCCGCGTTGCTCGCCGTCACCGCCGGCACCGGGGGCGACGACATCCACAAGTCCCTGGGCAGTTCATGCGAGGCGAGATCTCCGGCCCCACGGCAGCCGCTTCAACAAGCGTTGTCCTGTTCACCGTGGACTACAGGGCCCCTGGGTGCTCCTGGCTACAGGCTGGTCGCGTTCGTGGGCTGGTCCTGCGTCGAGTTGTGCGACCACGCCCTCCGTCAGGTCGCCGCTGACGCCGCACTCAGCGCCCTGGCCGCGGGCGCTGTCTCCGTGATCCTGCGGCAGCGGCGACCCGCTCCGGCCCGGTCGCGATCACGTGGGCTCCATGCTGGTGGCTCCAGGGGGCGATCCCTGGAGCCATGACGCATATCTGGGCCACGGGCCAGCGTTGGGCTCCCGGCGGGCTCCCACGGATGCGGCACAGGCAGTGGCGTGGCCCCGGGGGGGTGGGGAGATGTGGGGATGGCGGTGGTGGGGGAGGGGTGCCGCCGTCCCGGGGGTCAGCCGCCGATGTGCCAGCTGACTGTGCCGTCCGTGGTGGCCAGGAGGGCGAGGAGCAGGAGGTCGGTGGCGCCGAGGGTGAGGCCGAGGAGGGCGCGGCCGCGGCGGGTGGTGCCGCGGGCCAGGGCCAGGGTGCCGAGGACCAGGGCGCAGGGGCCGAGGAGGAGGTTGAGGACCAGGGTGCCGAGCAGGCCGAGGATGAAGGAGGCCACGGCCATGCCGTCCGCGTGGCGGCGGAGGCGGGAGGCGGCCGGGTCGGCGGCCTCGGCAGGCTTGGTGGCCCGGGTCGGCTTGGTCGGCTGGGTCGGAGTTGTTGGCCGGAGGGCTTCGCTGAGCGTGGTCATCGGGAAGTCACCTCGTTGTTGTGGCGGCGTTCGCGGAGGAAGAAGACGAGCAGCCAGCCGGCGATGGCGGCGGCCGCGGCGAGGGTGACCGGGACGGGGAGGTGTGCCGCGGTGCCCAGCAGGATCCCCATCAGGAGGAGGGCTGCGACGAGGAAGAGCATGATCTTCCTTTCCGATTCCAGAGGACAGTTGTTCACTCAGTTCCT
>Ga0207426_1000578_pt1 | contig 49071 bp, 63 predicted proteins | sample AraplaMF_Cvi_mMS_FD_184265 | JGI IMG/M metagenome (GOLD analysis project Ga0207426, IMG submission 184265) | Arabidopsis root microbial communities from the University of North Carolina, USA - plate scrape MF_Cvi_mMS (SPAdes) (version 2) | ecosystem: Host-associated > Plants > Roots > Endosphere... | reverse complement strand
TTTAGATGCCTATTTATTTGACAATATCGATGAAGTAAGGGAAGTAACACAAGGTTGGATAGATGATTATAATTATCACCGGCCGCACGATGCACTGGGCGGTATATCACCGGTCATGTATAAAGAATAGCATTTGAAAAGCCTTCCGGCAGATGCTCATATTAAACGAATGATTGAACAGCATCAACAGAACCGTTACTCAACAACAGAACAAACAATCATTCATTAAATATGAGCTCACAAAAAATATTCTACTTTTAAAACGTACTAAAAAGGGGGAGCCTACACCTTGATATAAAAGAGATAAGTGGCTTGCAAATTAAGCAATATGACATTGGCGACTGGGACGAAAAAGCTATAGATAAAGTAAAGAATGATTTACTGCAAGAAGCTGCACTACAGCCAACAGTGTGTTTATAAAATTGTGGCGGGACGTTAAGCATTCGACTTTAAACCATTATTTTGCTTTTGTGGTTAATTGAAGCTGACTTTTTTCAAATGCCACAACTTCATAAACACTTCAACGTAAGCAGCAATTTTACCCGACCGACATTTCGAGACAATTAAGAATGAAAAAGTTACTTCCTTACATAATTGACACACTGAAAGAATATAATGTCAAACACGAAGTTCATTCTTTTGACTCTGGAGCTATAATGGTTGACATTTGGATTGACAATAACTTTTACGTAATTCAAATTGATGGTGAGACAATCGGACTTAGTTTAATTACCAAAGAAACTACACCTTTTGACATAATCCCAGACCTAACTTTTAGAGAGGAAACTTTATTTAAAAACGCATTCGACAATATCTTTCATAACATTGAGCCAAGGAAAACAATCATAATAAACGCAAATAATTTTTCAACTTTAGAAGGTTTTTATTCAGAGGTTGATAATGTTTTAACCAAAGGCCTTGATTTGACAACCGGACATAACCTTGACGCTTTTAATGATTTATTGCGAGGGGGTTTTGGTATTCACGAATATGAAGAGCCGATTAAATTAGTTTGGCAACATTCTGCCAAAAGCAAAACGGACTTAAACGATTTACGACAAAATGAAACGCTTTATGAGATTTTGAAAAGCATAATTAAAGAACATAGACACATTGAGTTTGTTGAAAGATGACCAAAACTGCTGCTTACATGGGTTTTGTGTTATGGTGGGCTGACGAACAAATGCTTATCTTTAGTTTTTCAATTTGGCTTTTGGTTATGGGCTGGGCTGACGTTCCCTGATTCCCACCACAACACAAAGCCCTAAACCGTTGCCTGCAAGCGTATTGCAACACCTTAACATTCATAACCGAGACAAATACGAATGATTTCTACAAAAGATTTCAGTCTACTTCCCGACAGAAAATCGTTGGAAAATATTTGCAAAGCAATTTCAGTTTTGGACGCAATCATTTCTCAAGAATGGCAGTATCGTTATTATTCCTTCAACTCAAAGTGGGACACAAACGAAAGATGTTTACAAATGCGAAACGGTTCAGGTGAAGAAATGCACATTCTGTTTCGTAACGATGGCTGTGCAATTAATGGCTTTGCACATGAGTACGAAGAGAAAGACAAAGCTAAACTGACAGATAACTTACCGACAATATTCAATGACTTTATTTTTGGCGAACCAGTTACATCAATCGGAACCACATTTTGTTTATGGACAACCGAATTAAAAAATTGGCAGGTTGGACAACTTGAAAACTTTGATGACAATTCTGAAGAAATGCTAAACATTTTTGACGGACAGCCTCAAACTTATGTTGATTGGGCGACAGAATATTTTGAGGAAAGCTATAAAGAAAGTGGCATTCCACTTGACACAGTTTCTAAAATTTATGCTGGACAAACTTTGACAAAGCAAATGGTTTTATCAATCGTTGACGAGCTTGAAGATTGGGAACAACTTGAAAAGGATTTAATCGAAATTGATTTTCCGTATGATTTTAAAAGTGGTTCAGACAACACTAAAAAAAGCAAGTGGAAATTCTGGTAACACAGAACGCCAGCAGGCAACATTAGTATTTGCAAAAGCTGGGCGGACGGAAGCCGTGTTTCAACTTTTTGTTTTTCAATTTGGCTTCATATCGGGCAGGCGAACAACTATTTAGCTATGTGCAAATCATCAACTTTTATTTATAAATTTAGCTTCAAGTAGCCGGGCGGACGGAAGACAATTTCCCAGCCTTCGCAAATACCTGCCCGTTATGTGCCATTACGACTCGATCTTTATGAAATGCTTGATACATATAATTGTTGGGTTGGCGACAATAATGGCTTTTGTTGGACAAGCACTCTATGCCCAAAATGACATGACATACACTAGCACAAAATCATCATTTTATGTTTATTACTGTTTCTCAGGACTCGGGTCTAACATGGGAAGTCTTCAGCCAAAAATTGTAGTAACCGGGACAAAACTCATATATACTTATGCCGAAAACAGTTACTATGAACAAAGAACAGAAGAAGAGAAGCCTATTAGTTCATCCGTAATAAGAAAAAACTCCATTGACTCTATTTTAGATTTAGTAAAGAATCTAAAGGACACTTTAATATTTAAATCTAATCCATGCATAATGAGTGGAGGCACTCATTTTTTGACAATTGCTAATGGAAAGGACTCAACACGCTTTGAATTGGGAAATACATTTGACAACACCGCATTAAAAATTATCAATATTATTAATCAATACCTGCCGACAGATAAACGACTTTGGCCAACAGAAAAATTGATTAAAAATGAATCTGAATGTTATAAATGGTTATTTAAAGAAACTAGAAAGCGACAAAATCAGTCCGCAAAGCCGCCTCCGAAAAACGGCACATAACATTCGGTTTGCTGCCAGGCTGGCGGGACGTTGGAGCAATCAGCAGCAGTTTGCTAATCAGCTTCAGTTGGTGCGACCATTTTTGTAAAGAGATTTGAGTAAGTTTCAAAACCAGTTTTCATAACTTGGCTCTGTAGCCGGGCCGACGGATCACAGACATCAGCCCTGCAGCAAGCCGTCTACGTTACCAGCCATACTACATTGACACAACTTGCTTATAATGTCAGTTGACAAAATCGTTCAGACCAAAGACTTTATTACGTTTGTTGACAGAGCCAAAAGCTTCTGTACTTTTCTTGAGACACATCAAAGTGACAATTACAAATCGTTTATATCATACATACAAAGACGACTAATTGAGCTTTATACATTCGCACAGGCATTGCCAGACTTTGACTTACCCGACAGAGACATTGAAGAAGTTGATATTACAGACAAAGACATAAAAGAATTACTTTCCTTTATTGCTGACAGATTACGTGACTCATTTTACTGGATTGTTTTTGACCCAACTGACCACAACGACACTTCATCTGTTTGTGGTGACTTGGTTGATGATTTAGGTGACATGTATAAAGACATTAAGACCTTTTTGACAGGTTTTAGCGACACAGATGACGATGTAAGACAGAATGCACTTTGGCATTTAAAATGGAGTTTTGATAACCACTGGAATGACCATTGTATGAACGCTATCTATGCCATACATTACTTTTTGAAAAATTCAGACTGACACAATACGGCTGGTAACATGCGGTTTGCTGCTATGCCCGCAGACAGTTCGCAGCATCAGCTTTTTATTCGCTTATCAGCAGCAGTTCCGGCTGACCGAACACAGATGAACGATAGAATATATTTTGTACTTTAGTTTTTCAAGCGGCTTCGGTTCTAGGCTGACAAATATAAAATATCGGCACAGACAGCAAGCCGTCCAACGTTAGGCGCAATCGTTCAATTTCTTAAAATGCTATACGGACGCTTCAGACTTAACAACACTATAGGCTTTGAGAAAAGCACTTCTTTAATTGGTGAACTAATTGAAGACGAATTGGAGCGACAAAATATATCTGTTTTAATTCCAACCGCGACTGACTGGGGCTACACGTTTCGGGTGAAAATTGGCAAGCAGCTTATTGACATTTCTGTAGTTGACCAAGACGAAGATGGTTACGGTATTGCTTTGGAACCGCAAAAAAACTTGTTCGATATATTTTTGAGTACTAACAAAGAAGAAGCAATCGAAACTGTTAAGTCTGTTGTGTCTGAAGTCTTAAATAAAGAGATGAATGATTCTACGCTTGTTTGGTATACTAAAGACGATTGGCTTGCTGCGTTCGACACAAATTTTTGGCAACATCAAAATTGACATGCGCCTAACACATGCTTGCTCCCATAGCGGCTGACATCAAGCCATTCAGCAGCATCTTTCTTTTAACCTTTATGCCTACATTTGAGCTGACGGTTCGTTAAGCCCGCTACGATCAGCAAGCAGCGGGCCGTTGTGTGCCATGCTATGACCAGACCACTGCTCATACTTTTACTGACAATTATATTCTCATCTTGTTCAAGCCAATTAGCTGACAAGAAACATAAGAAAATGGAAAATAGATATTTTACGCAAGACCAATTCAATGACAACTTCGGTAAAGAAATGGTTTCTGCATCTGAAGTTTATGACCAAAGAAAGAAAAGTGGAATAAAGGATTATACTCTTGCGACATACGATTTTGTTTACATTTCAGACAGTAAAAATAAGCTTGACTCATTAGGACATTTCCTTGCAACAAACTATAGCTATAAAATGGATGAGATAAAAAAAGTTAAAGAATATTGGGAGCTAGCAGGCGACGCAACAGAATTTCCGGTTGACGAGGATAATTTGATGTATTGGGCTCTTGATCTTTATTGCAAAGGCTACGAATTCGACTGCAAACTTGATGGCTATGGTGCTATAGCTGACCCTAAGAGCCAAGACTTTCCAAAGATGGACACTAGCCTTGACGACCATTACTTTGAACTTGCAATGGAGGCTTACAACAAAAGAAACTTAGGGATGGCAATTATTCATTTTTCGACAGCTATTAAAATAAACCCCAATGACCCGAACTCATGGTACTCAAGGGCAATAGCAAAAGATGAACTTCATACATGGAAAGCTGCAAGACGAGATTACGATAAGGCTATTGAATTAGCACCAGATTTTGTTGACGCAATAGTAAACAGAGCAGCAAACAAAGATGAAGCAGAAGAATATGATGACGCGATTAAAGATTACAGCAAAGCAATTTTATTAGACCCTACTAATGCAATGGCATACTTCAATCGGGGAAATTCAAAGTTTAATAAAGGGGACAAACAAAGTGCATGCGCTGACTGGGGAAAAGCAAAAGAATTAGGTGCGGCCTATGCCCAAGAAAGAATAGAGGACCATTGCGGGTAAAAGCACAGGCATACAACAGGCGGTTTGGCATTATGGCAAGGCAACGAATAAGTCTTCAACTTTTTGTTCGCTATTCGGTTTCAGTTTCAGCCGACGAATAACGCCAAGCAATAGAATAAACAATGAGCTTTTAATTATAAATTTAGCAGCGGTTACGGGCTGACGATTTTCTAATACCGCCAAATCGCCAAGCCGTGTCTGTTGTATGCCATTTGCGACGACCGAAACAACTGACACAAAATGAAAGACGAACTAAAAAAAGCTGTTGAAAACCAGGACGAGCAGGAACTTATAAGATGTCTTGACTTTGGAAATTCAGGTAAGATAGACAGCGATTGTTATGATTCTATTGAAAAAGCCCTTATTGGAACATGGCATAGTCAACACGAAGATTTGGTAAATACTATTTATTTAGAGAACCTTATTGACGACCGCTTTGTAGAACCGATTCTAAATATTGCATTAAATAAACAACGCTTTAGATGGTATGATGATGAACTAGAGGCAACTCTGAGAAAATGTGTACATGCTTTGAAAGCCATTAACTCAAAGAAGTCCAATAGTGCGTTAGAGAAATTAAAAGATTTGAAGAACGATAATGTACAAATTGCAATTGAGATGTACGATTAAAACGGCACACAACATCGGGTTTTATGCAAGTTGGGCTTGACCTTATAAAATCAGCAAATTGCAAATCCAAGCTTCGATTCGGTCAGACGAATTACTATCAGCTTTTGTACATAACTTCAATAATATATTTTCAATCAGCAGCGGTTATCGGCAGACATAATACTAATTCCCAACCTGCATAAAGCCCTGCTCGTTAGCTGCCAGCTTATGTAAACTTGCAGTACAGTGCATCCTGACCAAAAACATTTATGCGGACATTAATTTTCTTATTGATTCTACTGAGTATGACAACATCGTTTGGACAAAATGTTTTCAAAGGACAAGTGCTTTCTATTATTGACAAAACACCACTGATTAACTTTGCTTTTCTGGTTGACAAAGAAAAACTGGTAAAAACGGATTCTTTGGGTTTCTTCTCAGTCTATACAACAAAGGACAAGGTTAGATTATCTACTGTTTTCAGTCTTCATTCTTTTGACACAACTATAAGTGAGATAAACAATACGATTCAACTGTTTACGGCAGACAAGTTTGATTCGTCTTTAGCCGTTTATGATATAACACACAATATTTTCAGACTTTTCTGTGGAGTATCATTTGCACCAATGGCTATGATGTCCTATGACACAGCTTTTGAAAAACAATTTCATGTTTATTATCATGTTGTCGGTGATTTTTATCCTTCATCGGTTGACCAAATGACATCTTACAATAAAGTTGTAGCAGCTCATCTTGACAAAACTTATGGTGAAGTTTGGAGGAAAACTGTCCGGCAAGATGTTTTAGGTGTGACTAAGAAAGCCGGCAGCTAACAGATGCTTGCCAAAATAACGGCTAACTCAGGTAGTTTAGCAATGGTAGTTCTATTGAACAATACAACTATATTTGAACTGATGGAATACTAATGCCGTTACTTCGGCAAGCAGTGGCCCGTTATGTGCAACCTTTATTGAGCATCCTTTAACTATAAGCTTTGACTAGACAATGCTAAATCCGACAACACTTACAATAACAGACGATTCTGGCTTTTTAGGAATTGTCAATCCAGACAAATACAATTCTTTTGTAAGTGAGGACTGGCAATTGTCACAATTATTTAAACGTTTTGTTGACGAAATGAATAATGACAATTTAATATTTTGGTCGACCGGCTCCGAAAATGCTTGGACAGTAAATTTTGTAAATGAACCATCGGAAACAAAATCATTCAGAGAGTTTTCTAAGACATTAGAAGTTACCAATGGAAAAATATTTCTGACCAATTATGAAGATTTGACAATGGCTGCACAATATGATGACGAAAAAATTCCAACGAAACACAACGCTAACTTATCAATCAGCTTAGACAACGGCAGACACGAATTTCAAATTAGACAACTTTTTAATCCAGCTGACGATAACTATAATCCGGAAGGAAGAGTGAATTTTGAAATTGTTGTACAGAAAAACACATCCGCTGGAAAAACACAACAAGTTGATAAAGTATTTTGGCAGGTAGGATAAGGTATGCACATAACATTGGGTTTTATGCAAGTTGGGTTTGACATTGCAACATCAGCTATTTGCAAATCCCAGCTTTGGTTCCCGCAGACGAATAACTATCAGCTTTTGTACATAACTTCAACAGTATATTTTCAATCAGCAGCGGTTATCGGCAGACGGAGTGCTAATTCCCAACCTGCATAAAGCCGTGACCGTTAGCAGCAATATTTTGACCCTAATTATGAAGTCAACATTTCTTTTAATAGCAGTTATTATCGCAACGTCGACAACGACATTTGGTCAGGAAAGTGAACTAAAGAAGGAGCAAATACAATCAATTCAAAAACTGATCAACACTTTTAAGGTAATGAATAAGGCAAAAATTGCAGACCTAATTTATTACCCTCTAAGGAGAGAATACCCTTTGAAAGATGTAAAAGACAAAAATGATTTTATCAAACGCTTTGACGACATATTTGACAAAGTTTTTTTGGACAAAGTCGCCAAATCAAAAATAGGCGATTGGTCAGAAGTTGGATGGCGAGGAATTATGTTTGACAATGGAACACTTTGGATCGACGATGACGGAAAAATTGTTACCGTTAATTATCAATCGTCAAAAGAAAAACAACACCTTAGTATCGCTATTCAGGCTGACAAAAATCAATTACCAAAATCACTACAAGACTTTGAAAAGCCAGCTTATTTGATTTTCACAAAGAACTACAAAATAAGAATTGACGAAAAAGCAGAGGGCATATATAGATATGCAGCATGGAAAATCAAAAACACTAAAAGTGAACCAGATATAACGATAGAAAATGGAGCTAGGGAGTTTCAAGGAAGCGGGGGTAATCATACAATAACTTTTAAAAACAATGGCTACACTTATGTTGTATCTATAAATGTTATTGGTTCTGCGGACGACCCTGACGCCACATTAGAAGTTCTTAAAGAAGATAAAACAATATTGACAGAAGATGGCAAGATAAAACGGAACTAATACTGCTGCTAACAGTGCATTTGCAATAGCATGGCTGGACGTTGGAGCAATCGGCTACAAATCATTTTCAGCTTTAGTTTCGGCAGAAAATACGCTGTTGAATATTAGTCCATATCTTCAACTTCAGTTTTTCAATTTAGCATTTGTTCCCGGCCGACAGTTCGCTATTGCCATGCCATCGCAAATGCTTCAACGTTAGCCGAAATGCGATCACGAAATTCTTTAAAGCAAAAGAGCAGTTTTAATTGAATGGATTATCCTGACAAAATAGAGTTGGTTCTAACATATAAACATGATCCAGAGGACACAGAGATCTTCATAGAAAAAGTAGATGCTGTAAAAATCGGAGACTATTACAAGTTGGCACATGTTCCAGCTTTTGCTCCCAACATTGCGTATGGAGACGTTGTAAAAGTTGAATTTGATGATGGAGAGTTTCACTTTGATGAGCTAATTGAAGAATCAGGATATAGTGTAGCTCATGTTATTATTTGGAAGCCAGAATGCAGAAACAGAGTAATATCTACGTTAAATGATTTTGGCTGTGGAATGAACACGCATCTGGCAGACAATTACATAGTTGTCAGTATCCCACCTCAACTATCTTACTCACCAGTACGAGCTTTTTTGGAGACGGAGAAATCGTTAGAAAATATAGATTTCGGAGACTGGCTAAGTAAAATCCACGCGGCTCACATTTGAAGCACATCGGCTAACAGTGTGTTTATAAAATTGTGGCGGGACGTTGGAGCATTCGACTTTAAATCGCTATTTTGCTTTTGTAGTTAATTGAAGCTGACGTTATTCAAATACCACAACTTCATAAACACGTTAACGTTAGCGGCTATTTGTGCAAACTCTCTAAAAATTGCATCTTCCTAAAAAAATCATGACGAGACTACTCATAATCGGCCTTCTTTTTTATGGACACATTTCATTTGGACAGAAAAGCGATACATCATTTGGTAAACCAATTTTTTGGTATCGGGTTACTGACCCATGGGCAATGTTTATGGGAGCTAGTAGTCCTTCATTCATACTTTACAACACAGGCAATATCCTTTTCTGGAAAAACGGAAAATATCGCCAGACCCAACTTAGTGAACAAGAGAAGGAAGATTTAATTACAGAGCTAAGTTTGACTGGCAGATTCTTTAAGAATACGAAATTCATAGACGCAACAAATGATGACATTTCGCAGACGAAAATCATCATTACTGACCAGCCTTCATATATTGCTTACATGAACTTCGACACTGTGGTTCGAGTTTCAGTTTATGGAAATATGCGAAGCAATGAATTTCGAAAAAGGTTTCCTCGCCAAATGTTAAACATCCATGATTTTGTTCTAAATTTTAACGATGAACAAGCCATAGACTGGACACCTGAGAAAATTGAGGTTTTGTTATCAGATTACAGTCATTCGCCTGACACTCCAATCCAATGGCCAAAGGGCTGGCCTGACTTAAATAGTGAAGACACAAAAATTACTTCTGGCAATGCGGCAAGCATATTTTTGGACAAAAAGTATTTCACCCAACTAACTAGACTAATTAAAAAGAGAAGAGAGAAGCAGGCATTTGAGATAAATGGGAAAAAATATTTTGTTGGCTATAGACTTCCAATACCTGGACTTTATTAAACAGCCGCTAACAAAGGCGTTTGCAAAAACAGGAATAACAGGATGAGTTCCGATAAAAGCATTTCTATCATTCCGTATAAAAATGACGGGAACAGAGACAGCACATTTGGGAACAATGGAGGGCAGGTTACGGGAGGGCCGGACCACACCTACCTTCTGGGACAAATGATGATGCATCATAACAGGCTATATGCGGCGGGCAGCTTGCAAACGAATGGGTTAGACATAACCGGTGTGCTCGCCGCTTACCAACTGGAAGAAACGGTACTGCTGTCCTGCGTCAACGACAAGGAAGCGGCTACCGACAGAAATCTATGTTCAGCAGTAATCAGTGGCATTGACCCCAAACTTGCCGGGGGTGGAAATGATGCTATGGTAACGTATAAGCTAACCGGTGCAACGACTGGCAGTGGTAGCGGAAGCGCAAGTGGTCTCGTTTTTAACAAAGGTGTGACCGAAGTCACCTACTCGTTGAAAAGCAATCCGTCCAGCAAGTGTTCCTTTATCATCACAGTCAGGGATAAAGAAGCACCGGTTATTTCAGGGTTTTTTGCAACACCATTCATTTTGCTGCCATCCAACCATCAAATGAAGACCGTAACTATTCATTATTCCCTTTCGGACAATTGCACGGCAGATGCATCACTTTCAGTTTCCAGCAGTGAACCTCAGACCGGCACAGGACCTGGAGATATCGGCCAGGACTTTGAAGTGCTGGATGCGCATCACGTGAAACTCAGAGCCGAATCATCCGCGATTTCTTTTACAGGATTTTTCCCTTATCTGGGGAGAGTCTATTCAGTAAAAATTGAAGCCCATGATGCGGCAGGCAATAAGCAGTTCAAAACCATATGGGTACTTGTTCCACCTTTACAGTGGTTCGACTTCTTTGATCTGAAAAAAGTTCCGCACGATCTGCTGGTGACCGCAATGCCCAATCCTTCCGCAAACCGTTTTTCTCTCGTAATTCAGGGAACCGGTGGCAAACCCTTCAGCATCCGGGTCAGCAATGCTGTTGGAAGGATGATGGAAACAAAAATAGCCGGGACAGGGAAACAAACAATCGAGATCGGTGCAACCTATCCTCCGGGAGTTTATTTTGTTGAAGTATCACAGGGGCTACGGAAGAAAACCATAAAGTTGATAAAGCTGGATAAATGACCGGTGAGGGGCAATGATGAACTTCAATTCAGGTACCGTTATTAAATAGAGTAAAATGGTGATCACATCACAAATGACCAAACGAAAATTCATCGACGTAAATTTTATTTTAATGCTAAGTAGAACCTATATAAGGGTTTCGACAGGGGTCGTATCCTTGCTGTTGATTGCCGCTGACATCGCTTCCGTTATATGACCTGACCTTTGTCAGAATAGGGTCGCAGGAACCATAATACCAATTGAACATGTGGATCAAAAACAATTAAAGGACATAAAAATCACACTGGATAATCATAAGGTGAAGAATAATCTGTAAGTTTTGTTTTACAAAACATGTATGTTTTAATTTTTAACAGCTGGCGAATAACCAGATCCAACTTCTTTGAATCGCTGGGATCAAATCAGCGCCGGTGCCGATCTTGGATATCTTATTTAGTTCTTTTGAGGAGTAATCATAGATCAGATAACGAAATATTGTTTTTTTGGAGGACCAGATAAAACAGCGCCATATCCGGTTGAGGACTGGTTCGAACGGAACGAACCGAGTTTTAAAGAAAAAACTTTCCAAAAATTCATCCTTAAGTCTTACGCAGTTCTGCAAAGATTTATTTAACAGACGTGCAAGGCATTTTATCCTGTACAGATTATATCCGTTTTGACGGATATTGAATTTTCCGCAGCTGTTAGCAGGTGCCCTTTCTGTCGTTCTATTCAGGTATTCAAAATCAATTTAATGAAATCATTATTGAAAATTTCTTCAACAATTTTTTGAGAAGAGACTGTTTCTTGTAACGGGTGCTGTTGAAAAATATTCTTGTTCAGGTCTTCAATGGTATTTGTAATGGGCAATGAGTTGTAAAAGCAGTGCCTGGTTGCTAAAAGGCTTGCTGATTTAAATGCTGTTCCCAGTGACCGCGTTCATATTCTTTGAATGAATCTCACTTTGCCATCATAGCTGTTTTGAGGTTGGACGTCGTAGGTTAAAGAAAAGCTGTTGCAATTGCAAAGGCTATTGTATGGAAATCCGGAATCGTTATAGGTGTCGAAGAAACTATCGCCAACCTATAGTGAACTAATTCGTTGCTTTTGAAGTGGTTTAAATGACGGATTATTGCTACGTTCATTTCTGGTATAAATTGATCACTCGGTCCTTTTACGCGACTTCTTGCAGGTGTTGCGAAGAATTTTACGGTATTTAAGTCGTCTTCTAATAGTATGAGGTCATCGTACAGAAGTACATTTAATTGCAGGATTGCCGACAAATAATTTTGAAATTTACAGTAGCGCGCTTACATATTTTACCCAATAAGCAAGCCGCGTGTTAAATATGGCTTTGGCGTCCAGCATTATATCGGTGTAAAGGCTTAACACGTAACGGTGTGACGTATTGGACGTATTGCCGCTTACATTTTGTGCAAACAACATATCGAGTGTAGATGCATCCCCAAAAATGGACTTGAGATCTTCCAGCATCGGTGCGTCGTTTGCATTATTTCCTTTCATCATGGGCAAGATGTACTTGCGGTACACGAACATAGCCGTATCGTTTACTGCCAGCCCTTTTTCCAAAGTAAGGTTATTTCTGTCAGCCTCATCATAAGGGAAAAAGCTGCCGTCAAAAATACCGGTCAATTCTCCGCTCTTATTACAAAGCCGATTAAAGAAATAGTCGACCGGTTGATGAAAACTGTACCGGCACACGGTGCTGTTTCCAATGGCATTAAACCACGTGTTCAGGTTTACGGGCATAATAGCATTAACACTAGGATCTATAACATAAGTATTTACTTGATCCTTTTCACAAACTTGTACTGCCGGTGCTACGTGGTAGGTCCAGCTGATAATGTTAAAAGGAGAAAGTTTGTTTTCATCTTCTATAAACATGGCTCTATTATCAAAGGCACTTAAAGCAGCCGGCGCAAACAACCATATTTTGCTATGCTCGACAATAAATCTTTTCGCCAATATCATGGACATTAACTGGGCTCTCTGCTGGCAGCCGCCCTGTCTGTAACAAAAATCAATACCGGAAGATCCAGCAATATCCTGAAACGCTGCTGAGATTGTTTCAAGGCTATAGCTTTTTAAAAGGTTTATATCATATCCAGGCACAAACTGCGGCCACATCGATCCAATCAATTTATTCGTGTTAGGTAATTTAATTTTTCAGTATAATTTTTCCTTGCGTGCAATACAAAGATAGGCACATGTATTCCAACAGCAAGCGCATGTAAGTTTGCCGGGGAACATCTTACTCCTGGTTTTTCCACTTGAATAGTCAGGTCGCACGCGACCTATCATAGGCGCCATACCGGTGGGACAACTGCTCGAGAAGCCCTCTTACAGCATTCATACTAAATGTTTTTGAGGTGAATGAATTATGCAAGTGTTACAACGGGCAGACGGAATTAAGGGCAAGGTGGAGACAAGGTATTTTGCGGACTGGGGGAAAGAGCGTCAGCGGTTTATTGGAGGTAGGAAGTCTTAATTGGCATGTGCGCGCGGATCAACAGCAGAGAGAAATTTCTTGTCCACCGGCCAGCAATCCATTTCTGCTGAATCCAGTTGATACTTTGCCAGGTCCATCATATCATCTTTTGATAATTTACCAAAAAGCCACTCATAAGCGAGCGACTCAGGTAAGATGGTAGGCATGCGCCGCTTGGCATTGTGAACCTGTGACATCACGGTGTTGCCTGGACCTGCGATAGCTGCAAAAGTCTCCTAGGTATTCCCGATTTCTTCATTGGTCCAATCATTGTAGATCCCAGCCATACAAAAGGGTTCATCAGCTTTCCCTTTAACCACTCTGTGATAGGGGTATTAAAACGGCTCTTTGAGGGCCTTTCCGCTTTTGCCCTTTTGCTAATCCTTCGCCAAACGGGTCCGACTTTACAAAAAAATAAATGGTTACTGGACGTTAATCAACAAGTGTGGTTGCGTTGTCAGTTGATAGAAGTCCAGATCCGACTCTTCGAAGACATGCAGAAAATGATTCACCTTTACCAGGCTATTGACAGCATCTAATAAGGTTATTAATTACGGATTGCATTTGTTACCTTACTCTTTCAATCTGCTGCAATGGAAAAACCTAATAATCCCTTCATTAAAGGCAATGTGGTTGATACCGAAATGGCCCTGAGACAAAGTGAGGAGCGGTTGCGCCTTTTTACTGCATCTTCCAGTAATATGATTTACAGGATGAGCCCCGACTGGACACAATTGGAGAATCTCGCTGGCAACGATATACTTGCGGATACGCCGGAGCCGCTTAAGAACTGGCAGGAAAAATACATACCAAGGGAAGATCAACCGCTTATTCACGCTACCATTGCAGAGGCGATTGCCGGCAAAACTGTTTTCGAACTGGAACACCGGGTTAAACTTGCCGATGGATCAATTGGCTGGGTTCATTCACGCGCAATTACAATACTAAACCATAATGGTGAGATTACAGAGTGGTTTGGAACAGCTAGTGACATCACGCAACGCCATCGAGCGAAGGATGAATCAAAACAATCAGGAGAAAAATACCAAACCATCACTGAAATTATTGAAGAGGGCTTCTGCATCTGCGAAGTCATTTATGATGACCAGGGAAAACCGGTTGACTCTTATTGATTTGACCGGGGATAATTTTTTGTATCGCGACTTGGCAGTTTGGATTGTTTCCATGCACGATTCCGGCCAGCAGGTCGTAGAGTGGATCGAGGTTTTTCATTACATAAGTTACGCAAAAAAACCTGGCGGGCAGCTGTTGATATTTACTTAATAATAAAAAGTGCTTGGGACGGTAAAGATGGGTCAGGAAGTTGTTATAAGATATGGCAAGCCGTTTGTAACACTCAGGGTAAATTGAATACCATGGATAATAAAAGTACAGGTAACGGCTTATACGGCACCTTTCATGTAACGGTGGATGAACGGGAATTAACCGTTGAGCCGGCTTTTGCTGATAATGATGTATCTTATCGGGTGAGTGAGGCGGAAAAATTGCTGTTTACCCTACAGCTTGATGAGAACGCGCAGTGGAAAGCAGTGAGTAACGAAGATGAACAAAACAAAAACTTCGCGAAGAAGGTGGGAGACGCCATCGAAAAACTCAAGCGCTAAGAGCAGCAATGCTATGAGGATCGCCACCTATAATATCAACGGGGTCAATGGCAGACTGGACATCTTACTGAAATGGCTGAAGAAAGCCAGGCCGGATGTGGTATGCCTGCAGGAACTTAAGTGTGCAGATGATAAATTCCCTTTACACGCGATCAACAAGGCTGGTTACCAGGCCATCTGGCATGGACAGAAAAGCTGGAATGGGGTAGCGATACTATCCAGGATTGGTGAACCGGTTGAAGTGCGCAGGACATTACCTGGTGACCCTAAAGACTTGCATAGCCGGTACATCGAAGCCATTATCAACAATCAGTTCCTGATCGCCGCTATCTATCTTCCCAATGGCAATCCCTGGCCATCAGAGAAATTTGATTACAAACTCCAATGGTTTAAAAGACTTATCAAACATTCGAAGGCATTGGTCAAACACGATGTGCCGGTGCTGCTGGTAGGAGACTTTAATGTGATGCCTGAAGAGATCGATGTATATAACCCGGAAAGCTGGAAAGACAATGCACTCTTCCGAACAGAAGTGCGCAAAGCTTTTAAATCACTGCTGGCTACAGGTTGGACGGATGCCATTCGTTCTCTCTATCCGGATCAGCGGCTCTATACCTTCTGGAAATACTATCACCATGCTTTTGCAAAAGACTTAGGCCTGCGAATCGATCATTTTCTCGTGAGTAAACACTTTAAAAACAAACTGATCAAAGCGGGCGTAGACAAAAGCGTCCGGGCACTTCCCGGCTCAAGTGATCATGCGCCGGTGTGGCTGGAGGTCAATGACAAATAACAGGTCTTTGGCGACCGCGCATATGCATTTAGGAAGACTGCTTGTCTCCTCTGAAGATCCATGATACGCCATACTTGTCAGTGAACTGACCATAGATTCCCATCGGTGCATCACTCAATTCTATAAAGGTCCTGGTATCCTTATCTGCATCCACGGAAAGCTGGTCAAAAATTGATTTTAACTCGTCATAGCTGCTACCCGTAAGGTATATGCTAAAAGTGTTCCCATGTTTCGGCTCCAGTTTGGGAGCGGCCATCCAATCCGTAGCAGAAAAGTTTACGCTATTGCTTTTTAACTGTGCATAGATGATCCTGCCATGTTTTTCTTCAGGAAACTGATCCTTCATAGGCGTATCGCCGAGTTTTGTGAGGGTGAGTTCGCCCCCAAAACAATCTTTGTAAAAAGTCATCGCTTCGGCGCAATTGCCGTCAAATAACAGAAAAGGTGAAGTCTGTAACACACAAATACTATTAAAAAGTTTATTGATGTGGATGTAGCTTTTCTAAAGTGTCGGTTATTACCTCCTGGTATTCCTTTGGAAGATTGGAAAAGACCATGGAATGTTCGCGATCCTTCAGCTCGCCATCATTATAGATAAGAAAGGACATCGTACCGTGTGGCGTAAGCGCCACGATGTGGGCATTTCCGGTAAACTGCAGGTCCTTATCTATTTCGCTGAAATACTCAGGGTAGACGGAGAATGGATACGTAATGTCTCCGATCGTTACTTTTCCGTGTACAGGAGCATGGGAATAATCATACATGTGTTGCCTGTTTAAGTATGAGGTGATTCAATCCCAGTGCCAAAAGCGCTTGTCTGAACATCTGAGCTGTTAAACCGCGGGCTCGGTTGCATGATCACCCCTACCCTCCTTACTTCTTCGCCGTTTTCTTTTCCGCCTCTTTTTTGACAGCAGGCTTTTGCTGTCTTTTAAGCACAAGTTTGCCTAAGGCTTCCGCAATTTGTATGTTGCGTTCCTGTTTGTCTTTTTTATGTTCTGCGTGGTAATAGAGGGGGATCTCATCTGACTTGGTGCGCCAGTAGATATACACTTCCGGGTATTTTTCACCGGGCATCATGACGGCTACCCGGAAAGTTGGCCAGCCAAGGTATTGATAACTGCGGCCCGCAAGGTCATCATCGGTTTTCTCGGTGACCTTGCAAAAGTATGTCGTTCGCTGCCACGTGAACTCCATGGTAAAATCAACAAATGGCATAAATAATCGTAGCTGGTGACTCTATAAAGTTAATGGCAAACAAGCACATTCGATGATCTTTAAAACATGGAACCATTTCATATTTCAGGACAAAACGCGGGTCATGCGATGCTTCACATGATGGTCGAGATCATGTCAGATAATGCGGTGATCATGAAAACCCTTGCTGCGATAAAAGCTAACGCGGATCAATCAAAGGCGGAAGAAATATTGAAAGGAATGTATCAAGAATCCGATGAGATGAAAGTTAAGCTGATGGAAAATTTGTATGTTGAATTTGGATCTGATATCTCCGGCATTAATAAAACAAAAACTGAAGACGATGGACAGGCTTTGATCCAGGCTGTATTAAAAGCTGTACGAAACGATTAGACCATACACTTTGAAATCATACGAATAGCGATGATATGCTGTAACCGGAGGTCACTCCATGCCTGAGCGCCCCATCCATAAAATCTTGTGCTTAACACTTACAACAAAGCGGAAAGTTTTTGAAGTGCGATGACCATCTCACTTTCTTTTAAAGATGCGAAACCCATTCGAATCCCATTGACATTGAAAGACTCATTCTGATAAAATTTTCCATCGTCAATCAGCAGGCCATTTTTTGCCGCACGGTTTGCCAGCTTCACCAGATTCACCTTGTTATCGAAGCGTGCCCATACGGCAAGTCCGCCCTCCGGCACACTAAATTTGATGGTATCTGAAAAATCAGCACGCAGAATATTGCAGAACAGATCCCTGCGCTCTTTATATACTTTAATGGATTTGCGAAAATATCGTTCCATTTCTCCATTCTCAAACATGACTGCAAAAGCTTCTTCCAGTACCGTATCCCCTTGTTTATCTATCAATTCGCGCAGTGCTGCTGCCGCATTTACAAATCCGGAAGACCCGATTAGAAATCCGATGCGAAGTGCAGGTGCCAGCGTTTTGGTAACGGAGCCGATATAGATCACGCTCTGGTGATGGTCAATACTCGCCAACGGTAAGTAAGGCTTATTTTCATAATGAAAGTCGAAATCATAGTCATCTTCAATGATGGCAAACCGGTAAACCTGCGCCAGTTGCAGAAGTTTCAACCGCCGTTCCATACTCATCGTAACAGTGGTTGGGCAATGATGATGAGGGATAACATAAACAGCTTTTATCCGCGTTTTCATTAGCGACTTTTCCAGGTAATCTATATCCATGCCATGTTTATCTACAGGTATTCTCATCAGTCTTGCACCATGATAGGAAAAAGTTTGGTCGGCCAGCAGGTAATTTGAGTCACCCACCGCAATCTGCTCACCACGGTCGAGCAGCAACTGTGAAGAAAGATAGATACCCATCTGGCTACCTTTCGTAATCAGTATATTTTCCGGCGACACCGTAATGCCCCGCGTATGAGCTAAATATCCTGCGATGGCGGAGCGTAAGTGTTCAGAACCTTTGGCACTTCCATACTTCAAAAAGTTTCTTCCATACGATTTGCGGGATAAGCTGCGGTACTCCCGCATTAACTCATCAATAGGGGTTAGCCTCACATCAGGAAAGCCGTCATCAATGGTGAGCGTAGAAACTTGCAGGTTTTTACTAGGTGGAGACCCCGCAAAACGGTTGTGCCAGTCGAAAGACTCTTGCTTGTTAATCGCCTCTTTCTCCCGCAGCATACGGCGCTGGGCGATTGCAGGCAGTTTCGAAAGCACAAATATGCCTTTACGAGGCACGGTGTCTGCCCATCCCTGACTCATGAGTTCTTCGTAGGCCAGTTTAACCGTATTGCGATGGATGCCGATTAGCTCTGCTAGTACGCGGGAGCTGGGCAACGCATCTGCTGGTTGCAGCGTTCCATTCGAAATAATGTTGATAAAACTATTGCATACCTGTATGTGCAGGGATACACTTGAACTTCTGTCTACTTGAATAAGTGTCTTATATGGCAACATCTGGACTGTAGTATTTGTATGAACTGGAACACAAATATAGCCCAGAAGCTAAATAGTTTTGTGGAAAGTTATCGCAATTGAAAAAGCTATTAGTTATCAACGCAAGCGCCCGGACAGCGCATTCTTACAGCAGATCTCTCACAGAAGTATTTGTAAACCATTGGAGCCAAAGGCATACGAACATCGCCATCGCTCACCGTGATCTTGGCAATGAAAGTATCGCGCACATCAACGAAGAATGGATCACAGCTGGTTTTACACCGCCAGCGGACAGAACCCTGGAACAGCAAGTGATACTGGGGACCAGTGATGCTTATATCAATGAACTACGCGATGCAGATGTGATTGTACTGGGAACGCCGATGTATAACTGGTCGATCCCAAGTACGCTAAAAGCATACATTGACCAGGTTTTACGTCTCAACGAGACTTTTAGTGTCAACTTCAGAAATCCAACCAATCCCTATATCGGCTTACTTCAAAATAAAAAAGTAGTAATGCTGGTTGCCAGAGGAGGCGGCGGATATGAACCTGACCAGGCAAACGAACATTTAAATTATCAGACTACCTACCTGAAGACGATTTTTAAAATGATGGGAATTGAACAGGTCCATGTTATCTCGATAGACGGGACATCATTGGATAAAGAAATTTTAAAAGGCACTGTTGCCCAGGCCCATCAGCAGGTAAAGAATCTGATAGAAGGAATAGAATTGTCATGAAGAACGACATAGTAAAGGGAAGTATCCTTGTAACACTCGGAGCATGTTGTTACGGAATGCTGGGTACTTACGTAAAATTGGCCTACCGAGCCGGCTATAATACCGCAGAAATTACCCTGTCCCAATTCGGCCTGGGCCTGTTAGGCTTATCTATCTTAACGCTTTTCAACCGCACATCTCAGGCATCCCAACCGGTAAGACCGGCAAGAAGTATACTACGCCTGATACTAGCGGGCTCTTCCTTAGGCTTGACAAGTATATTTTACTATTTGGCGGTGAAGTATGTCGCAGTAAGCGTAGCTATTGTCCTCCTCGCGCAGTCCGTGTGGATGGGTGTTCTCGGAGAGGCAGCAATAAAGAAGAAAATGCCGGGCATAGGTAAACTCATACCGGTAGCACTGATCATGGTCGGCACCATGCTGGCCACGAATGTGCTCCATGAAACAATCACGATGAATATAAAAGGCCTAGCTTATGGTCTGTTAGGTGCGATCTGTTATACCGCCACGATGTTCTCTGCCAATCACCTTGAATTGCATTTCCCGCCTTTGAAACGAAGTTTATTTATGATCCTGGGTGGATTACTGGTAATTGTGGTGGCGTTTCAAGGGGCTCTAAGAACCGGCCTTTCAATCAGGATATTTACAGGTTGGGGGTTGGTGATTGCTCTCTTCGGTACCATCCTTCCACCACTGCTCTTTACCAGGGGAATGCCGCTGGCAGGAGTAGGTTTAGGGGCAATCCTGGCTTCCGTGGAAATCCCCATTGCAGTGATCATGGCACATATACTTTTGGGAGAGCAGGTCTTGTTAGGCCAATGGATTGGCGTGGCCATCATTATAGCTGCGGTTACTACCATGAACCTAAAGAAGACAACTACTGGCCGACATTAATTAGCGCAGTTGGGCTGTTTCATTTCTGGCACCTGGTACACCAATACTGTACATCAATCAGGTAATTTTACAATCACAATAATCCCGAAAGGGCAACGAGCCCTGGGGTAACATTTTCAATTTAAAAAATAAACAAATATGGCAGAAAGAATTAGAATCGATAAAGTAGAACCTGCAGGTTACAAAGCAATAATTGGACTGGAAAAATTTATTGAGAGCACCTCCCTGACGAAGGTGCACAAAGACCTGATTAAGATCCGGGCGTCTCAGATAAATGGATGTGCATTCTGCATAGACATGCACACAAAAGATGCTCGTAAAACCGGTGAAACCGAACAACGAATCTATGGTTTAAATGCTTGGAGAGACACTCCTTTCTACACGGATGATGAGCGGGCGATCTTGGCGATCACAGAAGAAATTACCCTGATCAGTGAAACTCATGTGAGTGATGAAACTTATGACCGAGCGCTGTCATTGTTGGGTGAAGGCTACCTTGCACAGGTTATACTGTCTGTAATCACAATTAACGCTTGGAACAGGATCGGGATTACCACTAAATTGATTCCCGCGTGATAGTTGTAGCCGTGTATTGAATTTTGGGACACCCTATAAATGAGAAAATGTTGGTGTAGTGTTAAAGGCTGCCCATTGGGGACAGCCTTTTATCTTCTTGTGAACTGCTACAAGGTCATCTCCCGTGCATGAAGCTTTACTAACCTTTGATCCAATTGTGGTGCGTTTATGATATAAAATCTGCCCGCCACGACTTTTTAGACGGACGTAAGCGAATCTATCTTTACATGGTTTAACTCAATGGCGACTGCTCCGGAAAATGGAATGAGTATGCCGGATCAAAAAGGTATCGTGTGCTACATCAAGGAAAAAATATCACGCCGGTTTTTGCGCGAACCTGAGTGAGAGATATTACGATTTTATGTATGCTTTGCAAGAGGCGTACAAAACCAGCCCTCTTATTTTGATTCATTTGAGTTAACGATAAAAACAATATGTCAAAGCTTTGAGCAGGGTATATTCAAGTATGATGAAAAGGCCATGTGGTTGGATGTTGACACCGATAGAAGTTTTGAATTAGCGGGTAAACCAAACCCGGAGGCTGAATATTGGAAGCCCTGACTCAATTAGGACTTCTGGTTATCATAAATCCTAAAAACATCAATTAAATTTTCAAGTGGGCGAATTTCCAGACATTGAAAAGATGCTTGATGAACTTAATTAGGTTGGGTAAAGTTCGTTGATATATCGTTGTTGGTGGATCTGGTTAAACACGGCATGTGCCTCTTTGTGCAATTTTCTGAGTTTCCTTGTCCCATTAGCGCTGCAAATCAATTGTAGTTTCTTGACAGCATTGCAAAAAATAGTGCCCACATATCTGAAAAAACCAATTCTATGTTCAGTGGGAAAAGGCAAATCTTCTATCGGCCGTAAAGAAAAATATTACTTTTGGTGGAGCAGGTTAAACTTTATCCTCAATTGATTGAAGGGCTAAAAAATGTACCAACCACTTTTTGATTACATAGAGCGTTATGGCAAACAAATGTTGTCTGATCAAGAGAAGGAATTGATCTTTTCTATCATGGAGCCCAAGCGACTGAGGAGAAAGCAATATTTTCTTGAGGAAGGGAAAATTTGTTCAAATACCGGGTTTATCCTTAAAGGTGCGACCCGTCAATTTAGTGTTGATGAGGAAGGCAATGAACACATACTTCAATTAGCTACTGAGAACTGGTGGATTGTAGATCGGGATAGTTACATGAATCGCACTCCATCAAAATATTTTATTGAGGCTTGGGAAGACACAGAACTTTTATTGATGCCTCGTTCCAAGCTGGAAAATTTACTGGAGATTCCTGTCATCAAGACAATGTTCTGGCAGATGAGCGAAAATAATCACATCGCTTCTCAAAAGCGATTAGATGACACGATTAGTCTTACCGCAATCAAAAGGTATGAAAACTTTCAAAAGTTATACCCCGAAATAATACAACGATTTCCCTCACACCAGATTGCTTCTTATTTGGGTATTGCCCGTGAGACTTTGAGCAGAGCAAGAAAGCAACGTCCGCGTTAGTCATTTTCCTCAACATTTTACTATCAAATGCTGTGACCTTTGTCACGCGTCGATTGTGACAAAGGTCATCGTTTTACGCCTCTGCTCAGAGGTAATTTTACTTTGTAGATTTTAGTAATCATTAAAAACAAAGTATATGAAAAAGTTTAAAATCGATGACACAGTCATGTTGCTGATTGATCACCAGGAAGGTACCATTAATTTTTCAGCCAACCGTCCACACGAAGTAATCAAGTCACGTGCCCGCGCTTTAGCCAAAATGGCCAAAGAGTTGCATATTCCTGTGGTATTAACAACCAGTCAGGAGGAATTGCAACAAGGACCGCTAATTAAAGATCTCCAGGAAATATTGCCAGAACAATTTGCCAATCGTGTAAAAAGGGCAGGCATTACTAACGCATGGGATGATGAGAACTTTAGAACGGCAGTTTTAAAAGCGGCGGATGGCAGGAAAAATGTAGTAATGGCCGGATTAACCAATGATGTTTGTATTGTATGGCCGGCGATCTCCATGCAAAGTGAAGGTTTTGATGTACAGGTTGTGATCGACGGCGGTGGATCACCAACTGATATTGCAGAAGAAGTTGCCCGCAGAACCTGGGAAGGCGAGGGAGTACGCACCACTACCATTAACCAGTTTGTGTCTGAACTGGTAGCAAGCTGGGCAACACCTGAAGGAGAAATAGTTAAGCCGATTCTGGCCGAGGAAATATTCTCTTTACTATTTAAATAGATTGACAATTGGCAGCACCGGGTAACCGGCGCTGCTTAAAATCAAATACCATGTTACATAAAATAAACAGCACCTCTTTTAGAGGTCACGGACCTATTCAAGTGCTTTATCCTGGTTTAATCAGATCAGATGAAGACTCAGGCATTGGCAGTATAGGAAGGATTGATCATGCAAAGTTTCAGGGCAGGCATCATATTGCTATGCATCCTCATGTAAATGATGAAATTCTTTCTTACTTCAGAACAGGAATAGTGAATCACCGGGATTCGGAGGGATTTAACGAAGTGATTGGAGCCAAGCGCCTGATGCTAATGAAGGCTGGCAAGTTATTCCAGCACGAGGAAGATATTGACGGAGAAAATGAACCCCATGAAGGTCTACAGATCTTTATCAGACCGGGCAAAAAAGACCTTGAGCCAGAAGTAATTTTTCAGGATTTGGAAGAACTTTACAGTGAGAACAGATGGCGTTTGATTGCATCTCCTACAACTGAAACGAAATTTCAATTTAGTAGCCGGACATGGTTTTATGACATTAGGTTATCTGCTGAAAGTAGCATTGATCTTCCCATGATGCCTGATAAGGGGTTGACAGCTTTGCTTTACACTTACCAGGGTGCAGCGGAAGTCAATCAGCAACTTCAACTTAAAGAGCAAGAAGGGTTGATAATCAAAGATGAGGCTGTTAGCATTCGAACAGAGAAAGGCACTGAACTAGTATTATTTGTCACAGATGAAGGAGCTCCGATTTATAAGGCTGGCATGTATAGCGGAAATCAGTTACATTGAAGTCATTGATTTAATGCCCAATTTTTTCAACTTGCTTTTCTTTCACATCCCCTACTTGTTTTGGTCCAGCCTGAGGTGGCAAAAAACAGCTTAAACCGGCCTTGGGTGGTCAACTTAACCGACTCTTGCAAGTATTGGTCGGAAAGAAGCACGAGCTGTGCTTGTTTCTTTAGCTTTCCACTTTTAATCAATGCAGGACTTTCATTGGTGATTGTTACAGGCATGAGAAACTATCGCCTATTGACATCGCAATATCTTTTATATACCTTGTATCTTTTGTAATTAATTTCCATTTTGAAGAATCTGTATTGCTTCACTTTAAAAAAATACAGATGAATAGGCGGACATGCAATGAATCCAGCGTAAATGCTCGTTATGTGTTATGTTATTTGAGACAAGCTTAATTTAAGAGGTTATGACACGTAAATATTGTTTCTATAAACCACACCCTGCTTTAAGTAGCGTCGTCAATAATATACTGATATTTCATGCTAAAAATGAATTACAAACCAACGTAACGTTTCCATTTCCACCTCTTCCTGAACATTGCATTTTATTTTATCCCTTTGACCGACCTTTCGCTGAAGACATAAATACGAAACAACTATATCAATTATATTCATGCACGATTGCAGGACAGCATACAGAACGAACTGTACTTTCGCTGGGGCAAAATCATTTGATGATAAAAATTGGGTTTCAGCCGGGTGCATTACAAAGATTATTGGGCTTGCCTATGCATGAAATGATTCCTTGCATAAGCTATGATGGTGAAGATGTATTCGGACAAAATGTAAAATATGTAACCGATGCTTTTGCAAATGCTGCCAGCTATGAAGTGATGAAAGAGATTGCTGATAATTTCATGCTTACCCTTCTTCAGAAGATAAAAAAACCAAATAATATTGATTTTGTAATACCACTGATACTCAGGCATGGTGGGATGATTAAAATTGATGCTTTGGTCAGAGAAGCCTGTATGAGTAATCGTCAATTTGAGAGAGTTTTCAAAGACAGAATGGGTGTTTCGCCAAAATTTTATAGCAGACTTGTCCGTTTTAGTAAAGCATGGGTCTTCAAGGAAGATAATCCAAATCTTACATGGACTGATATCGCTTATAGCTGTAACTATTTTGATCAAATGCATTTGATTCGTGATTTTAAAGAGTTTGCAAACTATAATCCATCTGAAATCTCCGAAGCTTTTAAAAAGCAACCATTCAGGCTAAAAAATGGTATATTTCATTGAGGTCAAAATGTCGCATTCGTACTATGATTCAGGAAGCGAATGGCAATAGTTTTGAAAGAAAAAACTATGAAGCATTTTTTTCTTTCTCTTACTTTAATGGTTTTTACACCGGCACTTTTTGCCCAAAATAATTCAACAGATGAAACGAATATTAAAGAGGTAATAAAGCAACAGGAAAATGCCTGGAACAAGTATGATTGGGAAAGTTTCAGCAGTCAATTTGATGACGATGCCACCTTAATAAATTTCGTAGGTCAGTTTTGGAAAGGGAGGAATGAAATCCTAACGCGTTTTAAACAAATCAGCGATTGTTGCCTGTCGTCTACATCCATAAAATTTGAAGTTGAAAATATCAGATTTTTAAAACCTGATATCGCCATTGTTTACATCAACGAAACATTAGTTGCTACCAAAGACTATAATACCCCCTTCCACCAATATAAAAAGGATGAGGTGGAGTATAAAATGATATCGGATGTTTTTATAAAGGCAAAAAATGGTTGGCAGATTATCGCAATGCAAGTAGCATTAATTAATCAGCTATTGACACCACACAATGATTCTGAAAAACATTAATGGTAGCCGTTCAATGATTTAAAGATGAGGTCGCATTTTTAAGTATTTAGCTCAGCAAGCCTGCAATAATGTAGATGTAAGCCAACTTACAGCAGGTACATACATTTTGCACTACGGTAACCAAATTGTAAACGTGGTCAAGCAATAACAGACATATGTAATACTATTATAACGGGCGCCCATCATAACCAGGCGCCTGTTATATTAAATTTCATTGCCGTCAAATAAAAGATACGGAGAAGTCTGTAAGATATAAATACAATTAAAGGTTTATTGATGTGAATGGAGCTTTTCTAAAGTATTAGTTATTATATCCTGGTATTCCTGGCCGCGAAATCGGATTGAGTAACCGGGATGCTGCCTTTCGCAGAAGATACCTGATACCGTCAGCCGGATTTTATGAATGGCGACACTGCTCAACAAGGATTTCTCAAATGTCCAGATCCGCATGTGAAGATGAAATATACTAAACTACCGGAGTTGGTGCTTGATTAATAACGAATTAAGAAAAGGTAAGGGCAAAAAAAGGGTCTTCTGTAGAAACAGACGACCTCTAACGATTGCTTGCCATATGAAAAAAGTTCGAAATATTTTTGTTATTTGAAAGTTCCCACTATCTTTAGCGCCGCCTTTAACGATTTGCCAGCTTCAATGGTTGCTTGCTTTTGAAAAGCTTTCCTTTCACTTTCTGATATAAAATTACCTGAAGCTTTGTGTTATTCAAACACAAACTGTTACCGATTTTATTATGCCCAATGTGTGTTTTAGTAAATGAAACCCTTTACGGTAAAGTGATACAGCGATTTTTTTTATTGCTCCCCAACCAACAAATCATTATTTCGATGTTCCTTCACAGCAGCCAGAAATATCTCTACTACCTGCCTGCTCTGCTTCTCATCAAAAAAGCCGATATGACAGTATTCCTTCTTGATACCCATCTATTTGGAGGTGCCGGATCCAATTGCCCTGCCTTCATAAAGTTTTCCATCAGCGGCCAAACAGCACTGCTTCCTGTTGTCTTCCTTGCGGCATGGACGTCCAGAATTTCTCCCACATTCCTTGCTTTGGCCCGGTTCAAACAAAGCTCATCAAAATGTTCTGCCATGATAAATTACAACATACTGCCACTACCATGGGACATCGAATGCACCATGTAAGGCTTTTCGTTAACCTCTACTAAGAATTGAGCATCTGTTCTTAACATACAGAAGTCTGCATGAATTTAATTTATTTTGCCGCCTTTTAAACTTGGGAAAAAATGCTGCAGGCTGAATTTGAAAACCGCTTTTATTTCTTTGAACTGATCAAGGCAACCAATGATATGATCCTAATCAACATGTATAAAACGGAATATGCTTTAGTGAAAAAGGATGGTCAGTGGGATAACGATAGCAGGAACCGGATGAAAGCCACTCCTGGTTTGATACAGGCAATTGTCAGGAGTGTACAGGATAAATAGTAAATTGGCGATCCCATGCTGCTCCAATTAGATATCCAGCTTTTAGATTGTAGTGAACCTGCCATCTGGCGGAAGTTGCTCGTGCCCAGCCATTTTACGTTTCACAAACTGCATCGGGTAATTCAGATTGCCTTTGGCTGGAACAATTCACACCTTTATGAATTCGTGGAGCAGCCAGTCAACAGTGAGTTGATTATTACACTGCCGGAATATAGCGCGGATAGAGACATGTTACACAGCAAAACAGTTCGCCTTGCTCAATATTTAAGTGCTGCAGGTGATGTCTTATATTATATCTATGATTATGGCGATGACTGGAAACATTGCATCAGGGTTGAGGAGGTATTTAAAGACGATCCCGTGGTGGCTAATATCATAGGTGGGGAAGGGAAAACACCGCCGGAAGACATTGGCGGGCCGCATGGGTTTATTGCTTTTAAAAAAGCAGTCAATGATCCGGCGCATGAAGAATACTACGAATACCGCGAATGGCTCAAGTTGAAAGATTTGGAAGTCTGGAACCGTTATGAATTCAACTTACCGGAAGTTCAGCACCGGCTCATCAGGATTTAATCTGTTTACCTAAAGTTCTCCTCATTGCAATAGTGCTTACAGTCCTATTGATACTGAAAATCTTACATGATACTCTCTCACGTCGTTGCCACCTTTTTCAGCTTTAACATTGATTGCTTGACATTTTTTCATGTACGAATCCAAGTGCATAAAATTTGATACCGACTTTTTAAATGATTGTCACCATTCAAACGCGTTATCGATGCACATTATCGTATTTGAGGATGATAGTGATTTAAGGTCACTCATCTGTAACTTGTTAGAAAAAGAAGGCTACACAGTTGAATGTGTTAATGACCTTCAGTTATTACGCTCCCTGGAATTTGCGCCTCCGGATCTTTTTATCATTGATAGGTCTTTTGAGGCAATGACAACTCCGAAACTTTGCAGGTATTTGAAACAAGAGTCTGCAACATCTGCTATTCCTGTCTTAGTGATGGCAAGCAAGCTGTCTGATATTAATGAATGCCTTTTAGCAGGCGCAAACGCTTCAATACAAAAGCCTTTTACCGGAACAGATTTGCTTGCTAAGATTCAACAATTACAAGGATGATATCTGGCACGAAATTTTAAACCCTATCCTAAACAAAACTTATGAAATCGAATTCAAACAGTTCCCGTGGCCGTGCACAGGACCGCGCAAAAGTAGCCGGTGGCCAGGATTATGAAGTGAATTACGAAGCGAATAAACTTGGGACAAGCGCAGACAGCGTGAAGAAGGCCGTAAAGAGTGCTGGAAACTCACGGAAAAAAGTAGAAACCAAAGTGAAAGGTAAATAAGACTTACAGACCCATTGATGCTAAGGCCCCGGACTTCTGGGGCCTTTTTCGCCATCTTGTTGCATCTTTTCAACACACCTGCTTCCTGATCCCACCTGGCGGCGGCGCTGTCCTGAAGTATTGAAACAAAAAATCTTTTAGTGGTCAGCACATGGTGTCAGCATAAGGCCTGCCCCATGGCTTATCTATCCACCAGCGGGAGAACTCTTCTACAACAACCGCTTCAAATCCATCTGAGAAACGAGCCCTTAAGGCCCAGTCAAGCGGGAACTTTACCCTCCTCCATGACATACGCTTTCAAGGACTTTCCCTCAACAATACAATCAATGACATGGAACTCTTCAAACACGATTTCTTCCACCGGCGGACCCTGTAAATAGAGTTACTTTTTCACCGCATTAATTTTTAGTAAAAATACTAAATATTTTAGTTTTTACATCAAATATCCTATCTTGTGTACAATTTATTGTTATGCTAAACATTCAACAGAACCACGCGTGGTTAAAAGAAACTTATGGGCAACAAACCAATGCATTTTTATACGAGAAGGAATTTGAGTTGGATGGTTCTGCTGCCATGGCAGCTGTTTCCATTGTTACCGATGGTAATGACCAGACCTACTACCATTGCGTGATCAATGGCATCGATATCTACGAATTGGTGTATGAAGACAGCATCAATGCCTGGATGGATATCAATAATGATGAGTATCAGCAACTACAGAAGCGCTTGGCAAATTGATTGAAGTGGATATACGTAAATAAAATGCCTTACTACCTTATCACTGTTATCGCTAAAAATGGGCAACGCTTTGCCGGTATCCGCTTTTGCGAAGAATATAATATCGACAAGGCCTGGCAGTTGTTTGAAAACCTCGCTTCGACAAATATCCCCAACTTTAAAAGCTTTGACCTGGTCATGATCAGCAAAAGATCGAAGGCTTATAAGAACTGGATAACGAGAGAACAAAATAAACGCAATCCTGATGCAGATATTAATGCTTTCGGAAACGTTTATGAGAAAGGTAAAGAGGAGATTCGTTATTCTTCCAATGACCGTCAGAAAAAGTCAGATATGACAAAGAATTGGGGTATGAACGGATCTCAGCGGAGTTGATCTTTTTCGACTTTTTCGATCAGCGATCCAATCTTCCTGGACATGACCGTCATCCCCAAATCAAGATCAAACCAACCTTCTGCCGCGCCATTCCTGATCCTCTCCACATCAAGCACTTTATATCTGTCTACCATGCAGCGATAATACACACTGTTATCAAGCCTGATCATCAACGTAATCATTGCGATATGTTTTTCACCACGCACTTCTAAAGGATATTCGTTAAAAAAGATGGGTACATGACCGCGGGAGCTGTCACGTAGAACACGTTTTACTTCTGGAGTTAAGATAGACATGGGAATGAACTGTTGCGCGTGATAAAATCTTTCAAAGTTCTGCCCACTATACCGGCTGAGAGCATGTCAGTATCAGCTTTCGACCTGCCATCTTCGTCAGGTTCAGGCACCTGGTCAAAAAAAAACGCTAGACCCAATCACCTCATTGAAAAAACGTTTGTTACCATTTCGTAAGGCTACCTGGTACCGCTCCGCCTTACAACCATTGTAGCGTGGTGTGATCGTTATGTCTTCCAACTTTTAGGGAAAACCAAGTATTCATTAAACGATGTTTCTCCAGGTTATAAAATATGCCCTCGATTAAACTGTTCTCTTCATTCATAATTAAAAATGCTGGAGGATAACGATAATTTTTTAGCGTTAAAACTAATAATTAGATCGAAGTAATGGGAGTGTGTTACGTCTGGTTCTGTGAGGGGGTGCTTTGGAAGCGCCTCCCCTACTCGACTGTAGCTGATCCGCCAACGCAAAATAGCTATTGCAATAATAAAAATTAATTACTATTTTGTTAGAGTGCATGGGCTGGAACACGTCTCGGAAGAACGTGGGGTGGTAAATAACAGCATGTTGATTACTGTTTTGGATGTTTGCCGGTTTTAATCGCTCTCTTTCTTTACAAGTTCTTCATGAAGTTTACGGAGGTGAGAACCTCGTTAAAGACTCTGTCATCCTCATGCACTTTTTAAAATCTGACTTATGGCAACACATGCAGACTTTGCCCTGGTCGCGTCAGCTCGTGAAGCTTTCCTCAATAGAGCTATACAAGCCAATTTTTCCGGCGGCCCGTTTTTTTTCCCATTGCCGCAAACCATTATTGTCGGAGGAGAAACGGTAACCTTTGGGGGCATGGTTCAGATAGCCGCGCCTGCTGTAGAGCTTCATCCCAATGCTCAAAACACCGCCCGTTTTCACTTTGCGTTTTTTACAACCTTTAATGCAAGGGTTGATTCACAGGTTGTACCTGTTGATGGAGGTAGTGCTTCGCAACGTACGTTCCGTTCACGTGTACGACTGGACGCTTCAGTTGATTTAGCAGTTTATCTTGGACCGGTAAACGGGCAGATCATTCTGCAGCTAAATACTGCCGCGATAAGTTTTCAGCCATTAAAGCTGACTATTCTGGAAGGCCCAAGACCTCCACAGAAAATTCTTGATGCATTACAATCACAGAAACTCGCAGATGCGGCAACAAATGCGGTAAGACAAATACGTCCGGTTACATTAACAACGATCGCTTCCAATGAACTAAATGTATCACAACCCGGCAGATTTAAAGATTCTAACTTTTCAGTGTTCGAGTGGTTTCGGTTCACCTTGTTGGTAAGCAGGGTCGTAATAAAAGTTTTCGAAGGTGCCATTACGGTCGCAGTCGATTTTGCAAAGATCACCAATGGTAACGAAAACGCATTAACAGATCTCACCGGTAAACAAAACGGTGGGAGCATACGCATTCAAAGAATAACCGATAATATTGATAGTTCAGATCCGATCTTCCTAGGGGGACAAACTTATGGAGGGGGCGCAGACATAGCTTTTGCGTTCAACCATATCGTGATGAGTCATGTACTGGACGTTATTTCACCGCAAATTGCAGGCACGCCGGTCATTCATAAGGAGATTGCCGGAGTTGGTATCACTGCTTCAATCTCATCCATCAGCGGCGGCTATAGTTTTTTTGAGCATGATTTACATGGATGGGAAAGCGGTATTGGTATTAACGTGGGTATTAACGTACGGGGTATTGATGGAAGTTTTAGCGTTAAACTACAGCCGTTTTTCCGTGAATATGACCGTGCAACAAACGTGGGTACAGAAGGCTGGTATATTTTTGTTGCGCAGGTAGATATAGATTTTCCCTGGTATATTGATGTATTGGTTTTTATCGCGAATGTTCTGGAGATGATACTTCAAATGATTGTTACCGTGCCATTGACACTCTACAATAAGTCGTTTACAGTCAGACTTCTTGACCGGATAAACAAAGGATTTGCTGGGATCGATACGGATAATCTTGAAAACAACGTAAAGCTTACCGTACAAAATTCAGTTTTCGATGCAGGTTTACCACGGGCAAGATATATTGCGCTTACCCATGACGGAATCGATATGGGTTTTGGTTCAGGGAGTTTTGCCCCGTTCGCACTTCCGGGCAACCCACCTCAGGGAGCCTACATTACACCCGTTACATGGGATGCTGAAAACCGTGCGCCAATCATCACCTCTGTGAGCGTTATTCCAGAATGGGCACGTCTAATAAGTGGCGATTTGCTGGCTGTATGGGAAATAAGACGAAAGGATACAAATCAAATAATAGCTACAGGTACACGCAGGTATGTTTCTTCAACAGGTAATGGAATATCCATTCCACACCATTCAAAAGATTTGTATCTAGTCAAAGAATTTATCGTACGCTGCCGGCTCACCACAACATTACAGAACCAGGTTGGCGAAATATGGTCAGGCGTACAAAATATCGTAATACAAGATAAAATTGACCGAAGCCATCCCTATGTAGAATGGGGACCTGAATGGGCTTATTTTGCCAATGCAGGCACTGATTTCAAAACCTGGATGCGTTATAGCCGCTCAAGGATTCACCGTACAGCCGTTGCCGCAAGGTGCAGGATGTTAAAAGCAGGAGCCGATGATCGTGTCCTCTCCATGGAACGAGAGGCCAAAACAGGCCGTTATACAGGGAAACATCCAAAATTCAGGTACAAAGATACGCTGCCATTTAGCCATGAAAACATTAACCAGCACCGCAAAGAATTGTGCGAATACTGTTTTTTTGGAGGACCAGACAAAACAGCGCCTTATCCGGTTGAGGACTGGTTCGAACCGAATGAACCGAGTTTTAAAGAAAAAAACTTTCCAAAAATTCATCCTTAAGTCTTACGCAGTTCTGCAAAGATTTATTTAACAGACGTGCAAGGCATTTTATCCTGTACAGATTATATGCGATTTGACGGATATTGAATTTTCCGCAGCTGTTAGCAGGTGCCCTTTCTGTCGTTCTATTCAGGTATTCAAAATCAATTTAATGAAATCATTATTGAAAATTTCTTCAACAATTTTTTGAGAAGAGACTGTTTCTTGTAACGGATGCTGTTGAAAAATATTCTTGTTCAGGTCTTCAATGGTATTTGTAATGGGCATTGCGTTGTGTGCTGATACTTCGTAAATACTTTTCTTGTAGCGAGTGTTGAATACTAAATTGTTGGGGTCAACAAAACCTGCCTTGATATATGCCCTTGTCTTTTTTGAACACCTGCAAGGGTTCGACTTGTTTACTAATCCACATCTTTCGTTCATCCAATTATATAAGTCTTGCCTTGCTCTCATTAATCGTATGCGAAAGTTACCTGTGGAAATTCCTAAAATTTCAGCACCTAAATTATGTTCAATGTCAAACATCTCTCCAAGAATATAAATCATTCTTTGTTCCCTGTCAAGGCAGAGTAACATTCCAGCTGTGCAATTAATTCTGATTTCTTCTATTGAGCCGGCAAGCTCCTGCTCTTCATTTATGGTCAATGAATGATTAGGAACATGATCAATAAAATTGAAGTAAGTTTCAAAGTCCATTGTTTCTAATTCAGACTTACTTTTTTTTGCATTTAGAAAATGATTTACGGTTATTCTGTAGAGCCATGTTCTGAATTTGCTTTTACCTTCAAATTTTGTCAGCCCTGTGATGGCTTTGATAAATACTTCTTGTGTTAAGTCTTCTGCGTCCTGAACACTCTTTGTCATTTTTAGGGCAAGGTTATATATGAATAGTTGATGCCTGATGACAAGATTTTGTAGTGCTTTTTTATCGCCACCAACAGCCAGTTTTACCAATTCTGTATCTACCTGATCGGTATAATTTAATCGAAAAGGATTGTCCATAATGCAAAGATTAAATCAACTGCAAACGTATCTGTTTGCAGTTGGTGAGTAGATAAGTTAAGCCTGATTTATTCCACCATCTACAGCTATTTCGTGTCCTGTAATATACGACGCGTCATTTGAGGCTAAGAATAATACTGCTTTTGCCACTTCTTCCGGCTGTCCAAATCTTTTTAATGTTGTCTGGTTAGTTATTGCTTCTGCAGCACTTTTTAAAACATCTTCCGGCAATCCGATTTTATTCCAGAAAGCGGTTCCAATCGGACCTGGGCTCACAGCGTTAACCCTAATTCCCTTTGACGCAAGTTCAGCACTTGCAACACGTACCACTGAACGAATAGCAGCCTTACTGGCACTTAATAAACTGCTTCCAGCAAAGCCAATTTCATTCAACCAGGAAGTGGTAATGATAATAGAAGCATTTTGGTTTAAGTGTGCAATAACCTTTTGTAAAGAGAAGTAAGCTCCTTTTAAATTCACATCAATCATTTTATCAAAAAAGGCCTCTGAAGTTTCAGCGATTGGCGCCAGCTTGCCCTGCCCTACATTGATAAATACGACATCGATTCCACCAAATTTCGATTTGGTTTCGGTGTATAATTTTTCCAAATCGGAAAGATTAGTTACGTCTCCCTGAATTCCATGACTCATGGGTCCAAGCTTTTCCGTTGCTTTGTTTAGCGATTGCTTGCTGCGTCCAAAGATGACAACGTTTGCACCATTCGCAATAAATTCTTTGGCTGTCGCAAAACCGATTCCGTCAGTGCCGCCTGTTATTACGGCAACTTTGTTTTTTAATTTGTCCATTTTTTTCAATTTAACAGTAACACCGTTGTTACCATTATTTGGACAGTCAAAAAAGAGTCGTGTTACAAAAGTCTCAGAATTATTTTGAAGCGTGGAGTAAATGTCCACTCACACTTAAAAGAAAACCATTTCCTTTTCTTGTTCGTGCATTTAAAGCCGATTTATTTGAAAGCCACCAGGTAAAACAGATAGTTGCATGCCATTACAACCAAAACGCATACAGAAAATGCTCAAGAAAAAGTGAAGAATTTTTCAGAAAGTACGCGCTCCATTAAGAGAACCCAACATTGTCTGCATTTTTTAGTTGGACACAACGATTGGTTTTGCGACTTGCAGCGAGAACGTCTTAGAAGGCGGCTGGGTAGGATCACTGAGTTCATTGAGCTTCGAATTCAAAATATATAATTTATCACCCTGCATGGTGGCGGTAGAAGGATGTGCGAACCTGTCTTCTGCAGCTGTAGAAGCTGTGACGCTCGCTGAATTAAAGTGATCCTTGCTGTTAAGAATAAACACTTTATTAACGCACTTGTTCTGCACAAGGACAAAGTCTCCTTTCTGGTTAATGAGCAATCCGTCCAGCAAATTGGGGATCCCTTGCTGCTACAATAAAATATCCAGCTCTTAAATTGTAGTGAACCTGCTATCTAACGAACGATGCTCGTGCCCGGCCATTTTACGTTTCACAAACTGCATCGGGTAATTCAGATTGCCTTTGGCTGGAACAATTCACACCTTTATGAATTCGTGGAGCAGCCAGTCAACAGTGAGTTGATTATTACACTGCCGGAATATAGCGCGGGTAGAGACATGTTACACAGCAAAAGAGTTCGACTCGCTCAATATTTAAGTGCTGCAGGTGATGTCTTATATTACATCTATGATTATGGCGATGACTGGAAACATTGCATCAGGGTTGAGGAGGTATTTGAAGAAGATCCCGTGGTGGCTAGGTGGGAAAGGGAAAACACCGCCGGAAGACATTGGCGGGCCGCATGGGTTTATTGCTTTTAAAAAAGCAGTCAATGATCCGGGGCATGAGGAATATCACGAGTACAGGAAATGGCTGCACTTGAAAGAAGATGAGGTCTGGAACCGTCATGAGTTCAACCTACCGCAAGTTCAGCACCGGCTCATAAAGATTTAAATTTACCAATAGGGAATGATCGTGCGTGCATAAGGAAAGCTATTTGCCAATCGTACGCAACAGGTATTTTTTTATGCCCAATCCCAGCGCTTTTGCTATCGCTGTTTCTTGATCATCGAGAGACTCTAACCATTTTGTCCCGTCGTGATGTATTCGTAGCACATTATCACGAAAAAGTATGCAGTCGTAATAGCGTTTGCCAAAATCATCCATTTCTTTGACAATCGCCATTCTTCGACCGTTATATTCGAAATCTATCGGGAATTCGCGTATGACCTTTTGTTTGTCCGTTGACATCGTCTCATCTTTATCAAATCTGACAGTCTGGACTTGAGTGAACATGTTTAAACAAATTTAAACGTTTCCATGAAATCGCTAAACAGGATTTCGGTGTAACAATTATTATTAACGGAAATTCAATGAATCTTTGCTGCGCTCTTTCGTTTTCAAATTACATTAAAAATTCAATTAGCAACGATCATTGCACTGATTTGCATCTGAGCATGTTTCTTTGCTCAACTTGTTGATTTCGCTTTTCTTAGTCGATAACCAATATCAGTCTCATAACCAAACCGGCTCTGATACGAACTTCAAAAGATAAAGAAGGAGTGCAGAACAATTATGGCAATTAAAAAAAACTTTTTTAAAACGCTGGCGGACAGTTGCTAAACCGCATTGCAGCCCCTTTTCGTTAAATTGAAATTAAACGGATAAAAACAGCATTAAATGTGTCTGCGACATTTTTTTCATTCCAAAATAGTTCAAGAACTTTGCCTAAATTAATAACTTTCTCTTTTCATGGATGAACTATTACTTACGCCGAATGAAGATGCGCGTCTTGATTCTCTTAAAACATATAACATCCTTGACACTGACAAAGAACTGGAGTATGATGCCCTTACAGCTTTGGTTGCCAGTGTTTGTGAAGTACCGATTGCTTTGATTAGCTTCATGGATGAAGATCGTCAATGGTTTAAATCTCATCACGGGACCATGATCACTGAAACTGACAAAGCTTCTTCCTTTTGCGCATATGCCATCATTCAACCTGATCGGCTGATGATGGTTGAAGATGCAAAAAAGGATGAGCGTTTTAAAAATAATCCGCTAGTAACAGGAGATCCGAACGTGATTTTTTATGCAGGCATGCCCATTGTTAACGATGAAGGTTTTGCGCTTGGAGCACTGTGTATCATTGATCATAAGCCTAAAGTGCTAAGCCAGCATCAGCAAACCGCTTTAAAAACACTTGCGGCCGAGGTGTTGGACAAATTGGAGTTACGCAGGAAATTTGCGTAGATCCGGAAATTATCTTTATCAATAAAGCACCGCGAAAGCTACGGCTTTTTCAATAAACACAATATCAAATTGGATTGGATTTGCGCCATCGCCTTCCATCTATACCCCGGAATAAATACCACCATTGGTTATACAGTCTTAACGCTTCGGACCTTGCATGCCAATTAAGCTTGTTTACGATCCATCGGAATATCAAGCCTCCGGTTAACCCGGAGAAAGTAAGGGCCGCGTTGTAGACAGTAAACGATATAAAAAGTAACCGAAAATGATTATTATCTACAGAGGCTTTAAACGTTTTAAGATCTCCACCCATCAATAGTGCAAGGACGTCAAATCTTATTTCCAGTTTGATAACATACAGTGCTACTGCATGCAGGATGATAGAAAAAATGGCAGATAGCATCAGTCCTTCTAAAAGTCCCAGCTTAACGGCGGCTTTTGGAAATCTTCCGAAATTGTAAGCAAGGTAAAAGGCAATGGGAGGTAGAAGAAGAACGAAGATGATCACCGCACTTAAAGCGATATTCATTTAATTTCTTTTACGAATTCTTTACTTTGATTAGCAGAAGCAAGTTTGATCGTATATGGCTCACCGTTTACGGTTATGACAACGCCCTGCCTCGCCAGCGAATGCGAATTGCCGGCAACAGCTTTGGCAATAGCTGACGATAAACGCTTATTGCGTAATACAGCCTGTGCCTTTTTAGATATTTTGGCATTTGTCATAAAACAAAAATAAAGCTTTCATTTGTTAAAAAAGCGAATTAAACGGATAAATGCGGATCATCTATAATGCCTTAAAACAAACTCCCCTGCTCATTATTCTCCTTCTTGGCAGCCCTTGCCTCATCGTAAAAATCAATGGGTCTTACATCATCACCAAATGGAGGCAGAAAGTCATAATTGGTGCGGGCGTGGGGATCAAGAGCAGACAGAAACTTCTTGTCTACAAACCAGCAGTTCATGTCTGCAGAATCAAGTTGATACTTTGCCAGATCCATCATTCATCTTTCGATAGTTTACCAAAGAGCCCATTCGTACGCGAGCGACCCTGCTAAGATGGCTGGCAAGCGACGCTTGGCATTATGAACCAGGGACATCATGGTGTTGCCAGGCACGGTATCGGCGGCAAAGGTCTAACAGGTAACTCCCGTTTCTTCATCCATCTAGTGGTTATAAATACCAGCCACGTAAAAAGGTTCAGCGGTTTTTCCTTTAACAACTAAGCGACAGGGGTATTAATGGGTTCTTTGAGAATCTTCCCGCTTTTACCTTTCTCTTTGAGAATTCCCCATTCCCTGCAACCGGTAGATGGCACCAGGAAACGTCTTCGTATTGCAGCTTCTGCAAACATGCAAAGTTTACTAAGACAATAACATATACTATGATGGAAACACAGCCGGAAAACCACCTATGACCTTAAACCGGATATCGGTAAGGAGGCATTCGTGAGCCGTGAAAAAGTCAGGGCATTCAAAGAGTGGATGGGTAAGTGACAAGTGACTTATAAAGGCATGATGATTGTAAAAGATTAATAAACTTTTTTAAATGGCAGAAACGACAGGCAATGGCCTTTCAGCAGAAACCGGTAGCGCTTCAGATTTAAGCGGAACTGTAAAATTGAAGCAGGTGGCAGATAACCTGCAAGAAAAAAAAGAACAGACGGTTCTCTCCTCTTCAGAAACGAATAAAGAATCTGTCAAACCAACAAAAGGGCTCGTGGATGAGCCGGGTGATGACAAGATCGTTCTTTCCGGTGGAAGCGGGATGATGCTCAAGTCGCCGGATCAGGAAGGTGAGGATGGTAAATAATTGTTGATAAGGGCTATACGTTTCTGGGCACATCTCATATTTTACCAAAATCATACAGGAAGGTTTCCTGTTGTTTGTTGTCGTTAGGTAGGATAACCCTATTTGTCCCAGCATTGGCAAATTTGCTGACCTTGTCCAAGAGTGTTCGCATCGATGTGTAAATAGGAAATCGCGCTGAAAATTCATGCACCGTGATTCACTCCGTTTTGAGCGACACTGACGATGTGCCTCCCGCAACAAGAGGAACTTACCCGCGCATTTCAACTGATCAACCTTTTTATATCATGGGTACCCCGCGGGAATATGGATTTGTGGCCGACCTTAATCCGACCATTTAATGATCAGGTTGCTCGCCCGATTTGCACGCGCTCTATTTAAAGAACACAACATTTTCTGCATTCTTACTTGGACACAACGATTGGTTCTGCAACTTGCAGTGAGAACTTCTTCGATGGCGCTTGGGTAGGATCATTGAGTTCATTAAGCTTCGAATTCAAAATATATAATTTATCACCCTGCATAGTGGCGGTAGAAGGATGGGCGAACCTGTCTTCTGCAGCAGTAGCAGCTGTGATACTTGCTGAATTAAAGTGATCCTTGCTGGTAAGGATAAACACTTTATTAACGCCCTTGTTCTGCACCAGGACAAGGTCTCCTTTCTGGTTTATGAGCAATCCGTCTGCGCCAGGAAAAAACTGATGCGCGTCCACCAATACCGGGTGATCAGGCTGCATCGGATTCACCTTGATCAATGCGCCATTGCTGTTATTTACAGTTAGCAGGTAACCGTCCGGATGCCAGGCAATCCCATTTAAACCAATATCTTCCCCCTTAAAAAGAAGGCTTGTTGAATACAGCGTTGCATTGCCAGATGCATCCACCTTGTAAATAGCAGGGGAATAACTATCGGTAATAAATATGTTTCCCTGACTATCGAGTGTCAGGTCATTAGCAAAATGTTTTCCGACATAGAGCCCGGAAAGATCCACGTCCAGCACCTTTTTACCAGACGAAAGGTCCAGTCCGATCAAACGGATCATTTTCTGATACGTGGCCGTGTCTTTATATTTTGAATAATTGGGATCTCCTGTACAGATGAGCAACCTGCCTCGGCGCTGGTCGATCTTCATGCCAAAGCTGGACTTTAAACTGCTATCTTCATGGAAGGTTTTATAAATGCCATCAAGCGAAACGGTGCCGACAGCACCGGTAGTCGCAGAACTCACGAAAAAACGCTGACCGGCAGCGTCCCAGTCTGTCCCTTCCGGATACTTCAGCGGAGCCTCAAACTCGATACGGCTTGTCTGGGCATTAAGATGTGCCGCTGTTAGGATCATCAGTATTGCGAACGAGAATTTCTTGATCATCAGTATTTATTTTTTAGGTGACACGGTGTATATCACGCCGTTTTCGTCATCGGTAATGAAAATGCTTCCTTTACTGTCGACCGCTAGACCGGCAGGTCTGCCGAATCTTGTCTCTCCCTGCTTACTAAGAAAACCGGAGAAAAAATCGCTTACCGACGTTGGTTGTCCATCCTTGAAATGTATCTGCTGCACCTTATAACCTTCGGGATGCTCCCGGTTCCAGGATCCGTGCCAGCAGACAAGCGCATCACCGTTGGGTAAGAACTTGAAATCGATGGGTGCTGAATGGGCTGGAAATTCCATTACGGAAGGGATGGTAGTTTTTGCGTACGCTTCTTTTGTTGTGCCCATCGGGTCTTCCCTGGTATGGTCCACCTGTTGCTTCCCGAATACCTGGGGCCAACCGTAATTACCGCTATCTATGATCCGGTTAAGCTCTTCCGGGGGAATACTGTCTCCCCGCCAGTCGGTACCGTTATCGCAGCCCCACAGTTCCTTTGTATCCGGTTGCCAGTCAAAACCGATGGTGTTTCTCAATCCCCGGGCAAATATTTTACGTCCGCTGCCATCCGGTCTCATCTGTAGAATAGTGGCATGCTCAGGGTTGGTCTCCTTGCAATCGTTGCAACTGCTGCCAACAGACATGTATAGCATACCATCGGGGCCAAATCCAATAACGCGGTTATCATGCTGGCTTCCTTCCGGTAAATTGTCAAGTATCGTCGAAGTATCTGCAAGCTGGTTATCTGACATGATACGTGCTTTTTTTAATTCCTTATCGGAACAGGCATATAACCAATTATCCTTAATGGCTATACCATGAACATCCCGAAATTTTGCCCAGACGGTGATCAGCCGGTCCATTCTGCCATCGTGGTTAGTATCTGACAGAAACAGGATATCACCCTGGTCACGCCTGGTGACATAGATACCTGCTTGCGTGGCGACGATCATCCTTGGCTTTCCAAGTCCCGTTGCGGCCACCTTAAGCACATAACCATCTGGTACTTTTAACTGCGCAGTGAGTTTTTCCTGAAAGTCTACATGTTTCGGATAGGTGGTGTGAACGATCGCCTCTGTAGGAGTCTTTGATGGCAACCCTTTCTGCCCATAGACTCCACTGCAGCAAAGCAGGAGGATTACGATAAAGATTCTTGTCATGCAATTTGAATTAAGCTCAAATCACCTCAAAACCATGCCACCGGCAAACATCATTACATGTCTCACAAACGACTGGGTAAATATCTCCTGAATGTGAAGCGGATTGCGTAAACTCTCAACGACTGAGATCGCGAAGTGTTTGTGCATTTTGAACTGCATATCCATGCCCATCATTGTTGAAATAAACGTAGACATCTTTTCCTTGCTGCTCCCATTCACGGATCCTGTCCCGCCACCAGTATAGATGATCATTTGTATAACTTCCACTGTAAAGATGCCGATCGTCCGGTCCGTGCATCCGAACATAGACAAAGGAAGCGGTTGCGATCAGGTGACAGGGAAGCCCTGCGCCACTCATCACGCAGTAAGCTGCACCATGATGCTTTAAAAGGTCGAATATTTCCTGACAATGCCAGCTTGGGTGCCTGAATTCCACTGCGATCCGCATCCAGACTGGCAGTTGAGCTAAAAAGTAAGCAAGCCGTGGGTAGTCAAGCGGGAAGTTAGGAGATAACTGTACCAGTAGCACCGCCCGCCGGTCCCTTAGTTCATGCCATCCGTATGAGATTTTAGCGATCCAACGTTCTGGCTGGTATAATCTTTTGATATGGGTGAGTGCTTTGGGCGCTTTTACGCTTAACAGGAATCCCTGTGGAAGCACCTGGTTCCATTTTTTGAAATGATCGTTTGTCGGCCAGCGGTAAAAACTGCTGTTGAGCTCCGAAGTGTCAAAACGTTGAACGTAATAAGGCAATCGCTCCCAGGATCGTATGCCAGACTTATAAAAAACTTTATCCCAGTGGGGATAGCTCCATCCGGATGTACCGATAAAAACCATTACCGCAATGTGTTAGGAGTTTGCCTGCCCAACAAATATGCCAGCAGGTTTCAATCGCCTGTTGCCGGGTCAAACAAATGCTGTTCTTTTGGATCTAGGCGGCTTATTCAGGAAGATTTTTTACCCGCAGCCTTTTATAGAGCAGCTTTCTTGGCGCTTTTCTTCTTGAGAACTTTAGCTCCTTCCTCACTGGCACCAGGTAAGTCAATCGCAATGGATCGTTTCCTACTTATCACTTCTTTCGCAAATTAATTTGTTGATTAATCCAGCAACTTTTGGCAAAATATTTGAACATTCACAGTTTAAGCCAATATAACTATGAGAGCAGAAGATTTTATCTGTTTTGATATTTTAGACGCCCAAGGCTATAAGACTCCCGTTACTGCTACTATCGAAAACGGATGTCTTTACGTAAGCTGTTTAGCGAAAGAGTTTTATTCGTTATTCGGGGATTACACGATAAAGTTTCAGTTGGGTTCGGTCCATCCATTCTTTAAAACGCTACAGCAAGATCCATTTGCAAAACAGCTTCAAGAAGAGCTTGGCAAAATCAAAGCGCGAACCATTCAGTACTATAATTGAAGATGCAGGAGATGCTGGATGATGTATATTCGCGCCAAGTTAATTACCCCCCTTCAATGAACACATCAATTATACGCAACATACTTGAGTCAAGGCAAATTATAATTAAATCACGGATGGATATAGAGCGCTACCAACGCAGTCTGGAGAGAAGCGAAAAGTTAATTGAGGGCTTCAAAGCCATAATTGAAGAACACCAGCAGGCACTAAGCAAAATGTCGGAGTTTAGAAGAAACTGGATCGAACGCCAAGATGCTTAATAGGCTATGGGACCAACCTCGCCCTGATATTGATTATACCACCACCTTTACCATGCATTTTATAATTTACTGAATATTGCTCTGAGTTCAAATTGGCTTTTGTCGCTACCATTTTACCATCAATAAATAATGCCAGAATCACTTCCCCCGACCTTCGCCCATTTTCGTCTTCATTTGCCCTGTAAATTCTCAACACTTCCCACAAAGGAATCTACCGCTTATTTACCTTTGTGAGCGTAACAGCGCTTCAATTCCTCGATCTTTGGCTTTATATCATAATTGAATCATATACATGACGGAAGATTTACTGCCGCAAGTTTTTCAAGAAGCGCCCGACTCCATGAAAGTTAATTTCGTAAGGAAGCGCTCATTCGTCATCAAACATTCAACAACTGATTGTAAAAAACTATATGAAACATGAGGTTGTTCCGAATCGATTTGCGATTTCGTAAATTCTTCTATCTTGTCTGCCTGCAGCAAGCATAGCTAAGCTATGATTCTACATCGTTAAAAGTTAACGGCATCGATTTTTATTTGAACTTTAAATAAGTACACGTTTCATGAAACCGTATTTCTACTTATTTCCGAACGTCATTTTCATATCTCATGATCTCAGACTTCGGTTTATTTCATGTTTGGTGGCCGCGCTGTTCTTGTGTGGCTTTTTTATTTATCAGTGTCCCAGAGTAGCCGCGCGTTCTCCTTCCAGTCCAAGTGATTTCCGGTGAATCATCCAGGAAGCTTTCATAAAGAAAGTCTTCAAGATAAGGTACGCAACGTTACGCTCCAGGGTCTGTCGGCGCATTTATATTTGGACTTCCCCTACGAATCAAACAATTCGTGTATTTTAACCATAGCACAAGGTTGTTTTTCCTCAACTTTTTATAACAGGTCACCAATCGATGGCGCGTTACCCGTCAGCATGGTATTTGAATGAATCTTCCGGTGGCTTTTGGACAGTCGCCAAGGTATTCAATCTAAGCTAAGTACAGCCGCTCCAGTCTTGGTGCGGCTTTTTAAATATCTGTCCAATCCTTATTTTTTCGAGTGTGTGAATTTTCATCGTGGAACAAGGTCGTTATTCCTCACGCCTACAGGCCATATAAGGTTTGTAAGGTGTAGAATGTACTAAGCATCGTTTTTGCCTTGGTCATTGGACTGTACACAAGATATATTGCACTTTGGACCGCTCTAGTCCTGGACTGGTCCTCTTTCATTTTTTCATATGTTAGAATAGCCGCTGCATTCCTGTAGCGGCTTTTTTATTTTCAGGTAGTGAGATAAGCAGCAATATTCCAGGGGACTGTAACCGTTCAGAAATTACCTGCACATTATTTGTACTCTATTACGCTTCCGCCAGCTCCGGATCATCCCAGTCTCCAACATTAAACATGAAAGACCAATAGCGGATATTATTACCTGGATATTTGCTTTAATCCTTGAGTCTGTAGATGTGCCTGTCAGGAAACTCCACGTTATAAAGGTGATGACCGATCTCTGTAACACGAAAAAACTCACCATCATGCTCAATTAAAAATTGCGGCTTTGTAACACTGGAATCAGTGCCTTTTTTAAGATGTCACTCACTTGCATCGGCATATCACTTGGTATAATACATTCTATCCGAATGATCAAGATTGGTGATTTTGCCAGTTCTGCAAAGATCCTGTCAGCCAGTCCGTACTTTCTACAGCTTGAATACACTTATTTATAAAAGCTTTGTCTTCGCTGGTTAGCTTCCAGTACGGGTTGTCGTGGTATTCTACATGATATTGAACCTTCATTCTCTGGATTTCTGTACCTTCCTGTTACAGTCTAAGTTATATATTTTATGTAGCCGCGCCATTCCTGGTGTGGCTTTTTTATTATATTCAATGCGCAATTATTACATTAAAGCAAAGAAGTAAGCCGTTCTACTCTTAGCGCGGCTTTTTTATTTACGACACCTTAGGGCAATGGTACAGTCTTTTGTATTACTGGATTTTTTTTGAGTCGTAGACGATAGGCAGTTTTTGACACTTTTCCAGACGGCGATTCACTTTTAAGTATCAAATTGAATAAGATTTGAGTTCCATCTGGTTTGAAGCAAAATGTATTGTCGATCAAAGGTTTCCCCTGTCCAGAAGTAAGCATCGTTTGTAAACGATCCAAAGGTTCTTGCATGCGCTTAAGGAAAACATGAGGATCGATGTCATCAACTACTTCGAATCTTCATATCCCTTATTAATTGCAATACATCATCAGTCAGTTCAAGCATAACTTCTTATTGATTTAAACTTTTCAGCTATTTGAAAAAAAGGTTTTGCAGCGGTAGCAAAAGATGCTGCGATAAGTCTCGCTAACGCAAAGCCTACTAACCTTCCTCCAACCTCATCACTGCCTCACAAATCAACCCTCGCAACAGTGAGGGCAAACTTCTTACAGAGAGATGGAGAGCCCAGGAGTTGACACAGATAATAAACTTGATGAGGACATTACCCACGATTTTTTTGTTATGGCGATCAGTGTGCCACAAGCAAAAAAGCGCAGGAATACACTGTCGATAAATTAAATGAGGCCTTCTAATTTGTATCGATCGGGAAGAAGCACTGTTTGCACTTCTTTATGCCCTTCTTCTATTTTAATCAATAGAAGACTTTCAGTTGTGATTGTTGATATGAGGAGAGATGATTGTCTATTGATAACATAACATCTTTTCTGTACCTTGTATCTTTCTAATTCATTTCCATTTTGAAGAATCTGTATTGCTTCACGCTAACAAAATACAGATGAACTGGATTACAGATTTGCACGGAGAGAGAATTGCCGTCTACAATGTGACTTCATGTATAGAACAGGTAGAGGTCATTGTTAACGAGGATCTTAACCTAAAGGCTGAAGAAAGAAATTACTGGAAAGCACTTTTGAAACAGTTACACGAAATTTCAGGGTGATAAAAAAGTCTGGTTGTGAATTCCAAACAATGGGTATAGTTACATCCTCACCATCTGCTTACTAGCTTACCCTGATTAACACAGGGAACCTGGTAAATTTTCCCGCAAAGATGGGCTCTATGATGAAGTGATCAATCTGATAAGAATAGGCTAAATCCTGAATCAGAAAGTATGTGCAAAAAAAGTCAGCGTACATTATATCACGATGGCACAGTTTATGAATTATCGTGATCATTGTTCATCTAAATTTTGTCATATGTTACGTTGGACCGTTATATTTTTAATTGTGGCCATAGTGGCTGCTATTTTTGGATTTGGTGGCATAGCTGCAAGCGCAGCCGGAATCGCAAAAATCCTGTTTTTCGTTTTTATTGTACTGTTTCTTGTTTCGCTGATCTTCGGGCGCAAAAGTGTATAATCGAAAGTTATACGATTTCATCAAGCAGGTTTGCTTCAGTATAGCTCAGTAAGGAAGCATGCGAATAGCATGCTTTTCTTTTTAGCGCTATTCTCATCAATATCCGTACATGACATTACCAATAAACCCATGCCTTAAAGTTCCGATTAAAGGATATATCTAAATTACAAGCTTCTCATGCTCGTTAATTACATGTCCAATTGCGAACGGAAGAAATTCATTGATAGCTACTACGTCTTTATCGTCGATCATCCATTCGCCAGACTCCGTTTCATGAATAGTGAAAAGGTAATTACAACCTGTTTCAATTTGGTACCGTCGCTCTTTACCATCCTGAATTTGAGTGACATTATAAATTTCCGTTCCCACAGTGATGGTAAATGATTGCTTCATATGACAACAATAAACAAATGCGATGCCAGTGATCGCCATTGCAATTATTTCAGCCCTCCATGCTTTGTTGGGTCATTTGTTCCCTACAGTGGTAATACTTTACTCCATTTCTAGATCTTAGAAAAGCTTCCTTTGGTGATTTTTAGTTGTGCCTGGTTTACCCCGAAACAGTAATATTTTCTACGAAATTGGAGCAAGCCATTTTTGTTTTCGATATGAAAAGTTCATGGCATAACGATTGGGATAGTTATCAGATGATCCAGCCTCGAGGCGCGAGGAGGGATAAGCTTGAAATTTTAAAACAAATACGATACAATGAAATCGACGACTTCCAAATCACAGAACAACACCGCGAAAACATCGGACAATTCACTTTTGAAAGAGTTTTTTATTGATGAGATCAAGGACATTTACTGGGCCGAAAAACACATCACGAAGACTTTGCCGAAGATGAAAAAAGCCGCTGGCTCAGCAGAACTGATCGCCTGCTTTGACGAACATCTGGCGCAAACAAAAACGCATGTGGAAAGATTAGAACAGGTATTTGAACTACTGGGTAAAAAACCACAGGCAAAAAAATGCGAGGCCATAGAAGGTATCACAGAGGAAGGAGAAAGCATTATTGAAGAAACGGAAGCAGGTACTTCTACCAGGGACGTAGGACTTATCCTTGCTGCGCAGAAAGTAGAACATTATGAAATAGCAACCTATGGCGGACTGGCACAACTTGCCAAAACTCTTGGACTTGAGGAGATCGCTGAGATACTACATCAAACGCTCGAAGAAGAAAAACAAACAGATCAAAAGCTCACGGGGGTGGCTGAAAACAATATTAATTACGTAGCAGCAACGGAAGAGGAATAAATCAAATTAGAATATACATTTGATGCGCCCCGGGGATTCGGGGCGCATTTTGCTAAACCTATCTTATGAATACAACGGTTATAGGTATTGTTGCCGGTATTTGCACTTCGGTATCACTGCTCCCCCAGCTTATCAAAATAATAAAAGAAAAGAAGGCGCAAGATATTTCCTGGGGGATGTTGTTAACGCTCATCAGTGGCTTAATCCTTTGGGTCATCTATGGCTTCTTAAAAAAAGAATATCCCGTGCTATTCACTAATCTCTTTGCAGTATTAATAAATACACTTATCATCATTTTTACTTTTCGGTATAAGCGTTCTTAACACAATTAAGAAATACATTTATTTGATCAATGCTCATGCACTGCCTGATGTCTCAACACATCCCTCAGGCAATCGATGGCGGCAGACACGAATATTTCCGTATTTTTTTCAGGGTTATCATCCCTTCCGGTGATACACAAGTTTTTCAGGATACTCCCTTGAAACGCCACGGCAAGATAACAATAGGATTTTGCGCCTGGCTTTTCCGGTGTGGCATAACCCGTTACCCCAATACCCCAGGTGCTGTAGAAAAGCCTGCAGGCCGCAACAGCCATCTGGCCCGCAACCTGGGAAGATACGCAGTCTACATTAGCAGCATGTATCGGCTCAACCGACAGGTGCAAACACTTTTGTCCAAGGTTGTAGGCCGTGATTCCTCCCTGGTAAAAATCGCTCGCATTAGGTACTGTTCCGAAGGCATGTTGTAAAAGTCCGGTGGTAACGCTTT